>Ga0115551_1001836_pt1 | contig 13215 bp, 6 predicted proteins | sample COGITO_mtgs_1103_FD_87179 | JGI IMG/M metagenome (GOLD analysis project Ga0115551, IMG submission 87179) | Pelagic marine microbial communities from North Sea - COGITO_mtgs_110321 | ecosystem: Environmental > Aquatic > Marine > Epipelagic | place: Germany:Helgoland, sampling site Kabeltonne... | reverse complement strand
GCAAAAAAATTCCAAGTGAATTTTTTACACCCAAAAACACGTGCCGCCGAAATACCAGGCAGCGCGCCGCAGTCGGTCTGATAAAGCACCAATATATCGGATAACCAAAAGCGCGCTGATCACCAAACGTCGTAGCGCTTGAGAGGAGCGTACAGGCCTTCGTCCCTTGCCGCCGATCGCCCATAACGCTCAATGTCCATTATCGCAGCGTGCACCGCGCCCGCCGCGATCGTGGGCGCCGGGGCGTCCGTCCCGAGGCGAACGTCCCATGCCTCGCGAGTCCCCTTGTCTTCCATCAATCGTGCCAACAATGGTCGCCGGACGATCGTCGCTCCCTCCGTGGTCGGCATCGCCCTGGGCGCCATCAGCGGCGCTGATCGCGCTATCATGGTGAAGACGAAGGCTGTCACCGCCCGGCGCGCGACGGTGGTGACCCGCGCGTCCGCCGACGCCGCGACCCCCGCGCCCACCCCCGCGCCCGTGGAGAAGTCGGCGTTCAAGAAGTTCAGCTCGGCGTTCTCGACCCTGTTCCCGGTGTGGACCGTCTTGAGCGCCGTGGTGGGGATCAAGGCTCCGGCCACCTTCGCGTTCATGCAGTCGAACATGTACACCCTCTGCCTCGCGACCCTCATGCTCTCCATGGGCATCACCCTGACGCTGGACGATTTCAAAAGGGTCTTCAGCAAGCCAGACGTGGTGGGCATCGGGTTCCTCCTGTGCTACGTCATGATGCCCCTGACCGCCATGGTCATTGGAAACATGGTGGGGCTCTCCGGCCCTCTACTCGCGGGTCTGATCCTGGTCGGTAGCATCAACGGCGGTCAGGCGTCCAACCTGTGCGCGTACATCGCCCGCGGCGACGTCGCGCTCTCCGTGCTCATGACCACCGCCACCACCATCGGTTGCATCTTCATGACCCCGCTCATCTGCAAGTTCTGCCTCGGCGCCATCGTCGACGTGAACGCGATCGGTATGGCCATGTCCACCGTCCAGGTCGTGCTGCTGCCCATCGTCATCGGCGTCACCCTGAACAAGTTCGTGCCCAAGGTTTGCCGCGCGGTGGAGCCGGCGTGCCCCATCATCGGCGTCGTGGCGACCATCATCCTGGTGGGCGCCTCCGTCGCGACCTGCGCGGAGCCCATCCTCAACGCCGGCATCAAACTGCAGCTCGCTGCCTTTCTGCTCCATGCCGTCGGCGGCGCGGCGGGGTATTGGGTCATGCGGTTGTTTGGGTACGACGAGACTGTGTGCCGGACAACCGCGATTGAGACGTCGATGAAGTCGAGCGCGTTTGGGTTTTTGCTCGCGACCTTGCACTTCCCGGAGTTTTTGGTTCGCGTGCCGTCCGCCGTGTCCGTGGTGTGGATGGCGGTCATGGGTTCGAGCATGGCCGTCTTCTGGAGGATGATTCCGGTGAAGAAGGAGGGAGGGGAGACCGCGTGAGAATGAAATGTAGCTTTTGTGTTGCGGGTCGAAGTGTTGCTAGCTATCCGCGATTGCGCGCGGTCGATATAATAATCACACCGCCGACATCGCACTATTCTATGGCGGGTTCTTCGTCCCTCCTCCCCTGTTTCCAGGTCCTTCTGTCGCCAATGACTCGTGCCGGGTTTCCGGCGGCGACGGCCCACGCCGGCACGTCCCTCGTCACCACCGCCCCCATCCCCACCACCGCGTGATCCCCTATCCTCACCCCGTCCGTGACGCACACGTTCGCACCGATCCACACGTCCTCGCCGATCACGATCCCGTCCGAAACCACCGGCTGGTCCTTGATGAGATCGGCGGCGTCGATGCCGTGGTTGAAGGCGAAGAGTTGAACCGAGGGGGCGATGCGGGTCTGGTCCCCTATCCTGATTCCCGCGCTGCCCCCGTCCAGGTGACTCCGAGCATTGATCGCGACCCCATCGCCCAGCTCTATCGGCCCGTGCATGAACACCTCCGCCCCGATGTGACACCCGTCGCCGATGGATACGTCCCGTCCGGGCTCGGCGAAGATGTGCACCGAGGATGCGACGAAACAGTCCGCGCCGAAGTGCACCGTCTCGAGGCGCGAGAGCTCCCGCTGGTGCGACTCCTGCCAGTCGCGCGCCCATTTCGCGTGTTTGGGCTTGTCGTGGAGCCAGTGCATCCAGTCCAGCCTGTGTTTCCGCTGCTCGTCGAACAGCGCGTTCCTCGCCATCCGTAACCCATCATCCTCCTCCATCACACTCGGCACCCCGTTGCTCGGGACGTCGGCCGCGCGACACGAGGGATGCGAGCGGGGGACATCGCGTCGCGCGCGATGAAAGCACGTCTTGGATGACGCGAGCGGAGCAAACCCTGACAGCATGTGTCTCCGACGCGCCCACGGTACTTGTGCCCTCAAAACGACCTGCCGGGCGTTAAAAGCCAAACATAAAATGACGCGCCCGAGGTAAACCGCATGGTGGACTCTGTGGACGATGAGGTCCTGGCGCTGATCTTTCGCGCGGTTCCGGCGCCGGATAGACTACGGTGTGAGGAGGTGTGCGTGCGGTGGCGGCGGGTTCTGACCAACCACTCGGAATTCAAGGCAAGGTTGGTGCTGCCTCCAGACCCACTCGATGATTCTCTCGTGGAGACCACCGAGGAGGGCTGGTCACCGTGGCGCGAAGAGGCGCGTGATGACACCTTGCGGGCGGCTTCGGCGAAGGCTAAGAGTGAACTTCGTCATTTCGACGCATCCGGTTGCGCCGATATAACCAAATGTGCAGTCATCGACGTGCTGAAGGCCAACCCTCGACTCACTTCGCTCGTCATGGATGAGGGCGAGTTGGAAACAGCTCTGTATGGACTGAAGCTTCGACCCAGGCATTTCGTCGCGCTCGCAGAGACGATGGCCGCGCGTGGATGCGAGGGGGAACCCACACCGAACATAGACATAAGCGTGGAGGTGACGGGGAACAGGGAGCTGGAGGAGCTCAGGGCAGCGCTCGAGGAAGGGACGAGCCTCGGGGACTCGCTGCAAATCAGAGGAGCGAAGGTTCGCGTCGTCTCACTCACTACTTCGCTGCTTTTCGTGGTGGACACCGTGCCAACACACGACGATAGCGACATCGAGGATGTTACGCATCGTGAGACGAATCGGAAGACGACGGAAGACCTCGTGGAGGTTCTCAGGCGCGTTGGAGGGAGAGGGTTGCGGCGGTTGAATTTTTTAGAGCGGTCCCTGAACGACCACCGCGGCGTGCCAAAGATATTCAACGCCGTGGGAGAGGAGTGCGAGACGCTGAGGGAGTTGCACATGGACAGCGAAGCTTTCAACGTGGAGGGACAAAACGCTGCGAGACAGTTGTTTCCGAACATCGTGAACTCTTTCATCAACATGATCGACGCAATCGGAGGCACTCTACGCCGGCTTACGCTATTCCGAGCATACATGGGTGGAGGTGCTTGGTGTAAGAACTTACCCGAAGGACTGGAAAAACTCCACTTCGAGTTGCCACATCACGACCTTCGACATGGGGTACTAGAGGTACTGGAGCGATGTCCGAATGCAAGGGTACTTTCGTTTGCGAAGCGTCCTGGCATTAATACGCGGTCCAGTCGCAGTTCCCACAGTCAACGAGCCAACGGCGTGGTGCACGCAGGGTCAGCGTCCATTATTGCCGATTATCTGAGGACCAGTTCGGTGACACACCTCGACCTTAGCAACATGAATCTTGACGAGGACGCGCTCGGAGTAACACTCGGCGCCGCTTTGCCGAATCAGAGCGATAAAGTTTGGCGTGGGATCAAGGTTTTGATATTATCCGAGAACGAGCGGGGACAGGGACGAAAAGATTCGCCAGCACCACGAGAAGTTTTGCCCGCCGTGCTGGAGGCGAACGCTTCGACGATGTTGCATCTCGATGTTGGCGGTCTTCCGGATGATCAGGTTGCTCAAGCGATTGACAAAGTTCCCCTTCTCACGCAGCTGCAAACTCTTGACATCTCCGGGACGCAGGTGAACATGTTTGGAATGTCTGCGCCGAAGAGGAAAAAACTTCGAACTGCAGACGCGGCGAAAGACGGAGAAGAAGATTACCCACCTCCTGCGCAGCTTCAGACCATCGGCAAGAAACTCGCTGCTGCGCTTGCGATGCCGTCATGTCGACTGAGGCGACTTATACTCGAGTCGTGCTCCCTGACGGCGTCGGACCTTCGCGAGATCTCCCCGGGTGTGTTGAAGTGTCCGTCTCTTGTTTTTGTGGACGTGAGCTACAACAGCGCAATCGGCGACGAAGGATGCGCCGAGGTTGCGCGATGGATTCAGGGCAACGCCAAGGCGAAGAAGAATGGTGGTTGGCTTAGGCGAATATTTTTAGAGGGATGCGGAATCGGTGACGCGGGTGCGAAAGGCCTCGCCGCGGCGGTTGCGGCCAGCCCAAAGCTGCGGCGACTGGATTTATCGCAAAACTTGAACATCGGAAGATCGGGATGTGCCGCGCTCTCGGCTGCCGCCAAAGGTCGCCCTGGGATATGGACAAAGGTGACTACAGATGACAATCCATGGGCGGGGACGGGCGACACGGACGATGACTCCGACGGCGACGAGAGCGAGGAATATTTCAGCGAGGACGACGGATACTTCTCCTCGCATCGCGCCAAGCGTCCGAGTCCATGGTCTCTCTGATGTTCAACAATAGCTTAATTACATGAACAAGAAAACGGATTAAACCATTGCATCACTCCTCTGCCTCCGCGGGTGCAGCTTCGGGTTCATCAGCCTTGGCCTCTACGGTCGGCTCGGGAGCTGGGTCTGCGGGGGCTTGGTCGGCCTCACCGCCACCTGCACCTTCCGCTCCGGGCGGAGGTGGCATTGGTGGCGCGAGCGGGTCAAGAATCTTCGGGTCCATCGCCCCAAACTGCCTGAGTCCTTCATGTGCTTCGGGGATGTAAGTTGCTTTGGCACAGAGGTCAGAGATGTAATCTTTAAGGCCTGGACAGTTCGGCGTGATCGCGCACCCATACTTGACAAACTCCTCGTTGTCCACTCCAAACTCAAAGCCCATGCCGACGTACAAGGGTGCGAGGTCGCCATGGACGACTGCCAGACCTTTCTCCAGTCCGAGACTGATTTCAACCGGCTGTCCAAATGGATCGCGGCTGGCATCCATGGAAGCGAGGGTTTCTCCTGTGATTGTTCGCTTGATGTTGTGGGTCACAACGTAGGAATGAGAGCCCGCGACGGCGGCGAGACGCTCGGGGAACCTTTCTCCACTCCTTGTTACTCCCGTTTTGCCAAAGTACGCGTCTTCGACGATATCTCCGGAGACGTAGATGTTGGACAATCCATGCAGACGCAAGTTCGGGTCGCACTTGACGAAACCCTTCGCGTCAAGTGCCGCGGCGATCGCCGGGTCTGTGTTTGCATCCTTGAAGAAATCCGTGTTGGGCTTATAACCCGTTGCACGGATCACCTTACCCGCGTGGAAGGTGTTGCCCTTGTCGGTTTTGTATTCCTGGAGCATGTCATCGAATTCGATCACTCGCTCGTTCAGGTGTACTTCGACGTTGCCGAGGGACTCCCAGAAAGCGGTGACCTTATCGTGAGCCTCTGGGACGCGGGGGAGGATGTACGGCCCAGCCTGGCAGATGATAACCTTCTTCTCGGGGTACTTGGTGGCAACGTTCGAGACCATCTCGGTTCCAACCAGGCCGCCGCCAATGACGAGGATCGTCTCTGAATTCTTGATGACGTTTGCCTCTGCCTTCATTTGGCGGAATCGATAATCGAGGGTCGGGTTCACGACCTTGATGCAAGAATTGTAAGCTGATCCGGTGTTGACGACCAAGGTGTCGAAGGGAACCACCGTGCGCTCGCTACCAACCTCGACGTGCGTCTTGGAGATGGACATGGCAAGACCCGCGATGTGTTTTCCGTTCTTGTTAACGATCTTACTGAACGGCACCGTTGCGTTGGCCAGCCTTCCCTGCGTGACCGACTCGCCAGGATCGGGCAGGGCCATGGGCTGCTGCGTTGGATCTTCCCAGTAATTTTTCGGGTCGATCAGGGTGACGTGAAAGCGCTCCTCTGGGTCATTGCACAGGTTGAAAACGGTCATCGCGCCCGCGAACCCTCCTCCAAGGATCACAACACGGTGCTTGGGCGCATCGGAGCTCGGCTTAGAGCGCATCACGTGGTTCACAGACGAGTTCTTCTCCTTCAGCACCGCGAGCGCGGGAGCCAAGGCGGCCTCGACCTCATCGAACGGACCGCGAAGCGCCTCTAGCATGCCATGGTCAAGTCCGGGGAGCGGATCGGGGTCGTCGGCGAGCGTGGCGGTGCGCTGAATCGTCTTGTACGCGGCCGCGGCGGATTCTTTGGACACCGGGAGCTTGTACTGCGTCTCTTCGGAGAGGAAGCGCTCGGCGATGTTCGTGGCAGACGCCTTGACCAGGCGAAGTCGAGGCATGGACACGGCACCCGCGGAGGTGGGCGCGATCGCCTCCGCCGCCTGCCTGAGCTGGTCGATCTCTACCAGGAACGAGACGGATTCCTCTGGGATCCTGCACTTTTTGGCCGCGATGCGAAGGCCCATCAACACCGACGCCGTTCGAATGGCGGTGGCGATGTCCTTGCACGCCGCTGCCGCCGCCGCCTCCGCCGCCTTACGCATGATGGCCTCGGCGATGTCCTCGGAGCCCGTGCCCTGGTCCATGTCATCGTCCTCGTCCCCGATGGACGTTCCCTGTGAGCTCTTCTCCCACGCGGAGTCGGCGTCGGCCCGGGCCTTCGACGAACCCTTCTTTTTAGGCTTGAGCGAGTCGGGGAGGTCGTCGTCGCGGACGATGCTCACGCGGTCGATGTAGCTCAACCCCGCGAGGTCTCGCTCCTGCTTGCGTCGAACCCTCGTCTCGCACTCGTCCAGGAAGAAGGTGAAGTCGCCGTACGCGAGGAACTGATACTCCGGCGGGACGGCGTCGAGGGCGCTTTGACGCCGTCGCCTCGGCTTCTCTGGCTTTGGCGCCTTCTTCTCGGGCTCGTCGTCGTAGTCGAAATCGCTGTCGTCGTCGCTGCTCTCCTCCTCGCCCAGGGTGAGCGCGTGCGTGACGACCTGTGACCTGAGGACCTTCAGCGAGTCGGTGTCCCTGCACATCAGGAAACCCGCGTCGAGGGACCTGTCCGGCTTTCTCGCCTCGTAGTCGTACACGGTGACCTTGAAGAGATGCGACGCCGCGTTGGCGCGCTTGGCCAACGATTTCATCGTCTCCGGGATGGACGCCTGGTTGAAGACCTCACCGAAGCTCAGCACCGTGACGACGTCGCTCCCGGAGAAGCACGTCTTGCAGATGCCGGTGGCGGTGTCCATGTCGACCCCGCCCCCGTCTTCATCGTCGCCGCACTCGAACCGAAGCGCCTGCGCGAGGGCGGTGAGGGAGACCTCCCTCTGGTCGCCGAAGTGCTCGTCCCAGAACCTGCGGGAGTCGACCTGCTTCAGCTTGTTCGACGCCCTCGACGAGTACGTGTGCAGCTGCGTCGCCTGCACCAGGGACTCCAGGTGCTTCCTCAGCTCGGATTCGCATCTGTCCATGTCGTCCTCGGCTGTGAGCGCATCCTTGCCCTTCCCGGCGAGTGTGAGGCAGATGCACACGCTGCCGCCCGAGGAGGCGCCGATCTTGACGAGCCTATCCACCAGAGTCTCCAGTTCCTCCATGCACGAGTGGATGTTCTCCAAGATGACGGCGATACGCCGGTCTTCCAGGGAGCACCCGTCTATCATGTTGTCGATTTGGTTGATCAGTCGGGAACATCTCTTCGCCGTGCTCGGCAGGTGCTCCGCGGCCCTGATCCTCGCGTTGATCTCCTTGCACATGGCATGGAGCGCGTAGGCGAGATCCACCGTGACGGCGGCGATGACGTCCGCCATGGTCGGGGGCTAGTTCGGGGGCTAAACCGGAGCTGCCACCTTGGGCGGAGAGAGGGCAATGCGCCCCGGGATGTGAACTAATAAGAGTAACGTTATGCGGGGGCCGAATCAGATCTGTGATTTTTTTTCCAGTCCGTTCCATGCGTGTTCGCCCAGACCGTCCTGCTTTTGGACTGGGTTTTCTCAGGTTTTTTTGGAGGTCTATTTCCTGGGTCTGACGATCAATCTGTGACACCCATCACATAAAGCTGTTCTCGAACGAGGCGATAAGATCACCACGGTTTTTTCTCCCTATTTCCCTTTTTGATAGACTAAAAACCCGTGCACGAGAGGCACAGGCGGCCCTTTCGTTGGCAAAACGACGCCAACTCAGCAATCCCGCGAAAAAAACCCCGCCAACGTGCAACAGGGGCGCGCCCATAAAGCGCGCCGCGAACGACGCGCACGCACGAATGGAAACCATGCGCCGGCTTCCCCGGTACCACACGGTGGTCCGCAGGGAGTTCACCACGTGGATTCGCGAAACCCTCACGCCGATCGCGCCCGCTCGAACCGGTCGAGCCCTTCACGCGAAGGTTGCCGACCCGTTTGAATCGCCCAACGAGCGCCAAACGCCGCCCCCCCAGGCACCACCCGCGCCGAGAACGTGGAGGCTGCGACGCCCGGATGCGGGATGGCGCGAGTCCGAGGCGAAATCGGGATCCTTCCGCTACCCGGTCGGACCCGGAGGAGTCCCCGTCACCACCGGCGCCGCCGCGGCCGCTCTGGAGGCTGCGCAAAACGACAGGCTTAGGGCAGTGGCCGCGGCGCGTCGCGACTCGGCCATTGCCGAGAAGCTCGGCGAGGAGTTCAGCTCGAGGACGATGAAGTCGTTCCACAGCCCGCTCAGGAAGCATATGACCCTCGATCCCCTCATCAGCGAGTACTCGGTCGACTCCCCCGAGGGCGTCGCCCTCATGCAGCTCGCCGAGGCGCTCATCCGGACGCCAAAGGAGGCTGGAAAGTACATGCCCGCGCGGCTGATCCGCGACATGCTCGGCGCCGGGAACCTGAACTTTTTGTCCCACTTCGGCGGCGATAAGAGTATACTCATCAACGCCAGCAGCGTCGCCCTCTCCACCGTCCGCGGCATCCTCCCCAAGCACGTCCCGGGCGGAGAGTTCTTCGACGAGGCCACCCGGGGGCTGGCCATGAAGGGCAGCGACGCCGTGCTCGAGGTGGGCGTCACCAGGGCGCTGGGCCTGATGGCCCGCAAGTTCACCATGGGCGCCGATATCGAGTGTGCCGCGCGACGAGCCATGCGGGCGGAGGCTTACAACCCGGCGCGATCGCACTCCTTCGACATGCTGGGCGAGGGCGCGAGGACCCACAAGGACAGCGCGAGGTACCTGGCGTCTTACGCGCACGCGGCTGAGGCGATCCAGGCGGCGGGGTTCAGGTCCCCGCAGATGAGCGTCAAACTCTCGTCGCTCTCCCCGAGGTTCGACGAGCTCTCCAGGGAGGAGTGCGTGCCGGATCTGTCCGCGAAGCTCGCCTCGCTCTTCCCCGAGCGAGACGGTCCGGACGCGTTCACCGTGTTTGTCGACGCCGAGGAGCAGAACCGTCTGGAGCTGACTTTGTCGGTGGTGGAGAACGTGGTTCGGGAGCGTGCACCCCCGCGGATCGGCGTCGTCGTTCAGGCGTACGGGCGCAGGGCGATGGACACGTTGGAGTTCCTCCGCGATTTGGCGATCAAGCACCCGGAGACCAAGATCAGCGTCCGGCTGGTCAAGGGCGCGTACTGGGACGCGGAGATAAAGGAGGCGCAGCTCCTCGGCGCGGACTCGTACCCGGTGTGGACCGAGAAGAGGCAGACGGACGTGAGCTACCTGGCGTGCGCGTCTTTCCTCCTGGACAACGCCGACGTCCTCCCCAACCCCGCCTTTGCCACGCACAACGCGCGAACCGTGGCTGACATCCTGTCCATGCTGGACGGCGACACCGAGGAGTTCATCCGACGCGGATGCGAGTTCCAGAGGCTGCACGGCATGGGCGAGTCGTTCGACTACTGCGGTCTGCCCGTGCGGGTGTACTCGCCCGTGGGTGCGCCCAACGACCTGCTGGCGTACCTGGTGAGGAGGCTGCTGGAGAACGGCGCCAACTCGAGCTTCCTCAAGAGGCTGGCGCAGGGACGCGACGACCTGATGAACGTGGACGTCCTGTGCGAGCGCGAACCCGAGGTGTCTACCGTCATCGGCACCCCCGCCGCCGTCGCCGAGGAGAGCTCGGGGGTTCCCGCGATGCCGAGGAACATCTACGGCGACACCAGGCTCAGCGCCAGGGGCGTCGACTTTGAGCACCCGAGCTTCCCGGCGACGTTCGCGGCGCAAAAGGCGTACGACCCGACGTTCAAGCCCCTCGTGTGCACCGGCGAGGACAGCCTCGCCGAGCTCATGGCCCGCCTGGACACCTTCCAGCCCAACACCACCAAGGCGAGCTGCACGATCAGGTCCCGCGCGGATGTCCTGAGGAAAGCCGCCGACATCGTGGAGCGCGACTCGGTCGCCATGTCCAAAATGATCATGGAGGAGGCTGGTAAGACCGTGGTGGACGCGGTGAACGAGGTGCGCGAGCTCGTCGACTTTTTCCGCTTCTACGCCAACCAGGCGGATACCCACCTGGCCGAGCCGAGGCGCCTCAGGACAGTCACCGGCGAATCGTGCACGCTCCAGGCGCAGCCCCGCGGGCCGTGGCTGTGCGTCGGGCCGTTCAACTTCCCCTTCGCCATCGTCGGCGGTCTCGCGTCCTCGGCGTTCGTCGCGGGTAACCCCGTGGTGATCAAGCCCCACCCGTCGACCCCTCGATGCGCGGCTGCGCTCGTGGACGTCCTCCGTGAAGCCGGCGCGCCCGAGGGTTCACTCGACGTGGTCGTCGACGGGCCCTCAGTGGACGCCGCCCGGGGAGTGCAGGAGGGCCAGTCCGACGCGGGCTCGGCGCTCGTGTCATCCGGCGCGTTCGCGGGTGTCTCGTTCGTGGGGTCCACCCGCACCGCCGCCAAGATCAACCACCGACTCGCGCTCAACTCGGTGGAGAAGAGGGTGCCCCTCGCCAGGCTCGTCGCCGAGACGGGCGGCCTCAACGTCCTCGTCGCCGACTCGTCCGCGCTCCCCGAGCAGGTGTGCGACGCGGTGCTCGCGTCCTTCGCCCAGTCCGCGGGTCAGAGGTGCTCGTCCGCGAGGATCCTCGTGGTGGACAACGGGTGCAAGAACGAGCTCGCGCGGATGATCCAGGGCGGTTTGTCGGCGATGCGCGTCTCCAAGGCGAACCTCAACCTCTCCACCGACGTCGGCCCGCTCATCTCCGAGATTGCCGCCGACAAGGCGAGGACGCACTGCGACGAGCTCGAGTCCGGCGGGGCCAGGATCATCGCCCGCGCCGTCGGCGAGGACGACGGCGCCCTGTTCCATCCCAGGGTGTACGATCTCAACCCCGAGCCAGGGTCGGACCCCGTCGCGGGTCTTAACCTGCTGGAGGATGAGGTGTTCGCGCCGGTGCTTCACGTGGTCACGTACGACGGCTCACAGGCTGAGCTCGAGCGCGTGATCGAGGCTGTGAACAAGAAGGGATACGCCCTCACCGGTGGCGTCATGACGCGCTGCGAGTCCACCAAGGCTCTGGTGACCAACAAACTCGACTGCGGCAACTTTTACGTCAACCGCGACGTCGTCGGCGCGGTGGTCGAGTCCCAGCCTTTCGGCGGGCACGGCCTGTCCGGCAACGGCGTCAAGGCTGGCTCGGAGGGTTACCTCGAGCAATTCGTCGCGCACAAGGTCATCTGCGAGGACACCACCGCGGCGGGTGGTAACGTCGAGTTGATGCGCACCACCAACTGAGCCCCCGAAAGAGGGGAGCAAACTGTACGAGTATGTGTACCGAGTACGCACTCTGTATGTATGAATACGTTGAGTATTGAATAATTGAAGCAGCAGCAGCATGCCATTCTTTTGAAATAATTACGATCACATTGTTCATCTGCGTCTCATCGCTCGTCGAGAAAGTTACATAAATCTCCAAACGCTCTCCCTGTTGGTCTCGTCCGGAGCACTGTGCAGGTGAGTCGCATCACAATACACCATGACCTCGTGTCCGGGGCTATACTCCGGTCGTCCAATGGCACTTACGGGGAGCTCGCCGACTTCGTAGTCTTCCCACTGAATCACCTCGCCCTCCTCACCATCCTGCTGACGCAGCGGATGCGACAGTTTACACGAGTGACTGAACACCCCCACACCCGTCCAGTTACTCTCTGGTGGAAAGCCAACCATCACCGTGAATCGATCCAGCCCTGAGTCCTGGTGCCACGAATGACGTTCCTGTCTTCTCCCGGTGCTCGTGATGTCGATCAACGAGCCGTGACTCACGGGGCCGCACAGCGCGCCGAGCGTCTGGATGAATTTTTCACCCGTCAAGTTTTCAACGCCGTCGTCGGCAAACACTCGACTCAACGACGCGTACCCGGTCCGCGAGGTTTTCCAGTTCACCATGAGCGAGGAGCTCAGCGATGAGATCGCGGCGTTCACCTTGTCGCTCGCGTTCGGGTCCGGGACGAACAGGTCGTTTCGTATCGCCCTGCGAATCGCGGTCCTGAACGCCGCATCCGAGTTGAATTTTTCCTGCAGCCCCGTGCCCGGGAACAGCTCCTCCAGGCCGTAAAACTTGACGTGTTCCGCCACCGCTTCGGCGTCGGGCCTTCGAAGATCAGACGGGACGTCGAACACCTCCACTTCGTTCCAGGCGCGGTAGTCAGCCTTCTCCACCACCCTGCCGTGCTTCGATCTCTTGGAATTTTCACCCCATGCACCTTTTTCCTTGCGATCGGTCCCTGCCGGTGCTGTGGGAAGTGGGGATGGAAGCGTGAGCAGCGGGTTGGCTGAAATTGATGGCTGCACATGAACACAGTGACACAGTGCGTTCTCTCTCACCTGCCGCGAACGGGTCGACCGATGATGTTCCGGTGCCGAAGGGGCTTCCACCTCCGGCTCCACCGAACGGACTCGAGGATGAGGGCTTGCCGCCGAAGGGAGATGCCGAGCTCTTGCCGCTAACTTCGCCGAATGGGCTTCCGCCGCATCTTATAACGGACGCGTGCCTGCCGTGTGGACGTCGTGATGTCGCGGAAATTAACCACGACGTCGGCACCGCGTGCGCCATCGTGCGCTATCCAATGATGCTTTCCGATGATTTTTTTTGGCATTGACTGCGCTAAGGCTCCGGACCCTCAGAGCTCAGGGCACACGGCGACCGTCCTACGCTAGAATTGGACCAACCTTCCGCAGAGTCGTTCGGCGACATGCGGTAGGTC
>Ga0115551_1001807_pt1 | contig 13302 bp, 15 predicted proteins | sample COGITO_mtgs_1103_FD_87179 | JGI IMG/M metagenome (GOLD analysis project Ga0115551, IMG submission 87179) | Pelagic marine microbial communities from North Sea - COGITO_mtgs_110321 | ecosystem: Environmental > Aquatic > Marine > Epipelagic | place: Germany:Helgoland, sampling site Kabeltonne... | reverse complement strand
TTCTTGGGCCGATATGGCGTAAAGCAAATGAATCAGTATTCATATTGGATTGAATTTTTGAGTAACAAAATTACGACTTATAACTGTAAAAAATATACCTTTTGAAGTTTGCAATTTGGTAAGTTGTAAACGATTTTACAGGCTTATTAACAGTTGTCTTATTTTTGTCTAATGAAATGGTTGCAACGTATTTTTAATTTTTACATCAATAGTAGCATACACGTGAGTTTAGCGGTGGTTGCTTTGGTTTTTGTAACCTATAGTACCTTAGACATTTTATATCAAAAAGAATTTATTTTCTTTGTTTTTTTTGCGAGTATTACGGGATATAATTTTATTAAATATTCAAGCTTAGCCAAATTACACCACAGAAGTCTTACAGAGTCACTAAAAGCGATACAATTATTCTCTTTTGTGTGTTTTGTTTGTATGATGTATTATGCCAGACATCTTCCTTATAAAGTATTATTTGCTTGTATGATTTTTGGGGTTTTAACGTTGTTGTATGCGTTACCTATCCTTTCGCGAAAGCGTAATTTACGTTCATTTTACGGTGCAAAAATGTATACCATTGCCTTTGTATGGGCAGGAGTCACTGTGATACTTCCTGTTTTAGATAGTATGCAGTCGTTACAGATGGATGTTTGGATTTCTTTTGTACAACGATTTTTATTTATTATCGTGATCACATTGCCGTTTGATATTCGAGATCTGAACTATGACCGTGAGGATATCAATACAATCCCTAAAAGTTTAGGAATACGATATGCTAAGTTTTTAGGAGTGGGATTGCTTATTGTATTTTTTGTTCTGGAATTTTTTAAAGATAAAATCCAGTATGGGCATGTACTTACCTTGTTTGTGATAGGAATACTTTCTGCTCTATTTTTAATAGGATCTTCAGATAAGCAGTATAGATATTATGCCTCGTTTTTTGTAGAAAGCCTGCCTATTATTTGGTGGGGGATATTGTATTTGACACAAGTATTACTGTCCTAATTCGCGAGCTAGTCTTTCTTTAAGTGCATTTTTTTCAGCCTGACTTACGGTATCTACTTTAGGGTTATTCATTGCTTTTGTGAGTTTTGTATTATTAGCTGTGTATTTTCTACATGCTCTACAATAAATCAAATGAAAAGTAAGTCTAACTTTTTCTAGAAAACCAGCTTCTTTGTATTGATTTTTGTCACAAATATGATTTGCTTCGTGACATTCTAATTTTACTTTCATATTGTTCTTTCTTACTATTTTGGGAATTAAAACCAGTTTTTTTCCATGCAACTCGCCATTGCTGTGCGGGCTCTGTGGATAATTACCCAAAAATTAGACGGAGTAATATCAAATTCATTACAAATAGTTTCCGTATCAAAATCATCTATTGTTTTCATTCTAAAAATACGTGCTTGTTTTTCTGGAAGCTTTGATAAGCAGTTAAATATAGCTTCTCCAAGCTCTTCGTTTTGGATTTGATCCTCAGCTGTTTTATCAAAGGGATCTGCGACACGTTCTTCTAGCCAATCGCCTTCGCTCTCGTCGTCTTTATAATTAATGTGAACCTCTGCTTTTCCTTTTTTTGAATTAGACTTACGGTAGTGATCAATAATTTTACGTTTTAAAATAGAGATTAGCCAAGTACGTTCACTGGCCTCTCCTTTAAAATTTTTCATCGACTTAAGACCCGCTAGAAATGTCTCAGATATTAAGTCCTGAGCCATGTCTCGATCATTCACCCGAGCGACCGTAAAATTAAATAAGTAATCAGAATATTGATCGACCCATTTTGTAGGATCTATTTGGTTTTTTGGCATAGCCGTTTTATCGAGGGTTCAAACAAAAATAACAATTTTGATAAATTTCACACGTTAAATACATCATTTATATATTTTATGTATGGTTTTGTAAAAATAGTGTAAAGTTATTTTGATTTTGATTGTTTGGGTTTTATCTGCCATACAAAAGGAAGTTTTGACAATTCATTTATGAAGTTTACATTAGGAATGTGTCAAGAACTATAAAAATAGTACACTATTACAATGCGCTATAAGGTATTTAAAAGGCAAGCCTGCACCACACAAAAGCTTGCCTTTTTTTAACTAAGCAAATAGACTCTAAAATGCTTAGTCTTATTTTTCTAACGCTGTTTTTAACGTTTGGTTTCTGTTTTTGATAAAATCTGTCAGGTGTTTTTTAAGAAGTAAGCTGTCAAATAATTTTCCAAAAATCCCATAAGGAGTACTGTATGTAATGATATCTTTCATATGTACCGTGTTCTCTTTCTGTTCAAAAAAATGTTGATGTCTAAACGATTTGAAATTTCCTTTGATCATCTCATCCACAAAATACGTAGGTGCTTCATAAGCGGTTATTTGCGAAGTATGCGTTAAGAATACACCAAAATGTTTTCCTCTCCAAGTAACCGTTTCGTTATATTTTATAATGCCTGAAGTAATCCCTGCAATGGCTTCTTCCTGTGTCTGTGAAGCTGTTTTCTTATGAAAATCAATATCTAATGAGAGTTGAAAAGCTTTTTCTGTTGTGGTTTGAATCTCTGTATGTAGTATGATTACTGTCATGAAGTCAATTCTTTTAGTGCTATTTCTAAGTCCTGATATAAGAATGTATATCCATGATCTAGCAATCGTTTTGGGATAACATTACGACTTTTTAAAAGTAACTCCGTTTCTGTATTAATGACAAATGCGCCTATTTCTAACAAAGCCTTATTAGAAGGAATCCCAAAAGGAACGCTGAGTGTCTTGCGTAATAAACGCATTACCGTTTTATTGTCTGACGGATGAGGAGAAACGACATTAATAGGACCTTTTAAAGTTCTATTCTTGATGCAAAAGTCAATAATTCGTACAAAGTCAGCTTCATGTATCCAGCTAAATTTTTGATTACCAGACCCTTGTTTTCCTCCTAAACCTAGCTTTGTAATTTTGATCATGGGTCGTAATGCACCCCCATTTTTTCCTAACACAATAGCCGTGCGTAGCGCAATTTTTCTGGTACCGGATGTCTCTGCTTTAAAGAATGCTTTTTCCCATGCTTTTGCAACACTCACAGAAAATCCTTCTCCTATCTCTCCAGATTCTTCGTCGATTTCTTGGTCTAAAGAATGTCTATATATCGTCGCTGTAGAAGAGTTGAGCCATACTTTGGGAGGATTCTTGCATAAAGCAATGGCTTCGCCTAGCGCTTTTGTGCTGTCTACTCGGGAGTTTAAAATAAGATCTTTATTTTTTTGATTGTATCTGCAATCTACAGACCTTCCTGTCATATTAATGAGTACAGATGCACCCTCCAATTCGGAAGCCCAAGAACCTATGGTTTTAGCATCCCAAATAACGATTCTATAATGAGGTTGGGTTTTTTTTTGCTTTCGCGAAAGCAAAACAATCTCGTCATAAGCGTCTTTGAAATACGATGTGATCACAGCTCCTAAAAAGCCAGTACCTCCAGCAATGATTAATTTACTCATGATGTATATTATTATAATGAATCTATTGCGTTTTTTTGTGTTATATCTTTTTGCTTCTTTAAAAGAAACAAAAAACTCAAAGCTAATAAAGCGGATAAAGAGAGGCTTATTGTAAACGATACATCAGTTTCTATAGCTAAAATACCTAAACAAATCCCAGCTAAAAATGGATAGGCTATAAAGTATTTGCGTAATGAGTGATCTATACGTTTCCAATAGATAAGACATGCAATAAATGAAATTACCTGAAAAAACCCTGTAACAAGCAGAAATACAAGTCCTAGAAAAGGAATGATGACAAGTACTAGGTTGATAATAATGACAACTTTGTTGATGTTATATAAGTGTTTCATAACGGTATTATTTTTCTGCAGTGATGAGGTAATACCCAAAATCTTTCATGTGTAATCCGGAAGTTAGTGCATAAAAAGAAGCTTTAAGGTTATCCCAACTTTGCTTTTTGATAGGCTCTCTTTTTAGTATTTTCTTTAAAAGAAACAAAGGTATAGCAAAAGGCACGTGAAATACCGAAGGGGCTACACGAGGAGATATGTCTTCTACGCTGACTTTTGAGAAACCTATTTTTTTTAAGTTTTCTTCGACTTCTTGGATCACTCCGAGACCCTCTAGACTCCATTTTTCGCAAAGTTTCTTGTAACTATAAGAACTTCCAAAACATAGTTGATCTGGTGATTTTTTCAAAAAAGCATCTCCAATAATCAGTCGTTTGCTAGGTTTTAGGATCCGATGCGCTTCTTTGAGTGTTTTAATATTATGTCCAGTGTGACAAAAACTTTCGATGGCAATAGCACCATCAACACTATTGGTCTCTATAGAGGTATTTCTAAAATCTTCTTTGACGATAACAGCAGGATACTTTTTTAATAATTTGTTGCCTTCTGCTACCTGAAAATCAGAAAGCGTGACGCCTATCATACATAATAAAGAATGCCTATGTAAAAAATGGCGCATCGTTCCTCCCATACCACATCCTAAATCTGCCACCAATTGTTTTGAAGAAGAGAGCTCAAGTCTTTTAAGAACTTGGGAATTCATCTCATTAAGCATCGTATCACGTAGGAATAGATTTGTTTTTCCAAATGAGAAATATCCAAAATGCATATTAAAGTCCTGACTCCAAAAGGTATAATCTTCTGTAGCTTCATCATAAAAAGTTTTGATTTCTTTAGAAGTCGCATTTATCTTTTTATGATCGATATGTGTGGTATTTGTGGTAGGTGATAGTGTTATATTCATCTTACATAGTTTTAAGGATTCCTACTAGATTGTGTATAAACAATGCTGTAAATACCGTAGCAAAAAGTACAAAAAGCGTGTTCATAAAATAGCTTTCCACTTTAAATAGTGGTTTTTGAGGGATTTCATACATAGGATAATAGGCAATTTGAGTAGCTACTTTACCTACCCAATACCCTCCAATTAATCCCGTGATTGCCAAGGCTAAGGGCGTTTGATTTTTAAGATCTTCTGTAAGTAAAAGAGCCATAAGTCCAAAAGAGAAATTAAGCCCTTGGATATAACGTCCGTACGTTTTTACAATTTCTTGATTAAGCGGTTTCAGTTTTTTTACATCAGTATACCAATCAAAAACCTGATGACGTATATACGGATAAATAAGCGCTGTAAAAATTTGACCACATCCTCCTAGAATAATGAGCCAGTTTGGAATATTGATACTCATAACTAAATAGTTTTAAGTGTTTTATATTTTGGTCTTTCTTGGTGAACGGTATGAATCATAAAAGTGAAGTACATCAAAAGCGGTATAGGTAAGATCATCCAGAGATTAGGAATAGGGAGATAACACGTGATAACAAATAACAAAAGACCTCCAATGTATAATTGAAAACGAATACTCTTAGGATGTAAAAGAAATAGAACACACCCTGTGATTCCTTGAAAAGTACCAATAGTCAATAGAAATACGATGGAGATCATCCAAAATTCTGGATTGATAAAGCCTAATACACCTGATAATAGCATAAGCGTAAGTAGCACATTGTTTATAGATTTTAGTGTTTTCATGGTTAGAATATTTTAAAGTTTCAGAAATTAATGAAACTTTTAGTTAAAAAAAAGTGCATTTATTTTAGAGACCAATGGGTATTAACCCATTAGTTTCATAATTGTTTTTGTAATCCAATTTTCTTTTTGGTCAATTATTTTCTCTAACATATTATCTGCTCTTGAGACAAAATCATAGAGTTCTTCTGTTTTTGCTTTAAAATGAGCGGCTTTTGATGACTCAGACCCGTCAATGGCGCTGATGTCTTGTAAAACGCGTAAGGTAGGTTTGATCTCTCTTCGACTTCTTTCTTTTGCTATTTTACGTGCTAATTCATCTATATTTCCTTCGGCAGTAAAAAACTCTTTACGCTCTCCTGGCTTGTATTCTTTAAAGACAATGCCCCAATCCATTAAAGCCCTCAAGTTCATACTTGTATTTCCTCTGGAGATTTGAAGCTCTTCCATAATATCCTCCATACTTAAAGGTTCTGGTGAGATCATAAGTAACGCATGTATTTGTGCCATGGTCTTATTAATACCCCATTGAGAACCCAATGCTCCCCATGTTTGAATAAATTTTGATTTTGCTTCTGTAAATTTCATATATCAAAGATACGAATATTTTTAAACTTTCAAAACATATTGAAACATTTATATATTAAAGTGTTTGTTTTTTGGGCTGGAAGCGGGAGGTGGGAGGTCTTTTTTGGAATTTAATTTTTTGGAATTTGAGATTTGATTTTTTTGAGATTTGAGATTTTACTTAAGGAGATTGTGTGATTTGATTTCGCCAAAAAGCAGAAAGGAAAGAGTATTAAAATTCTGATTTAAAAATAGAATGTTACTCTAATTCAAGTTGAAAATAGAACAATACTCTATTTTTTTGAAATTTATAATTTGATTTTTTGAAACCTGAAACTTGGAACATTCTTATTTCATGTACTAACTTTAAACCCTATCTATTGCTTATTTTTACCTCGTGAAGGTATTTGTAATTTCAAGTGTTTGGGTAGAACCACAGTCATCGGCTGCAGGAAGCCGGATGTTGCAACTCATAGATCTGTTGCTTTCCAAAGAGTGGGAGGTCACCTACGCATCTACCGCATCAAAAAGCGAATACGCCGTCGATCTTACACAAAAGGGAATTACAACCACAACGATCACACTCAATGATCCTAGTTTTGATGCCTACATACAAGAACTACAACCCGATATCGTTCTTTTTGATCGGTTTATGGTCGAGGAGCAATTTGGTTGGCGAGTTACACAACACTGTCCTGATGCACTGCGCATTCTAGACACAGAAGATTTACATTGTTTACGTAAGGCACGACAGCAGGCTGTCAAAGAAAATCGCGCTTTTCAAGAAAGTGACCTGTTTTCTGATATCGCTAAACGTGAAATCGCCAGCATCTATCGGTGTGATTTGACGCTTATGATCTCTGAGTACGAAATGGAGTTGCTCCAAAATATTTTTAAAGTTCCTAAAGCGCTCCTACATTACTTACCTTTTTTACTGCCATCTGTGCTAGGAGATTTTATTCCTTTTGAGGAACGGGCACATTTTATCTCTATCGGTAATTTTTTACACACACCCAATTGGGATGCGACATTAGTCCTAAAACAAACGATTTGGCCAGAAATTCGTAAAGCCATTCCTGATGCACAACTCCACGTCTACGGAGCCTATCCATCCGATAAGGTATTTCAATTGCATAACCCTAAAGAAGGCTTTCATATAAAAGGTAGAGCCGAAGATGCCAAAGAAGTCATGTCAAAAGCCCAAGTGTTATTGGCTCCTTTGCGTTTTGGCGCGGGTCTTAAAGGCAAATTTATAGACGCTATGCAATGCGGTACACCGAGTGTTACGACACAGATAGGCACAGAGGCGTTGCAAGGCGATTTCACTTGGGGAGGAATGATTGAAGATGATTTTTCCGCTTTCGCGAAAGCGGCCACCACCCTCTACACCGATAAAAAGGTGTGGGAAATAGCACAAGATCACGGACGCATCCTGATCAATAATCGTTTCCAAAAGATAGACTTTGAAGATGATTTTTATAATACTATTGAAAATTATAAGACAACCCTAGTATCACACCGACAACAAAACTTTACAGGACAGATGTTACAACATCATACCCTACAAAGCACCAAGTTTATGTCAAAGTGGATTGAGGAGAAGAATAAGTAATTATTTAAGTAGAAAAAATGTCCGTTCGAGCGCAGTCGAGAACCCATAGCTGTTAATTATATAGTTTTCGACTGCCCTCAATCTGACTTATTTTAAATCAACCCCGCTCTCCTAAGCAATGCCTCTGGCTGAGGTTCTTGCCCTCTAAAACGCTTATACAACGTCATAGGATTTTCAGTTCCTCCTTTGGATAAAACGTGTTCTCTAAATTTCTGACCAATCTCTTTATTGAAAATTCCGTGCTCTTTAAAATATTCAAAAGCATCTGCATCGAGTACTTCTGCCCATTTATAGCTATAATATCCAGCAGCATAGCCACCTTGAAAAATATGAGAAAACGAAGTGCTCATACAGGTTTCTGGTGTTTTTGGATATAAACGGGTTCCAGCAAAAGCATCGCTTTCAAAAGCTTTTACATCCGTGATTTCAGAAGGGTCTTGACCGTGCCAAGCGATATCCATCAATCCAAAACTGATTTGACGTAAGGTTTGCATTCCTTCTTGAAACGTCGCCGAATCTTTGATTTTCTGTACTAACTCCATTGGAATCACTTCGCCTGTTTCATAGTGTGTAGCAAATAATTCTAACGCTTCTTTTTCATAACACCAGTTTTCCAGCACCTGACTTGGAAGCTCTACAAAATCCCAATATACAGACGTTCCTGATAAGCTAGGAAAAGTGGTATTGGCAAGCATCCCGTGGAGACCGCGACCAAATTCGTGAAACAACGTAGTCACTTCATTAAACGTAAGTAACGAAGGTTTGCTCGCTGTAGAGGGGGTGAAATTACACACGTTCGAGACGTGCGGACGCTCATTTACGCCATCTTTCATCATTTGCGATTTAAAGGAGGTCATCCAGGCACCGCCACGCTTTCCTTTACGCGGGTGAAAATCAGCATAGAATAGCGAAATAAAATCACCATCTGCGTCAAGCACACGATAGGTTTTCACTTCTTTGTGATACGTGTCTACATCAAATACTTCTTCAAACTGAAGTCCGAATAATTTCTCAGCAACCTTAAAAACACCAGCAATTACATTCTCTAATTTGAAATATGGTTTTAGTTGTTCATCATCAAGGCTAAATAATTTCTGTTTTAGCTTTTCAGAATAATAAGAACCATCCCATTTTTCTAATTGGTCTATGTTATCTTCCGCTTTCGCGAAATTTTCTAACTGTGCAAATTCTCTTTTTGCAGCAGGTTTTGCTTTTTCCAATAGGGTATTTAGAAAAGAAATCACCTTGTCAGGTGTTTCTGCCATGCGCTCTTCTAAAACAAAATGAGCGTGTGTTGGATACCCAAGTAGATTGGCACGTTCGTGTCGTAGTTGTACAATTTGCAATACATTTTTCTGATTATCAAATTCATTGCCTTTAAAGGCTCTGCTTCCAAATGCTATAGCGAGTTCTTTTCGCAGTTCTCTATTTTTTGCATACTTCATAAACGGAATATAGCTCGGGTAATCTAATGTAATGACCCATCCTTCTTTCTCACGAGTACTCGCTTCATTTGCGGCTGCTTCTTTGGCGCTTTCAGGAAGTCCGTCTAGATCACTTTCGTTTGTAAGGTGTAGTTCGTATGCATTGGTTTCTGCAAGAACATATTCTCCAAAGGTGAGTTTTAATTTAGCGAGCGCCGCATCTATTTCCCGGAGTCTTGTTTTCTTATCCTCAGATAAGTTCGCTCCATTACGAGCAAAACTTTTATAAGTTTTTTCTAAAAGGGTATGCTCTTCTGCAGATAAATCAAGGGTTTCTTTTTGGTCATAGATACTTTTGACACGGGCAAATAAGTGCTCATTAAGGGTAATGTCGTTTCCAAACTCAGAAAGCAATGGCGATACTTCTTGAGCTATTTTTTGAATTTCCTCATTGGTCTCTGCGCTATTCAAATTAAAGAACACACTAGAGATCCGATCTAATTGTGCGCCAGAATAATCAAGAGCAACCAGTGTATTTTCAAAAGTTGGTGACGCTGTAGCATTTGCAATCGTATCTATCTCTTTTCTAGCCATGCTAATAGCAGTTTCAAATGCGGGCTTGAAATGTTCGTTTTTAATACTAGAAAAAGGGGCTTCATTAAAAGGATGTAAAAGTGGATTATCTGCTATGCTCATAAATAAATGAATTAAAAATAGAATCTATTTGTGTATTTTATCGGTTATTTTGTGTATTTTATCTATAAAATAGATCTGAAAGTCAGAATTTAATAGCTATTTTAAAGGTAATAATATATTTGACGTGAGTTTTAGTGAGAATTCCCCAATTCAATGTAAAAGAAATAAGGTTTGATTCTATTTAGGATGGTTAATAAATACAAATTCAATACCCCAATATTACATTGATGAAAGACCACTCGCAAGAGTGGTCTTTTTTATTTAGGTTGTTTTAGGCTCTTTGCTCCATCAATTACTTTCTGTTTAAGTTCTTCTTTATACGCAATAATACGGTTTTGTATTTCTGAATCTCTTGCTCCCAAGATTTGTGCGGCGAGTATCCCAGCATTTTGTGCTCCATCTAAGGCAACAGTTGCTACAGGTACACCTCCTGGCATTTGTAAAATAGATAATATAGAATCCCACCCATCTATAGAGTTACGAGATTTTACAGGTACACCTATCACAGGAAGTGGTGATAAAGAAGCAACCATCCCCGGTAAATGTGCAGCACCTCCAGCACCAGCTATAATGACATTGATTCCTCGTGTGTGTGCATGTTGCCCATAATCAAAGAGCTTTTCTGGCGTACGATGTGCACTTACAATATCCACTTCTGTAGCGATTTCTAAATGCTCAAGAATATCGATGGCTTTTTGCATAACTGGGAGATCACTTGTACTCCCCATGATGATTCCTACTTTCATAATATATATCTTAAATTCTATTATTCAGAAATTACTTTAATCATTTTTTTAACAGCCTCGGCCGTTGTTCTGGCAACGCTAAGGTCTTGATCTATAATCGTCACATGTCCCATCTTCCGAAAAGGACGGGTTTCTTTTTTTCCGTAGATATGGGCGGTCACACCATCCATTTCCATAATTTTTTCGATGTTTTTATAAAGTACTTGCCCTTGGTAATTTTCTTCTCCTACTAGATTGACCATGACGGAGGCTACTTTACTATCTGTTTTTCCTAAGGGAAGGTCTAGAATAGCGCGTATATGTTGCTCAAATTGGTTGGTGTAGCTTCCTTCTATACTATAATGTCCGCTATTATGAGGTCTTGGAGCGACTTCATTTACCAGAATCTCATCATCTTCTGTTTGGAACATTTCTACCGCTAGTAATCCGACGTGTTCAAAAGCGTTAGATACTTTTTCGGCAACGGCTCTTGCTTTTTTTGCAACGTGTTCATTGATGCGACCTGGACAAATCACATATTCTACTTGATTGGCTTCTGGGTGAAATTCCATTTCAACCACGGGATAGGTAGTCACTTCTCCAGACGGATTACGTGCTACAATCACAGCAAGTTCATTTTTAAATGGAATCATAGCTTCTGCGATGCAAGGCACTTCGGGTAATTTTTCTAGATCCTGCGCACTACGAATAACCGCCACTCCTTTTCCATCATACCCCCCCGTACACGACTTCCATACAAAAGGATATGCTGGTGAATCTCTTAGAATTGCACTTGCAGTCTCATACCTTTTAAAAGAAGCAGTAGGAATACCTTGATCTATATAAAATTGCTTTTGGATTCCTTTATCTTGAATTTTACGTAAGGTATCGGCAGATGGATATACAGTAATTCCTTCTTTTTCTAAGGTCTCAAGCGCACTCACATTGACAGATTCTATTTCAAAAGTGAGTACATCTACTTTTCGCCCAAAGGCAACCACCGTATCATAGTCTAGTAGACTCCCTTGCTCAAAATAATCACAAGCAATTCTTGATGGAGCTTCGGCACTTGGATCAAGCACATGGGTTTGGATATCATATTTGCGGGTGTCATAGAGCATCATTTTGCCTAACTGACCACCACCTAAAATACCTAATTTAAATTGAGAAGAAAAATAGTTTTTCATAAGGTTACGTTCTCAACAACGTTGAGGTTTATACTGAGCTTGCCGAAGTACGGAAAGCATAAAAATTAAATCCGGATTATGCAGTAGAACTTCGTTATGAGGCTTGAAGGAGCAATAAAATATGACGTTTTCTGAGTTTTAGCATAGCTAAGTTTATCCTGAGTCCAGCCGAAGGGCTATGGTTAAACTCAAAAACGTAGTGAAATGGTATATTTTGAAGCATTTTCAAGCTGTAATAGGTTTTCTATTGCATAGTACGGGTTAAAACTCAAAAATACAAAAAACCTTGTTTCCAATCTCGTATCTATATCTCAGATTTTAGAAGCTTTTTAAGTGTTTCTGTTTTAAAGAATCTGAATTTGTGATTTGTGGTTTTCTGGTGGTATCTTTGCGCCTTTGTAAAAGGGTATGAAAACATTACGATTACACGATCTTATTTTTGAAGAATCTATCTCAAAAACCAAAGTACAACAGACCGTAAATGGTGTTGCGGTACTTATAAATGATGCTTACAAGGACAAGAGACCTGTGTTTCTTACAGTGCTTAATGGTGCTTTTCTTTTTGCAGCAGAGCTTATTAAGAAGTTTGATGGAGAGTGTGAGATGAGTTTTATAAAAGTCGCTAGTTATGATGGGCTAGAACAGAATGACGAGATTTTTACAGTCATGGGAGCAGAGCCTTCACTTAAGGGTCGTGATGTAGTGGTGATAGAAGACATCGTAGATTCTGGTAATACCATAGAAACGATTATACAGATTTTAGAACAAGAAGAAGTAGCTTCTTTTAAAATAGCTACCTTGTTTTACAAACCAAAAGCCTATACAAAACCATATACGATAGATTATATAGGATTGGAAATTGAAAATGATTTTGTTGTTGGATTTGGACTAGATTATAAAGGACTAGGCCGTAATCTTACCTCTATTTATAAACTTAAACAATCACACATGAAGAACCTTGTTTTGTTCGGCCCTCCAGGTGCAGGTAAAGGAACACAAGCAGAAGTATTAAAAGAAAAATACAATCTAGTACATATCTCTACAGGAGATGTTTTTAGATACAATATAAAAAATGCAACAGAATTAGGTACGTTAGCCAAGTCGTATATGGATAAAGGGCAACTAGTACCAGATACTGTGACTATAGATATGCTGAATGCAGAAGTAGAAAAAAATCCAGCGGCAAAAGGATTTATTTTTGATGGATTTCCTAGAACAGAAGCACAAGCAGAAGCATTAGCAACATTATTAGCTTCAAAAAATACAGAAGTAGCTGCGATGGTAGCTCTCGAAGTAGATGATGAGGTGTTGGTACAACGTCTTTTAGAAAGAGGAAAAACATCAGGACGTGCTGATGATGCAGATGAAACGGTGATCCGTAATCGTATCAAAGTATATTATGCAGAAACAGCGATCTTAAAAGGATACTACGAGAAGCAAAACAAGTACTACGGAGTCGATGGTGTTGGTAGTGTGGCTGAGATTACAGAACGTTTAAGCACGGTGATTGATACGTTGTAAATAGATACATAAGAAGAAATTAGTTTTGTTAGGTTCGCTCCTGCCT
>Ga0115551_1001801_pt1 | contig 13332 bp, 19 predicted proteins | sample COGITO_mtgs_1103_FD_87179 | JGI IMG/M metagenome (GOLD analysis project Ga0115551, IMG submission 87179) | Pelagic marine microbial communities from North Sea - COGITO_mtgs_110321 | ecosystem: Environmental > Aquatic > Marine > Epipelagic | place: Germany:Helgoland, sampling site Kabeltonne... | reverse complement strand
TGCCTTCTGAAAATGTTCCTTTACTTGTTCCAACTTGCGTCAACGGGTTAAAAGTTGGGTAAACTTTGCTAGGTGTGTTTGTTGACTGATTAGCACTGCTCATACTGTTGGCAGTAAAATCATTATTATTGCTGCTGATATCATTTCCCAGATCAGCACTATCTGCAAAGTCAAGACAGAAACTATTACCTCCTGCTGTGGATGCAAGAGCAGCTATGTCTGCATCAGACTTAGGAGCATACTGAGAACCATTAGTTCCAAATGTAAAGCTATCTAGGAAATCTGTAATAGCATAATCACCTTGCTGAATAGACACAGATTCCAGCATACAAGCTTGTGCAATGTATCCATTAAAATAATAAAAATTTGCAGCAGTGTTGTTATAATTTCCAATTCGCATCACTTCTGAGCCAGTCATCTCTCCAGAAATACCGGGAATATTTGAATTTAGAGCAACAGTCCCAGCGGTTGAAAAAGACGTTACCTGCTCACCATTGACATAAAGTTGTGTTCTGTCAGTGGCAACAGCTTGCGACGTATCGTAGCTGACGAGAATGTGATACCAGCCGATATCTCGATAGGACGCTGTTGTTTTTTTATCTCCACCATCAGAAAGAAAAAGTTTGTCGGTTGTTACGTCAAACTCCAAAATAAAACCTTGACTGCTTTCAACACCTGCAAAAATTGCTTGTTGTGTTGCAAACTTATTTCTTTGCACCCAGAATGAAATAATAACTTCTTTTCTATTTGAAAAGGCGCTGCCGTTTTGACGTGTTAAATAATCTGCAGACCCATCCAACCAAACAGAGTTACCAATTTCAGTAGGGTCAAAAGGTGCTGGACCTGTACTCTGTCCACCTGCACCTAGAAGAAGATTGTTACTAAATACACTCATTATGAATATGCCTTTGTTACTAAACTATGAACATCTGTAGATGTACGTACAATATAGTCTAACCTATCTACTGAATTGATAGAAGTAGAAATAACAGGAGCAGTACCATCAGGAAAACCCCAGTTTGATCCAAAGGCAAGTGTTCTTGTTCCTGTACCATCTTGTACAATAAAGATACTTCCTACCTGACCTGCCACACAGTTGGTTGGATTATCTAATGTTCTATTACCTGCAAGTGTAATTGCAAAGTTTTGTCCTGTATTAAAGTCAACTGCAATGTTTGCTGCATCTGTAAGACTTACAATATCTGCTACAGCAGCAGTACCAATACGAAGTTCTTTTCCTAGAAGCGCATCTACTCCAATAGCAACCGCACTTACATAAAAGTCTGTACCACTTACTGTACCAGTTAGTGTACCACCAGCAAGAGGTAAATGGTTTGCAATGCTTGTTGCCATTGTTGCCGATAGATTTGTAATAACTGTATTAACACTTGTAATAGCAGCAGTTCTATTATCAATACTTGTAGCAAATGTAGCAGATAGATCAGTAATGACCGTATTAATACTTGTAATAGCTGCTGTGTTCACACTCGTTAAAGCAGAGACTGCTTCTACTACAGTATTGATACTTGTTATTGCAGCAGCATTAACTGAAGTAAGTGCAGAGACTGCTGCTACTACAGTATTAATACTGGTAATAGCTGCAGTATTTACAGATGTAAGAGCAGAAACATTTGCAACTACAGTATTAATACTGGTAATAGCTGCAGCATTAACTGACGTAACTGCAGATACTGCATCTACAACTGTATTAATGCTTGTAATTGAATCAAGATTTGTTTGTGTTAGTACAGATACTGCAGCAAGTTCAGCACTTGTTGCAAAGTCAAAATTATCAACTACAGTATTAATGCTTGTGATAGCTGCAGCATTAACTGAAGTAAGTGCTGAAACATTTGCAACTACTGTATTAATACTGGTAATTGAATCAAGGTTTGTCTGTGTTAGTACTGATACAGCAGCAACATCATTTACTGTTGCAGCATTAACACCAGAAATAAGAAGACTACCTGTTACTGCAAGAGCAGTGCTAACTGAAACTGTACCAAAGTTTTGATTTGCAGAGACAAGGATTGTGCCACTTACAGGTATAGAACTAGATACTCCACCATCAACTGTAATCTTAATACCAGTTCCTGCTTCAATTCTTTTTACAGTGCCACCTTCAGCAGAAGGAACATTTGTCAAACCTGAACCATCACCTACGAAAAACGCTGCACTAACAATGCTATTAAATGTAGCAACAGAAGCAGATACTTTAGCAACATTAATTGTTGTGTCTTCTAAACTTACAGCAATAGTTGGATTGCCCTCAGTACCATCTGCATTACCTATTGTTATTCCTGAACCTGCAGTAAGTGTTCTACCGTATACACTACCACCACTTACTGCAACAAGACCTGTTGCACCAGTAAGATCAGCTACATTGTTTAGTGTAGATGCATTAGCAGTAAGAGTTACACCATTAAGCTGAAATGTTCCATCAATGTTAACACTAGAATTACTAAGCTGTAGTCCTGAGTTTGTGCCTGATCCATCTTGAACAGTTTGTACTGTTCCAGTAAGTCCAGTATTATTACTTCCTACTTGGAGAAGTTGCTTATAACTATTTGCAATTTTTGAACCAGTAAGTGTTGCCATTATATCATATTCCAATCAGTGTCATAATTTTCCCAAGTATTAGTAGCATCATTCCATATTATATTACGATCATTATTTAATGGTGGACGAGGATTACGAATACTCTCATCATCTCGTACATTAGCAGTTCTATTCTGTGGATGGTTCTTTAGATCATATGCTCCTTCATAATCTGTAGGGCATACAAGCATACCATAACTATTCATCTTCAATACCCTATGAGGATACTGAAAGCCACAAGTGTCACATATTGCTAATGCTCGCTTGTTGCTTGCCATAATTATACTTTATTTAAACGTGGTAGAAAATAGGCACTTGCTCTTTCTCTGTCTTCATCCATTGCCCTTGAAAGTCTTTCTTCGTATTCCATCTTTAAAAATTGAATACGTGAACCATCTACTCCGGGTCGTTTCATTGACATAAAATATGATAGACCTGCTGTAAGACAGGGGAGAAAACGTCTCGATACATCAGCAATTTGTACAGCAGATTTATTAACATCTTGAGTATACTTTATCTGTTCTAGTTTAAGAGTATCTGTTGTATTTTCTGGTACAGGCCAGAGGTAAAGAGTAGGGTTAGCACGATCACGGCGAATAGCATACTGTGTAGGTCTTCCCTTTTGACTCTTGCGAGGTATCTTGAGATACTCTTCCATACTAATTCTTTCAAGTTGTAAATCAGTATTATCTCTATTTAATACTGCCTCTGTAATATCTACTGTACTAGAGGTAAGAGCATAAGCTGTAACGCTAGTAGAAACTGAAACTACTGTAGTACCTGCAGTCCATAAAAGAATGCCTCTGTTCTGCCAATCTTGTAAGAGAAGATTAATTGAACGACGAGCAGACTTAGGTTCATGTCCTAGTGTCTGCTCACCACCAATCATTTCCATTGCTTCTTGAATAACTTCATCAATATCCATTGAGAAGTTATATGTGCCACTGGTACTCATTCGAGTTATCCCTAGTCGTTATACTCTACAATCTTACCCGGTTCATAATCTACAACAACATCCTGTTCTGCACCTTTAACCTGTGGACCTTTACGTGCAGCACCAAAACCCTGACCTGTAGGTTTACCAGTCATTTTTAAAACGTCTTCTTGTGTACGAGGATTTTTAATCCAATTATACGTATATTCTTTTACTGCCATTTTTAACTCTCCTCTTAACCTTACGTTTAGTTTTTCTTTTTTTACTAGGTACTTTAGTAATTTGTTGTGGTATACTTGACCTACCTATAGCCATTATTTTTTACCTTTTACTTTATACATAGCTTTTGACATTTTGTCACCCGCTTTATTTTTAGCAGAATTAGACAAGTCTTTAAAGTGCATTACCTTCTTTGATGTTTTAGTATGTGTCTTGCCACTATGTATTGACCCATCTGGCATTTTATGAACTTGACCATAATAGGGTGTACCATCTTTAGTAAAATGTGTCATACCTTTAGCCATCTAACACTTCCATCTTTTGCGCGCTTGACGTAGTCTTGAGTTAGGATTTTTAGCAGCTTTGGGAAACTTCTTCATCTGACCTGCGCTACGTGCACAGTAACTCTTTCTACGTGCCGCTCGTTTACCTGTAGGACTAGATTCAGTCACAGCAGTTTTTAACTTACTACCGGGATTTTCTCTGCGATACTTAGCTACTCCTTTTGCAGTCATACCTGCACCTTGTTTGGTAGGACGCTTCTGCCCACCGCCAATAGTATGACCCTTCATTCCCTTACCAGTAGACTTACGTTTCTTTTTTACAGCCATTACTTTTTCCTGCGTGTTTTAGTACCAGTTTTTAAAGTACTAACCATAGTAGGTTTACCACCTACACCTTGTTTAACTGATCGCTTACGTTTTACTGCAGACGCTTTCTGTCCTGCTGTCATACTCTTTGCTTTTGCAAGCGGCACACATTTAGGATACTTACGCTTTGTACTTTTGGTTGACTTTCTTCCACAGGGTTGGTACTTACCATTCTTCTTTGGTGCACCAATGTCAACCCACTTTTCGTCTACCCATTTACGTAAACCACCACCTGCTTTCTTCTTTACAACTTTTTTCTTTTTCTTACCACCCGGCTTTACCTTGCCACTACAAACAGCAGATGCATACATATTTGCATAAGCTGATGGATATACATCAAACTTACGTTTTGCTGCAGCTTTACCCTTTGGACATAGTTTAGCCACGTTTTCTTTTTCCCTTGTTCTTTTTTGACTGACTTAGTGCAATAGCTACCGCTTGCTTTTGAGGATACTTTTCCTTTTTCAACTTACGAATGTTTGCACTGACTGTCTTTTGGCTTGAACCTTTTTTAAGAGGCATTACATATACAGTCTATTCTGACAACCGCCCTTGCTCTTTTTACCTTTACTCTTAGATGACTTGGATGTTTTACTCATAGCCATTTCCTGCTGCTGAGTGATAGCACCGCCATCTTTGTACTTCTTGACTTTACCACCACCCATCATTTTCTTTTTACCATACATTGTAGTTTTCCTTTCTTAATTAGTATTAGGTACTAAATTGTTGTCTGCACCTGCAGGACTTGCAGGAGTTTGCATATCGTCTCGTCTTGTCCTACGTGCCTGATTACGTTGAAGTTCAAGAACTTGTGCATATCTTTGCTCATAAAGTTGTGCACCGGGAAAGTCTTTCTGAAACAACATTGCTTCTACCATTGAGGCATTGAACAATAAGTCATAAGAGTAGTCAGAAAAATAATTTGTTGGTGTAGCAGAAGTAAGAGTAGTAGGTCTGCTCACATGAACTACCTGTCCACTGTACGTAGAAGCAGGTGTAGGTGCAATTAAAACTGTACTATTATTACGTGGAGAATAATATCGTGGTTCTGCAGTAGAAGCTGATACAGGCCAGTAATCATTGATATATTCATCAGTTCTTTGAAGAAGATTAATTTTTGTAGAATCACTTACAATATTAATATTCTTTACAATACGTGTTCCTGTAGGAAGAGTAAGAATATTATTACCTAGACTTACAGCAACAGAAGTATACGTTACCAAACCATAGTCATCTAGGTCTTTGGTAAGTCTTTCTTCTGCACGATTGACCATGTTAGGTACATAGTCTAAAAACTCTGTACCATCATTCTCACATGCATTAATAATATCGTTTACAAGATACGTATAATTAGCCATAGAATACTGCTACCGTAGAAGCGGAAGTAGGAGCAGAAACTTTTATTGGACCATTCATACGAATGCCAAACTCAGGAACATACACTTCATTTACATCATTGTTTGTTGTATTTACAAACTTAATATTGTTGCCCTTGAGTGTTCCGTGTTCATCTGTAGATGTACCTGTAATTAAAAAAGTACCTACACCTGAAGCATTAAGAGAGCGAACACGTGTATCAGCAACTGTAACGCTTGAAGCAACATCAACAACTGCACCACTGCCTGTTATAAAACCCTGTCGAATGTTGGTTGGCATTTTACTTTCCTTTTAGCTATGTAATAAAACTAGGTTTATTATACTTCATAAAACCTAAATACAAAAGAAAGAAGGGTAGGGAAAATAATTTAGTTTTATTATTCCCTACCCTTTACTTTTTTAATGTATTACGGAACTATTAGGAAGAACCTGAAGCACCGTAAAAACCACGCCAATCGGACCAGCCAAAGCTGTAACGCTCACGTGCTTTAAACCGAAGATTACCTGTATCAAAATCAGGTTCCATCTTAGTTTGAAGTGGTGCGCGAACAAACATCTTTGTACCGTTTGGTGCGTCTGTTTTTAAGAACCAAGCATTCGTATCAGTGAAACGATGGTTTACAAAGAAACCACCGGGAACTAGACCCTGATTACGAATAGCATTGATATCATTAACATTAGTAACACCATCTGTACCCTGTGTTGTAACAGTAGTAGATAGTGCACTATTTAGAATTTGATCTGCAGTAAATGCAAGATCAGGTGGAATGTGAAGAGACTCTGCACGAATACCGATTAGAATACCACGATCATCCTGTGCTTTGGAGATAGTGATAAGAGCAGATTCGAGAGATGCTTCTGAAAGATCGGTAGCATCAAGATCATTATCTTGAACACCACCATCAATAACTGGATGGCTGTCACTGAATAGTGGTTGACCATCACCACCAAGATAGGAACCACTAAAGCCGTTATTGAAAACGTCTGCAGCTTTTACCTGCTTGGTATTTGCCATTGCACGGGCAAGGCCACGTGCACGTAGTTTAGCAAATGTGTCGTAGAGGTTATCTTCCATAGCCTCTTCTGTAACTGAGAAGGCAAGACTGATCGTATCATGTGTATACCGAGCAGTGTAGCTTTCTTGTGCGTCATCATACTGGACAGCAGCACCTTCATTTTTAACAGGTGCAGTACCAAATCCAGTAAATAGAACTTCTTCTTCAAATGCACGATCTGAATTTTCAACATCGAATAGAGGTGCATGTTCATTATCAACATCCCCATACTCAAGGCCGAAAACGGCATTTAGACCGGGAAGAAGTTCTTTAGCAATACTAGCGCGATTAATAGCCATTATTAATTACTCCTTTCCCTCGCTTAGTTTACTGAAGCATCAGCAGAGATATATGCATCCACATGCTTCAAGATACGAACTTCCAACTTAGGGAAGGCACGCTCTGTAGCAACAGCAATATCATTACCGGGTGTTTCAAGAACTGCAATAGCACGAAGCATTGCATTTCCAGTTGTACGTGTACCAGCTTCAAGACCAAAACCGGACTTGCCAGTAAAGGTAGAACCTGCACCTAGTGTAACATTAAAGTTTTGTGAATTAATATCTCCAGCAGAAACTGTAGCATCTGCTTGAACAATGAATGTTGCTTGTGGATTATCAACAACAGCAGCATATGCTTCTGTTACTGAAGTATTAGCGGGCCAGTAAGTTGACCAATTTGGTTCACCATTAGCAACATAACGACAACCCATGAAAACACCCATAGCTTTCTGAGTTGTAGTAGTTAGAACTTCAATATTCCCAGCATTGTTAACGACGATATCACCAGTAAAAATGTTAGTGTTATAGGCACTCGCAATCGGATAGTCATTTGTGGCTTTGCTATTAGGTGCACCACCACGAATGCGGGAAGGAGTAAGTCCATTTAGTGTCTTAGTAGTAGTCATAACACTATGTTCCTTTCCTTGTTAAATACATTGACAAACAGGAAAACAAACTAATCTTGAAAAGATGCTCGCCGTCCTGTTGTAACCTTTGATCGACTAGAGTTAGAGATAGGCATACGAGAATCAGAGTTGTTCATTAGCTGCATGTTAACAGCTTGTACTGCCTCTCTACTCTTGTTTTCATAATATTCTTGACGAGATTCAGCTAGGTCAGTAGGCATTTTGCCTAAAGCCAAGTCTCCACGACAGACCGCTCCTGCATATCGTCCTTCTTCCCTCACGACGGAAGATACAAGCATTTCAGGAACTTCTTCCTGATTGACTAATTCCCAACCTTCAGCTAAACGCTTGCCAATGTTTTGAATGTCGTCTTGTCCCTTCAAAGTAATTCGTAACCAGCGAAGAGACATTCCTTCACCTTTAAAACGGTTGCGAACTGTATCAGGAATATCTAACCAATTTGGTTCTTCAAAAACTCTACGAGTTTTATTTTCTCTCATGCTTGATTCACGTGATGTTGTATTTCGTGCCATTGTATTTTCCTTCCTTATCCACGCTTAACTATAAACACTGGTGTATTCGCCATCGGCTTGTTCAACCTTTAGCTTTTCAGCAGCATACTTTTCAAGTGGTATACCCCATTTATTTGCCAACCTTACATCCTCTTGAGTAAGTTTGACTTTATTATTACTCTGAGAAGTTTTTGATGTGCGTGACGCACCCGCTACCACTTGAGCAGAACTTGTAGCCGTGTCCTGCAAACGAGGTGTTTCAGGTTCAGAGTTAACATCCTGAAACTTATGAGGATAACGCTGACGCAAACGATTGTCAACTTCCTCATAAAAATCATCATCTGAAGGATCATAACCCTCACCCTTCAGTTCTTGATCAACAGTAAGAGCAGCAGCAGTCATAATTTGATCCTGACCAAACCATGAATTTTTAGTTGCCCAATCTACTGCCTTTGGATCATACTCTTGAGTCTGCTGTTGCTGTTGTGCAATTTGTGTTGCTTGTTGCCCACTTGACTCTAAAGCACGATTATATTCTTCCCAAGCTACCTTCTGCTGTTCAACACGATTTTTTTCTGCATAGGCTTTACTCATGCTCTCTTGTGCTGTTAACATTCCGTCAGTATCACCTGACTCAACGGCTTGCTTGTATAACTGTTTAGCTGACTCAAGATTTGATTCTAATTGACTTTCAGTACTATCAATAGTATTCTTTAAACTTGAAGAAAGCTGTGTATCTCTTTCTTGTACTTGGCTACGTAGTCCTTGAATCTCACTACGTAGCTGTTGCAATTCTTCGTCACGTTCTTTACGTTGACGAATTAACTGTTTAATTCTTTTCTCTGCACCCTTGGTTTGAATACCTTCTAGTTCTTCAGGTCTTTCTTCGTTTTGTTCTTCTGCCTGTTCAACTACTGGTGCTAGTTCTTTTGGTTGTTCTTCTTTTACTTCTGGTTGTTCTTCAACTTCAAACTCAACTTTAGAACTTTCATCCTCATTTGAATTTACTTCAACCGTTGACCATTCTTCACTCATTATTTTTCCTTTCTTACCCGTTAGCAGCGAATCTAACGAATTGGTTTTAATTTACCCGCTGTATTAGTATAGTACAATAAGTTATTATAATATACAAATTTAATTTGAAAGATGATATGTAGGATCAAGTAGACTTGGTTTTTCAACTTTCATAATTACTTGATCATCAAAGATAAGAAGTAGTTTCATACCTTTATATATAAACTTCTGTCCTGAATACTTTGCGTAACAAACGTAGTCACCTACATCACACCATGCTCCATTAGGAAACTTGTCTTCGTCATTGTAAGCTAAGTCACCTTTCTTTAAAACTTTAGCAACGGTAGTTAGGTAAGCTACATCATCCTTTACTTTATCAGGTAGAATAATACCACCCTTTGTCTTTTGTTTTACTGCAACTGGTAGAACCAGCAAATGATAACCGGGAAGATTTGGAAGACTATTTAAGTCTAACTTAATATCATCTTCATCTGTTATCCAGTCTGCAGCATCAACTGCTTTATCCATACGTACTGCTTGCATTTAGTTGTTATCCTCCTCTTCATAGATACGTTGTTTTACAATGTGCTTGAGACATTCAGTTGCCCATTCCACACCTTCGATCACACCTACTGCGTGTCGATATTCATCGTAACTTGAAGCGTTGCCATATGCAAGAGAATTTTTTAAGTCTAGTATTTTTTCTTCGTACTTTAAATTTAACTCATCCCAAAAGTTCAAAACCTCTTATCCTTTACGTGTCTGTCCAATAAAGTTAGTAAGCATGTCTGCTGCCTTTAGTGCCTTATCTTTATCAATGCTTGCTTCTGTCTTGGCAAGATCAATAAGAGCATCCAAAGCTGCAATTGCTTTCTTTGCATTTCGATCCATTTCTTTTTCTTCTTTTGCACTGGAAAGACTAGCACCTTCTTTGAACATATTTAACTGTATTTCCATTTCTTTAAGATCAAGTTCACGATTCTTATTAGCAGCAGTAGCAGCTTCTTTTGCCATTTGTGTTTGAACTTTCTGTTGTTCAACACCCAGACGCTGTTGTTCAATCTGAACCATTTGTGCTTCAGGTGTAGCTGCCATTTGCATCTGTGCTGCAGCTTGATTTGCCTGTGCTACTTGTTGTGCGGCAGCAGCAATAACCTGTTCCATAAGTCGTGGGTCTTGTACGTCCACACCTGCCGCTGCAGCTTCTGGTCCATACTGTCCAATCATTTCTTTTGATACACCACTAATTTGTTCCTGATACTTCATTACCATATGTTCCTGAATGTTTGCCTGTAGCACAGGAACAATACGTTGCATCATAGGATTAGCACCGTTCATTGGGTCTTGTATGAACATTGTCTTTACTTGAATATGTGCATCGTGGTTCTGACCAACGAACGCCTGAATAGGCATACCCTTAACTGCAGCTTGAATATCACTGACAGGATCAAGAGGCATTGGTGAAGGTTTTTCAGGCATGATCTTATCCAGATTAGGAATGTTTGCTGCCTGAAGAATTGTCTTATTAAGTTCTTCTACATTGAACATACCGGGAGGTGCTGACTGAGACAACTGTAGTGCAAGCTGTGCCATCATCATACGGTGTGCAGAAGAAGGAATATTAGGATCAGATACAGGAATAATATCAATCCTACCATCAAAGTCATTACGATAGATATTAATTGTACCATTAGGAATATCTACCATAGACTCATCAGGTAGATATTCAAAGTTAATACGACTTAATAATTTAAACTCATCGTGCTGAGACTTATGTAATCGTTTATGAATTGCACTAAAGAATTTGCTACTTGCTTCCAACAGTGCCATTGTTGTACCAACAGGACCGTAGCTTGCTGCATCTGAAATAACCTGTTCGGTTGTGTCGGCAAACTTCTGTGCAGTAGCAGTAACAAAATTAAGCATCTGAAACAAAGTTTGTGAAGGTTCTTTGTATGGTAGATTAATGATCATCTTAGACAGATCATTACCTGTAGCTTCAACTTCTCTAAATTCACCGGGAGCAATAGGATCATTATCACCTACAATACGTAAACCCTTTGCTTTAAAGCCACCGGGTAGATTTGCAAACTGACCTGCGTCAACCAAGCTACGCATTGCTGCAGTTGCAGTCATTGTAAGATTACCAAGGAAGTGAATTAAACCTAAACCATAGAAACCAAAACCGGGAACAAAACGATAATGAGTAAAGAAGATTTTCTTTTCTCTGCGTCGATCATCCTTGTTATAGTTTCTACGAATAGATAAAACCTGTCGGCTTTGTTCTTCAACAGTAACAATGTAAGGAAGAGACAAACCATCATCGTCTTCAAACTTACCGGGAAGATCAAGATAACAGTGTTGCTCAAGCAGAACGTACTGTGGATCGTGACTACCAGAAGGAGACAATCCCATGATTGTATCCATCTTCTGGCTGATAGGAGCAAACTCTGGTGTGCTTGCTTCAGGTAGGTCTACCTCTGCATACATTCCTGCTGCCATGTCACGCTGCATTTCTACTGGTGAGCGATAGATAACATGCGTGTAGCGATCTGCTCTGCGTAGATCGGTAGCATAGTAGGACACATAGAACTGATCAATAGGTACAAACTCTGATACAGGTCGGTTTAAACTGCTGTCAAAGTAAATCTTTTTAAATGCTGATCCAATAAGTGGCAGGTGAAAGAGCATACGCTCAAACTCGTCAAAGTACTCAGGCATTTGTTCAGTGATCTGGTAGTTCATAAAGTCTCTGACTCTATGACTTTGTTTTTCTTTTTCTTCTGATACTTCACCAATGATCTGAGACTTTACTGGTCCACTCGCAGGAAATAATTCTTGTGTTGCCTTTGACTGAAACTTAACTGCTGACTCAATAAGGATTGGATGAACTGCAGTACATGCTCCTTCAAATGGTTCTGATGCTTCTTCCAGCTTTAGACCTAATAGATCAAAGCCACGTTCAAACATACTTTCCCATTCTGCACGACTGTCTTTGTCTGCAGTAAAGTTATCATGTACTTGAATAGCAATATCTTCAAGAGCGTCTTCGTCCAAATCATCTACTAAGTTTCTAAAAAACTCTTCGTCTTCCTCTTTGATCTGTTCGTCAGACAAGCCTTCATCTAAATTACTTTTAAACTCTACTACAATACCACCATCACTAGGATCATATTCCATACTTGCTTCAGTACCTTCTGTTTCAGTTTCAATCTCTACGACTGAAAGTTCTACTGAAGGAATAGGATCAAACGGATTGCGTTCAGTTGCCATGTTCTATATTGCCTTTGCTGTATAGTTGTAAGGATTACGTTCTACCACAGAACCACCCTTTTTAAAAGGTATTGTTTTACCTGCATCTGTTATCGTTGTTAATGATTTGTCTTTTTTAAAGTCTGAAGGTTTTAGTCGTTGTGAACCGTTTGCAAAAACAAGTGGACCTACTTGAATCATTTCTTCTGCAGATTTTAGTGGAGTACCTGTATTCTTATCTACAAAATAACTTGCACGATAAGGATTCATTCCTACTTGTATCCACTCTGATCCATCTTCAGAATCAATATATTTATTACTATCTTCTACTTTACCTGCTAATATTCTTTCTGCTCTTGCTACTACATCTTCATCAGGAACTTTATTATAATCACCATACATTCTAGCAATAGTACTTTTAGCAGTTTTCTCTTTTGCTATATTAGAAGCTGCTTTTGCTGATGAACTAAAATCTACATTTGTTAAATTTGCAGTTTTACCATAACCAATAGACTTACCACCTTGCTTTGTTCCATCATGGAATGAAACTACCCATGTATCAAAATTTTCATATGCTGGAATATCTAATCTAGAAGAAACTCTTTGACCAACTTCTAATTCAGTATTTAAATTAATAATACCTTTACTAAGTGTTTTATCTTTTGTAAGTGATCCAGCTATATCTTCAAAAGAAGGTACTTTAACCATTTTAGTAATAGGTTCTAAAGGTAAAAACTTTTTTGTAATATCTCTTTGTTCTTTACCTGTTATCTCACCTGCTAATCTTTTTTCTACTGCTTCTTTAACTTCAGGC
>Ga0115551_1001787_pt1 | contig 13392 bp, 10 predicted proteins | sample COGITO_mtgs_1103_FD_87179 | JGI IMG/M metagenome (GOLD analysis project Ga0115551, IMG submission 87179) | Pelagic marine microbial communities from North Sea - COGITO_mtgs_110321 | ecosystem: Environmental > Aquatic > Marine > Epipelagic | place: Germany:Helgoland, sampling site Kabeltonne... | reverse complement strand
TATACACCAAAAGTGAAAATTTATAAGCTATTTTTTAAACTTATCCCTTAGCATAGGTTTTAAAAATTGCCCAGTATAACTAGCTTTTATATTAATTATCTCCTCAGGTTTCCCTTCTGCTATAATATGTCCACCCTTAACTCCTCCTTCAGGGCCCATATCAACTATATAATCAGCCGTTTTAATCACGTCTAAATTGTGCTCAATAACCACTACAGTGTTACCTAAAGCAACAAATGTATGTAAAATTTCTAAAAGTTTTTTTATATCATGTTGATGTAGTCCTGTAGTTGGCTCATCTAAAATATACATAGTTCTACCAGTTGATCTCTTCGATAATTCTTTTGCAAGCTTAATTCTTTGGGCCTCACCACCGGAAAGTGTTGTGGCTTGCTGGCCAATTTTGATGTAACCAAGACCAACTTTTTTTAAAGTTAATAATTTTGTTTTAATATTTGAAATATTTTCAAAGTATTCACATCCTTCATCAACAGACATATTTAAAACATCAGCAATACTTTTATCTTTAAATTTTATTTCTAAAGTTTCTCGATTATATCTTGTGCCTTTGCATTCATCACACTGTATATAAACATCAGGTAAGAAATGCATTTCGTAGGTAATTACACCATCACCCTCACAAGCCTCACACCTTCCTCCTTTAACATTGAAAGAAAACCTTCCAGGTTTATATCCTCTAGTCTTGGACTCAGGTAGTGAAGTAAACCAGTCTCTAATTGGTCCGAATGCACCTGTATAAGTCGCTGGGTTTGACCTTGGTGTTCTTCCTATAGGTGATTGATCAATATCAATAATTTTATCTATAAGCTCAACACCTTTGTAACCCTTAAATGCTTTTGGAACTTTTCTTGCTTTATTATTTAAAGTTAAATTTAAGGCATGATATAAAGTTTGTAAAATTAAAGTTGATTTACCGCTACCAGATACACCTGTTACACAAGTAAAGCTTCCTGTTGGTATCTTAAGATCTACATTGTTTAAATTATTGCCGCTCGCTCCATTTATTTCTACAAATCTTCCATTTTTAGCAAGTCTTCTTTTTTTTGGGATTTCAATAAATTTTTTATGAGACAAATATTGTCCGGTTATACTATCTTTATTTTTTAATATTTGTTCATAAGTACCTTGAGCAGTAACTTGACCCCCGTTAGATCCAGCTTCAGGACCAAGATCAATTATGTGATCTGCATTTTCCATTGTTTCAGTATCATGCTCTACAACAATAACTGTATTGCCTAAATCTCTTAATCTTTTTAAAGCATTAATTAATTTAACATTATCTTTTTGGTGAAGACCAATTGATGGTTCATCAAGTACATATAAGACACCTGTTAAACCTGATCCAATTTGTGATGCAAGCCTAATTCTTTGAGCCTCACCACCTGAGAGAGTCCCAGACTCTCTTGATAATGTTAAATAATCCAAACCAACATTAAGTAAAAAATTCAATCTTTCATTTATTTCTTTTAATATATGCTCAGCAATTTTAAACTGTCTTTTATCCAAATTTTTTTCAAGGTTTTTAAACCAATCAGCAGCATCTAAAATTGATTTTTTTGTAACATCACTAATATTTAAATTGTCAATTTTTACACATAGAGCTTCTTCCTTAAGTCTATTACCATTACATCCTTCACAAGCAGAATCTGATTGATACTCTGCTATAGCTTCTCTTTTCCACTCACTATCAGATTCTAAAAAACGTCTTTCAAGATTATTAATAACCCCCTCAAAAGTTTTTTTATGTGAATATTTTTCATAACCATCGTCATAATTAAATTTAATTTCTTCATCATCAGATCCAAATAATATTACATCTTTAAATTTTTTTGGTAGTTTTCTCCATTTTTCATCTAACGAAAACCCATAATGTTTGGCAATAGACGCAAGAGTTTGTGCATAATAAAGTGTTGTAGATTTAGCCCATGGTTCAATAGCTCCATCTGCAATACTTTTTTTTTCATCTGGAACTACTAAATTTGGATCTACATTTAATTTTACACCTATGCCCTCACATTCAGCACAAGCACCATAAGGACTATTAAAAGAAAAAAGTCTTGGTTCTATTTCTTCAATTGTAAAACCACTTTCAGGACATGCAAATTTTGTTGAGTAAATTAGTTTTTCAATTTTTCTATATTTTTGAGGTAAAGTTTCATCTTCATATTCTACAAAAACCAAGCCGTTTGATAAGTTAATTGCTGTTTCAATACTTTCAGCTAGTCTATTTCCAAGATTTGAATTTAAAACAATTCTATCTACTAAAACAGAGATATCATGTTTTAACTTTTTATCGAGATTGGGCGATTTTTCAATGTCATATATTACTTCATCGATCTTTATTTTTCTAAAACCTCTTCTTTTGTAACTTAATATTTCTTTTTTATATTCACCCTTACGACCTCTCACGACTGGAGCATAAATATATATCGTAGATTTTTTTGGTAATTTTTTTATTAAATCTACAATTTGAGTGATTGTTTGAGAGGTTATAGGTTTACCAGTAAAAGGTGAAAAGGGAACCCCAGCTCTTGCATAAAGTACTCTCATATAATCATATATTTCTGTAACTGTTGCTACAGTTGATCTTGGATTTTTTGATGTATTTTTTTGCTCTATAGCTATTGCTGGACTCAAACCTTCTATTAAATCAACATTAGGTTTTTTCATTTTGTCTAAAAATTGACGTGCATAGGCTGAAAGACTTTCAACATACCGTCTTTGACCTTCTGCGTATATCGTATCAAATGCTAAAGATGATTTACCAGATCCTGACAGACCAGTAATCACAACAAATTGATCTTTTGGAATTTCTACTGACACATTCTTTAAATTGTGTTCTTTTGCCCCCTTGATAACTATCTTTTTGATCATAATTTTTGTTGCTTTAAATTAATAAAATTAATATTCAGGTTAAATTGTGATATAAAACTAAATAAATTAATTAACAATTTAAAATATTATGGCTGGAAGTTTAAATAAAGTATTATTAATTGGACGTTTAGGCGCAGATCCTGAAATTAAGCAGATGGTTAATGGCAAAAGTGTAGCTAGATTAAGCCTAGCAACAAGTCAGTCTTGGAAAGATAAAACTTCTGGCGAAAAAAAAGAGAAAACAGAATGGCACCGTATAGTAGTTTTTAATGAAGGCTTAGTTAATGTGGTTCAACAGTATCTTAAAAAAGGTGCTCAAATTTATGTAGAAGGTCAAATCACGACAAGAAAATGGAAAGATGAACAATCTGGTCAAGATAAATACTCAACAGAAATTGTAATACAAGGATACAATTCTTCTTTAACAATGCTTGGTGGTGGTAATAGTGGTGGAGGAATTCAAAATGATACTTCTCAAGCTCCTACAAATAATTTTGAGGATGCCCCTCAAGTGTCAAACGACATGGATGATGAAATTCCCTTTTAGTTTTTATGCAAAAGACTGAAATTCCTAAAGATAAAAATATAAAGAATATCTCGATGCATGACGAGATGAGCTCGTCTTATTTATCATATGCTATGAGTGTTATAGTTAGTAGAGCACTGCCAGACATTAGGGATGGATTAAAACCTGTGCATAGGAGAATTTTATTTGCAATGTACAAAGGTGGATATGATTGGTCTAAACAATTTCGAAAATCTGCAAGGATAGTTGGGGATGTGATTGGTAAATACCACCCTCATGGTGATCAGTCTGTTTATGATGCTTTAGTTAGAATGGTTCAAGATTTTTCAATGAGCTTACCTCTTGTTGATGGTCAAGGTAACTTTGGTTCAATAGATGGTGATCCAGCCGCAGCAATGAGATATACAGAAACAAGACTATCTAAAGTTTCACAATTTTTAATAGATGATATAGAAAAAAATACGATTGAATATAAAAGTAATTATGATGAAACAGAAAAAGAACCAACTGTATTACCCGCTCAATATCCAAATTTACTAGTCAATGGAGCAGGTGGTATTGCAGTCGGGATGGCAACAAGTATTCCCCCCCATAATTTAGGTGAAATTATTGATGGGACACTGGCTCTTATAGATAACAAAGATATAAAAATTAAAGAATTAATGAAACATATACCTGGACCAGATTTTCCAACTGGTGGAGTTATAATAGGCAAAAGTATTATAAAAGATGGTTACAATATAGGTCGAGGATCATTTAAAATAAGAGGTGAAATTAATATTGAACCATTAAAAAATGGTCGAGATAGATTAATTATATCATCGGTCCCTTACCAAGTTAATAAATCAGTTCTTAATGAAAGAATAGTTCAATTAGTTAGAGAAAAAAAAATTGAAGGAATTAAAGATATAAGAGATGAATCAAACAGAGAAGGTATCAGAGTAGCTATAGATTTAAGGAATGGCGTTGAACCAGAAACAATTAAAAGACAACTCTATAAAAATACTTCAATTGAAAGTTCTTTTGGTTTTAATACTTTAGCTATTGTAGACGGTAAACCTAAAACGTGTAACTTAAAAGATTTCTTAACAAATTTTTTAACATTTCGTGAAGATGTAGTAATAAAAAAAACAAAGTTTGACTTAAAAAAAGCTGAAGATAGAGCACATATTTTAATTGGTCTCTCTGTATCTGTAGAAAATTTAGATAAAATTATTAAAATTATAAGATCTTCAAAAACACCCGATGATGCAAAAAAAGCATTACTAGGAACAAAATGGAAAATAAATAAAGTTTTAAAATTAATTTCGTTAATTAATGATAAAAAAACTAAAAATTTATATTCTTTATCAAGTGAACAGGTCACTGCAATTTTAGAATTAAGACTTCAAAAATTAACTGCACTAGGGATAAATGAAATTGAAATAGAAATCAAAAAACTTGCTGAACTTATTAAGGGATTTAAGAAAATTATTAATTCAAAAAAAGAATTATTAAAAGTTATTAGTGAAGAACTTAAGTTAATTAAAGATAAATTTTCTGTACCTAGAAGAACTAAGATTATAGATGCTGTATTAAATTATGATATAGAAGAAACAATTCAAAAAGAGTCAGTAATTATCACTGTTACACTCCAGGGCTATATTAAAAGAGGAGCCCTTAGCAATGTTAAACAACAAAAAAGAGGTGGAAAGGGTAAATCAGGCATAACTACTAGAGATGCCGATTCTGTTGTTCAAACACTCTCTGTCAGTACTCATACTTCTGTTTTATTCTTCTCTACAGAAGGTCTTGTTTATAAAATTAAAGCATGGAAAATTCCAGAAGGATCAACAACATCCAAGGGTAAATCGTTATTTAATATATTACCTTTAAAAAGTCATCAATCTATTAGTTCAATTATGCCCTTTCCAGAAGATGAAAGTGACTGGAAAAATTTACAAATAGTTTTTGCAACAGCAAAAGGTAAAGTTAGAAAAAATAGTCTCGAAGATTTTTCGTCAATTAACGCCGCTGGAAAAATTGCAATGAAACTTGATACTAATGATAAAATTGTAGGCGTCGAAATTTGCAAAGATGACCAAGATATAATGTTAAGTACAAAGTATGGTAAATGTATAAGATTTGAGTCAAAAAAATTAAGAGTTTTTAAAGGAAGATCATCAAAAGGTATTAAAGGTATTAACTTAGCTCAAAATGATGAAATAGTTTCTTTGTCAATTATTAATCAAGATAAGATTAAAAAAAATGCCAAAAAAGATACAGATACTAAATCAGAAATTAAAGCTAGCGAAAAATTTATTCTATCAATTACAGAAAATGGTTTTGGTAAAAAAACTACACATTTTGATTACCGAGTAACTAATCGAGGGGGCAAAGGGATCATTGGGATAATTAACTCACCTAGGAACGGAAGTATTTGTTCATCGTTCCCTGTCTTTGAAGGGGATGAAATAATGATTTCAACTAACAAAGGTAGAGTTATAAGAGTTGCAGTTAAAGAAATAAGAACAGCAAGTAGAAACACCCAAGGTGTAAGAATAATTAAATTGTCTGGGGACGAAAAAGTTGTTTCAGCGATAAAAATTGATGATAACTTACAATAATGAGTAAAGTTGTCGTCTACCCAGGAACTTTTGATCCAATTACTTTTGGTCATATAGATCTTATAAAAAAATCATTAAAATTATTTGATAAAGTTATTGTTGCTTTATCAGATGGAAACAACAAGAATTATCTTTTTAGTGCTGATGAAAGAAAGGAAATAGTTTCAAATGCACTTTTTACAGATCTAAAGATTGATGAAAGTAAAATTGAAATAGTAGTTTTTAGCTCATTGACTACAGATTTATGTAAAAAATATAATTCTAATATAATTTTACGAGGATTAAGAGCTGTATCTGACTTCGAATATGAATTTCAACTTGCTGGAATGAATAGAAAACTCAATAACAATATTGAAACAATTTTTTTAATGTCTGATGTTGAAAATCAGATTATATCATCAAGATTTGTTAAGGAAATTGCTAGGCTTAATGGTGACATAGAAAAATTTACTACAAAAAGTACAATTAAATCTTTAAAAAAAAAATATGAATAGATTTTTAATTAAAATTTTAATTTTTTTTTTAATGACAATTAACAACATAATAGCAGAGGAGAATATAATGATTTTAAAATTAAAAGATGGAGATGTCAAAATTGAATTGTTTGAAGATACAGCACCAAATCATGTAAAAAGAATTAAACAATTAGCAGCTGAAGGAAAATATAATGGTGTTGTATTTCACAGAGTAATCGATGGCTTTATGGCTCAAACTGGAGATGTTCAGTTTGGAAATTCTTCTAATGATAATTTTAATTTAAGTAGAGCAGGTACTGGTGGTTCAGAACTTCCCGATCTTAAAGAAGAATTTAGTGAATTGCCACATGACAGAGGAACACTTTCAATGGCTAGATCACAAGATCCAAATAGCGCCAATAGTCAATTCTTTATTTGCTTTAAACCTGCTCCATTTTTAGACAGACAATACACAGTATTTGGCAAAGTTATTGAGGGAATGGAATTTGTTGACAAAATTAAAAGAGGTGACGAAAATAACAATGGATCAGTATCTGATCCTGATAAAATTATTAGTTTTAAATAATTTTAATTTTTTCTATGGCATTAAAAAAATTTAATTTTAATGTTATTGAAAAAAAAAATTTTTCTAGAGTTGGACTTATTGAAACTCATAGGGGCAACATTCAAACACCTGCTTTTATGCCTGTTGGAACTCAAGCAACTGTCAAAGCTTGTTTAATAGACGATATAATACTAACTGGATCTGAAATTATTTTATCAAATACTTATCACTTAATGATAAGACCTGGAGTTGATAGAATTATATCAGCTGGTGGCCTACATAAGTTTATGAATTGTAAATTACCAATACTTACAGATTCTGGTGGTTTCCAAGTTATGTCACTGTCAAAATTAAACAAAGTTGATAGAGAAAAAGGAGCAATATTCAATTCCCACGTTGATGGAAAAAAATTTATATTAAGCCCAGAAGAAAGTATTAGAATTCAAAAAGGTTTAGACTCCGATATAGTAATGATCATGGATGAATGTCCAAAAAAAACTAATGATTATAAGATTATTAAAGAGTCTATGGATTTATCAGTTCATTGGGCACAAAGATCCAAATCTTCATTTGGCATAAATCCTCACAAAGCTTTATTTGGAATAGTTCAAGGTGGTTTATTTAAAGATTTAAGAATTAAATCAATCAATGAATTAACCAAGATAGGTTTTGATGGTTATGCTATAGGAGGATTAGCTGTTGGTGAGAGTCAAAAAGAAATGTTTGAAGTTCTAGATGACCTTAAAAATATTATGCCTGAAGACAAACCAAGGTATTTAATGGGTGTAGGAACACCATCAGATATACTTGGTGCTGTAAAAAGAGGTGTGGATATGTTTGATTGTGTAATGCCTACTAGATCTGGAAGAACTGGTTTAGCTTTTACTTGGAATGGAAGAATTAATATAAAGAACCACAAATATCAAAATGATAATGAACCATTAGATAAAGATTGTAAAAATCTAGATTTAAACAAGTACTCAAAAAACTACTTGAATCATTTATTTAATACAAATGAAATTCTCGGATCAACATTGTTAACACTTCATAATATTAATTTTTATCAAGAATTAATGGCTGCAATTAGAAAAAATATTAGATCAGGAACTTTTGATGAGTTTCATGATAAATACATTAATAAGTTGTAATTTTAATATTTGCAATTTGACAACTTATGCAATAAATAACTGTTTTTGGTTATAAAATTTATTTAAGTTAGATATTTTTTATTATTTAAATTTTTAAGTGTAAAGAAATTTAAAAATTTTAAAGAAGACTTCACCAAAAGTTTTTTTTTAAAATTTAATAAAAAAAAACTTATATTCTTAACTTTAATAATTTATATGTGGGCCCTTAGCTCAGTTGGTAGAGCAATTCCCTTTTAAGGAATGGGTCGATGGTTCGAGTCCATCAGGGCTCACCAAATTATCTAACTAATTGAAATTGGCGGATAATCAAGAATTACTGAATTTTCCCATTCTTTTAAATTTTTTATACGATTAGTTGAAGATGGATGGGTACTCATAAATTGAGGCGGTTCATTACCCTTGTTTGCTTTTTTCATTCGTTTCCAAAGTTCTTTTGTTTCTCTAATATCATACCCAGACAAAGATGAAAAAATCATACCTAAGTAATCAGCTTCTGTTTCCTGTTTTCTTGTAAATGGATTCATAATTCCTATTTGGGATAAAAGTCCTATTGTATTCATACCTGTAACTCTGTTTACCTGTGAAAGCTTACCACCTGTAAAAATATCAATTAGTTGTGATCCTGTATTAAGAAGAACTGATCTACTAGCTCTTTCTACAGAATGTTTGGCAACGGCATGAGCAATCTCATGTCCCATGACAGCAGCTAGACCATTCTTGTTTTTTGTTACATCTAAAATTCCTGTGTAGACAGCAATTTTTCCTCCAGGCATACACCAGGCATTTCGTAATTTATCATTCTCAATTAATATATATTCCCAACTAAAATTTCTAGTGGGATCTTGTAAATTGGATTTCTCAAAGTACAATGAAATTGCATTCTCCATTTTACTTCCAATATTTTTGATTTGATCGAGTGTTTTAGTATCTTTGCTTAACTTTTCTTTTTCTTTTACTTTTTCGTAAATTTGAGCTGCCTGGGCATTTAATTTCGCCTCTGGGATAATTTTAAGTTGTTTTCTATCTGTTATAGGAGCAGTAGAACAAGCATTCATTACAAAACCTCAACAGCCACAACCAACATAATTTAGAAATTTTCTTCTATTCATTTTATAAAAATTTTGTTAAATATAAATACTAACATTTATGAATTTAAACAATAAAATTTTAGCTTTCCTTTTTTTAGTAGCGGTTTCTTTTGTAATATATTCAAGCTATAATTAACAATTTACATGGCAAAAAAAAAATCTTTAGCACTTAAACTCAGAAACTATTTTATTACAGGCATAGTAGTACTAATACCAATTGGCTTTACTTTATACTTGAGTAGATTTTTAATTAATATTTCAACAAAATTAGTTCCGGCTGGATTAAATCCTAATAATTATATCCCTTATGCTATTCCTGGAATTGAGATACTTCTGACTATAATTTTTATCACAATAGTTGGAGGCTTGTCTTTGTCATTCTTGGGTAAAAAAATTTTACAGATTGTTGATAATTTATTCAAACGTATACCTATTTTAAGAACTATATATTCAGCAATAGTTCAATTGACAGATTCTTTTAGAAATCAAGAAGGTTCAAAAAAAAGTGTAGTTTTAGTAGAATATCCACGAAAAGGTTCATGGGCAGTCGGATTTGCTACAAAAGAAAATAAAGGTGAACTAAAAGATAAGACCAATAAAGAATTGATTAATGTTTTTGTTCCAACTACACCTAATCCTACAAGTGGTTTTTTATTAATGTTTCCTAAAGAAGATGTAATTTATCTAGATATGAGCTTTGAAGAGGCATCTAAATTTATTGTCTCAGCTGGAACATCTAATCCTAAAAGTTAAACTATATCATTAATGATATCAGCCTGATCATATAATTTTAGTAAAGTTTTGTATTTATCAATATCTAAATTATTATTTTCTATATTTTTTATCTCTGTTTCAGCTAATTTAAAAAGATTTTCATTATGAACTGGGTCAGCTAATTTAAAATTTTTCAAACCACTTTGTTTAAAACCAAGTATATCCCCAAATCCACGTAATTTCATATCTTCTTCAGAAATATCAAAACCATCATTTGAGTTTTTTAAGATATTAATTCTTTTTTTTGCATTTTCTGTTAAATTAGATTTAAACATCAAAATACATGAGGCTTGCTTTTTACCTCTTCCTACACGTCCTCTTAGTTGATGTAATTGAGATAAACCAAACTTATTTGAATTTTCTATAATTATTACATTAGCATTAGGGAAATCTATCCCAACTTCAATTATTGTTGTTGAAACTAATATTAAGAATTTTTTTTCCAAAAATTTATTTAATATTTTTTCTTTTTCATCATTTTCAATTTTTCCATGTAATAATGCTACTTTATTTGGAAATATTTTATTAAGATATTCAAATTTTTTAACAGCAGACTCATGATCTAGCTTTTTTGACACTTCTATTAAAGGACAAACCCAAAAAATTTGGTTTCCTTCATAAATTTCTTTTCTAACAAAATTAATAACATCTTCAATTTTACTCTCAAGTTTACTATATGTTTTGACCTCTTTACGGTTATTAGGTTTTTCCCTAATTATCGATATATCCATATCGCCATATATTGACATTGTTAGAGTCCGAGGTATTGGTGTTGCTGACATCAATAAAACATCACAATTTTTACCACCTTTATCAGATAGAAGTTTTCTTTGTCTGACACCAAACTTATGTTGTTCATCAATTATAATAAATCCCAGATTGGAAAAAGTGATTTTTTTTTGAAAAATAGCATGGGTACCAAATACCATATCAATTTTTTTTGTTTTTAAATTATCAATAATTTCTTTTTTTATTTTGTTTTCACTTTTACTTGAGAGTAATGCAAGATTAATTTGAGTAGGAAAAATTTTTTTAGCTAATACAAAGTGTTGTCGAGCAAGAATTTCGGTTGGTGCCATTAGAGCAACTTGATAACCAGAATTAACTACATTTAACGCAGAGATTAACGAAACAATTGTTTTTCCACTCCCAACATCTCCTTGTAAAAGTCGAAACATTTTGCTTTTTGATGTGAGATCATTATTTATTTCTATTAAAGTTTTTTTTTGATCATTGGTAAGTTTAAAGTTTAATTTTTTTATGACTTTGTCAGAATTTTTTAGATCAAATTTTTTTTTATCTTTCTTTATTTTTTTAATTTTTTTTCTTATTTCGGAATTTACTAAAAAAGATGCTAAAATCTCATCATAAGCAAGTCTTTCATAAAATTTGGCTCTAAAATTGCCTATATTATTAGGATCATGTAATTTAATGATTGCATCATTCCATGTTTCATTGTCAAAAAGTGAAAGTATTTCTTTTGAATGCCACTCCTTTAGTTTGGGTAAATTTTTTAAAATTTGTGCAATAATTTTATTATATATTTTTTCGGTGATACCTTCAGTAAGTGAATATTTATTATGCTTTGACTCAATTAGAGAACTATCCTTAGAAACATATGTTGGATTTGTTATTTGATATTTATCTCTAAATAAATTTACCTTACCACTTACTGTAATTTCTTCATTTAATGGTAATATTTTTCTAATATAACCTTCATTACTGTTAAAAAAAACACAATCAATTTTTCCTGTCTCATCTTGGCAAATAACTTTTTTTGGCAAGTTTCGAATTCTTGGGAATTGATATTTTATAGGAATAATTTTTATTGTTTGTATTTTTCCTACTTGAAGATCTTCAATCTTAATTGTTAAACTTCTATCTGTGTGAGATTTTGGCAACTTCCACAATAAATCAAAAATATTATTAACTTTTTTTTTTCTTAATATGTTCATGGTTTTTTTACCAACACCATTTAATTGGGTTAAATCAGACAATAAATAATCAGAATTATTTATATTTTTCATATAAGATATAATATATTTAATTTTCTTATTATTAATATAATGGATTTAAAAAAAAAAATTATTTATCGATCTAATTATAGAGGAACTAAAGAAATGGATAAATTATTAAGTTCTTTTGTAAAAAAACATATTGATACTTTTAACGAATCTGAGCTAAAACTTTTATGTGATTTTTTAGATTTAGATGACGAAAATTTATATAAATTTAAACAAAATAAAGAAACAACTATGAAAATAAAACCAAATATTATTACTAATTTATTTAAAAATTTTGTATTTAAAGAATAATGGCGGAGAGACTGGGATTCGAACCCAGGATGGAGTTGCCCCCATGCCGGTTTTCAAGACCGGTGCTTTCAACCGCTCAGCCATCTCTCCGTTAGCAAGCTTTTATTCGATGGAATGATTCATTTCAACTATAAAACATGTAAAATTTCGCTTAATGAATTATAAGAAATTATTGATTATATGAAAAATAATGAGTTTAATAAGGGTATACTTTTAACTGCTTTTGGATCCTTTTGGTGGGGTGTTATTGGTGTTATATACTTTAAATATATTTCTTTTGCAGGACATATTGAGGTTGTTGTCCACCGAACAGTTTGGACTTCTATTTTCTTAATATTATCTACTTTCTATTTTTCTAAATGGGGTAAATTTTTAACTATCATTGGAAATTATAAATTTTTAATAACACTTTTTTTTTCTGGTTTATTAATTTTTATTAATTGGGCTGTGTGGATATATGCAGTTTCTAATGATCAAATTATTGATGCTAGCTTTGGCTATTTTATTATGCCCATATTAAGTGTTTTTTTAGGTAATATTTTTTTTAAAGAAAAACTTAATAAAAATAGAAAAATATCAATATGTTTAGTTATAATTTCTATATTTTTTTTATTATTCTTTAGTCTTAAATCAATACCTTGGGTTGGTTTAATTGTTGCTTTGAGCTGGGGATTTTATAATCTTTTAAGAAAGAAAATTAATGTTGATACAGATTTAGGTTTATTAATTGAGAGTTTGTTTATACTACCTTTTTCTTTATTTGTTTTTTACCTGATTTCAAAAGAAGGTCTCAATGATTTCAGTTTTTCAAATCCTCCATTAATGTTACTTTTAATGTTGGCTGGTCCAATGACAGTTATCCCTTTATTCCTTTACGTACGAGGAGTTGAACTTTGCGGTTTAGGCCCCACAGGTATGATTTTTTATATAACACCTACTTTTCAGTTTTTACTGGGTTTTTTCTATTATGATGAAGCATTTTCACCTACAAAGTTAGCAAGCTTCATTTTAATCTGGATT
>Ga0115551_1001774_pt1 | contig 13467 bp, 13 predicted proteins | sample COGITO_mtgs_1103_FD_87179 | JGI IMG/M metagenome (GOLD analysis project Ga0115551, IMG submission 87179) | Pelagic marine microbial communities from North Sea - COGITO_mtgs_110321 | ecosystem: Environmental > Aquatic > Marine > Epipelagic | place: Germany:Helgoland, sampling site Kabeltonne... | reverse complement strand
TAAACATTTTGAGTACTTACCTCAGGCTTTATAAATATTACTTATGATATCCGCTTAAAAAGTAAATCTAATACCTTTTTCCCATTGCTACGTAGTGCATTATGCTCATATAAATTTGTCTCCCATATATTCATATTTGGAATCTTTTCTGCAAGTTTTATAGAAAACCCTCTATCTACATACATATCGTTTGTATATACTGCCGCAGCTACTGGTACTTTGTTCTGTCTTAACACATCCTCTTTATATAATACTGGCCAATCTTTTTTATGAGCAATAATATTTGCTGCTTTTTTAAACGGTTTTAACGAGCTATAATCATCGAGCATCCAGGGATACAACATTTCACCGGTAAAAAAGAACTCTGCATTTTCTTTATAATCAAATTCAGAATATTCATTTAAAATACGCTGTGCGGACCATTCTGTAGAAAAGCCTTGAGCATAACAAGCCTCATGAAGAATTGTAAACAATGGGTTTGTATCAAATGTTTGCATCATTAATACTTGTTTTAAAAAATAATGAGAAAGCTTATCGTTGACGAATGCTCTTTCAAAAAGAAAATTAAGTGTCGCCATTCCATCGCTAAACCCAAGGTTTAAACCTAATTGTTGAAACCTCTTAACCGATAATATGTCACCATTCGGTAATTGGACATTATTTTTATCTAAATAATCTCCTATTCTTTTTGCATTTAATCTGGCGTTAGGAAATAATTTATAAAACTGTTTATTTTTATTCAAAACCCTTTGATATGTAGCACGATATATATCGTCAGGATGAGCTTTTAATGGAGGAATTCCTCCAGTAATAAATACTTTTTCCAGGCTTTCAGGGTAAAAAGACAAATAAGTCATTGCACAAAACCCTCCAAAACTTTGCCCTAGAACGGACCATTTTTTATTGCCAATTAATTTTTTCCGAAACAATTCGGCGTCTTTTATGATATTATCAGCTCTAAATAATGTAAGGTATTTTGCTAGATCATTATCACTCATGTTTAATACAGATTCTGATGATATTGGCGAGCTGAGTCCGGTACCTCTTTGATCAATTAAAATGACATCGTATACCTCACTCGCTGTTTTAATCCAGCCAGAATCTGATAATGGCCTAGGGGACTCATATCCTGGCCCGCCTTGAAAGAAGATCAAACAAGGCATAGATTTTTTTGAATTTTCTTTCCTTGATACTCTTCTAACAAAAATCGAGATATTTTCTCCATTTTGAGATCCATAGTCCAACGGAGCTCTAAAATTATAATCTATTATTATTAGATTTTCATATTCGCTTTGATTTAACTTCACTTTTTATAATCCTTTTCTAACCAAATTGACACGCTACAAACATAGAACCATTATTATTTTATATTAAATTGCTCAATAACAGTAATTAATATTTTAAGTTTTATTATTCATATCTTAAGAAAAATGACTGACAAAGACGAAATACTTTTACACAAAGTTAAAAATTCTGATAAAATAGCATTTAAAACACTTTTTTTTAATTATCATGACACTTTGTTTCGTTTTGTGCAGTACAAAATACAAGATGGCGATATAGCAGAAGATATTACTCAAGAAACATTTTTACGAGTTTGGAAAATGAGATCTAAGCTAAAATCTAACAAATCCTTTTTTTCGTTGATTGCAAAAATTAGTACAAACTTATGTTATGATCATTTTCGCCATAATGAAGTACGACAAAGGCATGAATCGTTAATACCAAGAAACAATGACAGTCAAACTAACTCACCAGAAGAAAAAGTACTATCTACATTCTTAGAAAATGAAATACAAAAAGTAGTAGAGACTGAGTTGCCAGAAAAATGTCGCCAAGTTTTTATTTTAAGTCGCGTTGAGAAGCTGTCAAACAATGAAATTTCTGAATCTTTAGGAATAAGTGTCCGGACCGTTGAGAATCAAATTTATAGAGCAATAAAAATATTAAAGAAAAAATTAAAAAATTATTTATGAGTAAAAAGCAATCAAGTAACGTAGATGTTTATAGGAATGTTAAAAATTAATAAAAAAGAACAATCATTATGGAATCTGTGTTCAAAGATTGAAAAACGTATAGCTCCGTCCAAACAAGAAGTCTGGATGCGTTTAGAACAGCAAATGGATATTTCATCTGAGCCTAAAAAGGCCAATCCAGTAATTGTTTCAAATAAAATTAAATCATTATTCCCTCGCTTAGCCATCGCATTATTTATGATGATAGTATTTGCTATTCCAATGATAAAAATGATGAATACAATTAATATCCATTCCGGAACAGGTTTAAGTGGGAAACTCGTTACACTGAGCGATGGAACACAAGTTCATTTGAATGCAGAAAGCTCTATTTCATTTTCCAAAGATTATAACTCTTCAAACAGAACAATCGCACTAAAAGGGGAAGCATTTTTTGATGTAAAAAAAGGTTCCTACCCATTTATTATTTCAACAGAATACGCAAAAATTGTAGTACTTGGAACAAAATTTAATGTGCGATCTCGAAAAGATGGTTTTGAAACTGGCGTAAATGAAGGGTTAGTTAGATTAGAAAAAGATACAAAAGTAATATTTCTTAATGAGGGTGATCAGATAGAAATAAACCCAAAAAAACCAAATCTCATATTACAATCTAATACAACCAATTTCTATCCTGGTTGGAAAAACCATAAAATTATTTGTAATAACTTTTCACTCGAAAGAATATGTAAAGAGCTTGAAAGGCTTTACGCAATAAATATTGAGTTTCTAGAATCTGACCAAAAAGAAACTTTGATTTCGGGAACACTTCATCTTGAACCTGATAATTTAGAATCAGTATTGAGGAGTATTTCATTATTGTCTAAGCGACAGTTTAAATTACAGGGTGAATCTTACATCTTACTCTAGAAAAACAATACAATACATAATAATCTTATTTTTACTTATCATTCCCAAAATATCTGGGGAAGATTTAAAAATTTCATCTTCTTTCAACAAAATAGATTTGAAAGAAGCCCTACAAAAAGCTTCAATAGCTTATCAAGCTCCTGTTATTTATCCCTCAGATATATCAGAAAATAATATTTCAGTAGAATGTAATAATTGTGAGTTAGACAGTTTGTTATCACTTCTACTATTAGACTCAGATTATGGTTGGGAAAAAATCGATAATCAGTATGCAATATTTGAAAGAGAAAAAAAAACATACAATCTTTATGGAAAGATATATGATTACAAATCCATGGGGACTATACCTTTCGCCAATGTTTATATACCTTCTCTTGGTGTAGGGTCAATATCAGATGAGCAAGGAATTTTTTCATTAACTAATATTAATTTTAAATCTTGTACCCTTTTTGTTTCTTACATTGGATATCAAACTGAAAAAAAAATTATCCATTCAAAAAACGCAAGAAACAGCACCCTAGAAATTTATCTAAAGCAGAAAATATTAAATTCAAAAAATATTTATATCAGGGGAGAATCGAGAGAGTTTTTAAACATTGCTAATGAGCCTGGTAAAATTTCTTTTTCTCCAAAACATATTTCTACTTTACCAATCATTGGGGAGGTTGATATTTTTAGATCTCTCCAGCTCCTACCTGGGATAAGCCAAGGATTAGCTGGAAAATCTGAATTATATATTCGAGGAGGGCGACCAGATCAAAATCTGATATTAATAGATGGGATGCCTCTATATCAAGAAACTCATATGTTTGGGTTTATAAGCAGTGTCCAAGCAAAGGCAATCAAAGATATTCAGGTTTATAAAGGAGTCTATCCAGCTCAATATGGCGGTAAAACATCCGGCTTAATCCAGATTTCAAATCATGCCGGGAATACATTAAAACCAAATGCAAAGGTGTTCACCAATCTGAGCACCAACAGTGCTCAGATTCAACTACCTATCTATTCTAAAGGAAGCTTAGCATTGTCAGCTAGAAGTTCTAATGATATAGTACAAACAAAACTATATGAATCTATAAAAGACTATATCGTTGGAGATGATAATTTTAACCTAATTAGTTTATCAGCAAATGAAAATCAAAGAACTAATTATAGTCCAAAATTTTATTTTACGGATTTTAATGCTACAGGCTCTTATGTTATAAATACTAAAAATAAAATTTCTTTCACTATCAAACACGGAAAGGATATAATAAAGGAAAACCGTGAGTTTTATGGCTTTGAAAACATATTAGATTTTAATTCTACGAAGATTGTAGAAAAAACGAATCTATTAAATACCGGAGGTATATTAAAATGGGCATATTATTTAAATCCTGGATGGATAATAAGGGCCTCTATATCTAACACAAGTTATTTTAGCAATCACGAATCAAAGTTATTTAATATCATTTCAGATAACGATACTTTTTCACAGAAAAACAATGAAAAAAATAAATTTTCAAATCACATATTTAAAATATACCAAAATATAAAAAGCTTTCAAAATCATGATATACAAATAGGGTTTTCAAAATCAATTTTATATACAGAGTTTTTAACCGAACGATTTTTAACTAATGCTTCTGAAAAAACAAATTTTAACGAAAGTGGAGTTTTACAATCATTTTTCCTTGAAAATAATTGGTCTTTTACTAAATTTATAAATTTTCAATTAGGTCTCCGAAACACATATTACACATTAACTAAACTAAATTATTTAGAACCCCGAATCTCTGCTATACTAAAAATAAACTCAAACTTTTCGATAGAAGGTGCTACCGGTAAAAACAACCAATTCATACATCAGTTTAATAGCCCCTTGAGTACAAGAGGAACTCAAAACATGTGGCTTATTTCTAATGATCCTATACCTATCATTTCCTCAAAAAGCTCTCAAATTAGTGCTAACTGGAAAAGTATAAAACATGAACTAAGTGTATCAATTTATGATCGAAGAGGGTCTGGTTATTTTGATTTTGAGAGCTATTTATCTCCGATTCCAATATTTTCTAAACAAACTGACTATATAGATGACGTTATACTGGCAACAGATGGACAAGAAAAAGCAAATGGAGCTGAATTTTTTATTAGAAGAAAAAATCAAGCAATTAATGGATGGGTTTCATATCAAATAAATAACACTAAATATTCATTCCCAGATATTGATGCTGGAAAATATTATAATGCTAATCACAGCATAGAGCATGAATTCAAATCAGTTTTTATTACTTCAATCTTAGATTGGAACCTGACTACAAATTGGTCATATTCCTCAGGACGATTTTATACTGACGAAAGTGACGTTTATATAGCGAGTGATTTCCAAGTATTATTTAATCCTGGTACGCGAAACAATAAAAAGCTGCCACCAACACATCATTTAGATTTTTCTGTGTCAAAAAAGTTTAAAATTAACCGATTCGAAGTGAATGCTGGTCTTTCCATATATAATGTATTTAATAAAAAAAATATTAGTCATAAAAGATATAACCCCTACAGCTCAGGGAAAATCATTTCAGATGTTGTAATGTTAGGAATGACGCCAACTTTTTTTATTGAAATTAATATTTAAATTAGTGGAGGCGGGGAGAATCGAACTCCCGTCCGAAATAGTTTAGTGATAAACGTCTACATGCTTAGTCTTCGGATTATTATCTTACTCTTTTTTAAATCAGAGACGCAAATCAAAAAGAGCCAGCTCATTTAATCTCATTTCAAATTTATGAGCGAATTTGAAACCAGTCCATGTTTATGACGCTTCTTTAAAAAACCATAGACAAATTAATTAAGAAGCGGGCTACCTCAACTAAGCTGCAGCCATATAGCCGTAATCGGCATATATTGTTTTTATCAGATGATTAAGGAGGGAACTGATATCCTCCGCATGCGGTTAAGCACCCTACATATCCCGTCGAATGCCGGTCGCCCCCATTTTCAAAAAGCAAAAGTTCTAAAAATAAGAAAAGGCTTCAAACGCCAACCCGAAGCCTTTTCTTCAAACACATTAATTATGTGTTTCATAAGTCAACCTCTTATTTCAAAATCTTTTTTAAAAAACTTTGTCAAAAGAGACTACGTAGTTTAATGTAAGTTCAAAATTTAGCGCAACAACTAAAGTGTCTTTTTTTAAAAAACCTAAATGATTTACATAAAATGATAATTTAATTTTAAAACTAATACCGTAATATCTTGTTCAATAAAATTCAATTTTTATTTAATAACACATTTAACAAAAATAATTTTATTATGTTAATTTTTATAAAAAATTTCAAAAGATGAAAAAACCGGCTGTAATCTTACTTTCAGGCGGTTTAGACTCAACGACATGTGCAGCAATTGCGGATGATGCAGGCTATGAAATGCATGGAATTACAATCAACTATGGACAAAGACATGATTATGAGCTAGAAGCCTCAAAATTAGTTGCCAAACAATTTAAATTTAAAAGCCATGCTATTATTGAATTGGACTTGGCTTCTTTTGGTGGATCTTCTCTCGTTTCTGATAAAATTGAAATTCCAAAAAATCGAGATTTAAGTACCACTAAAGAGATCCCATCTACATACGTACCCGCAAGAAACACTGTTTTTCTTTCCGTTGCGCTTGCTAAGGCAGAAACATTAAATGCTTTTGACATATTTATTGGTGTCAATGCTATTGATTACAGCGGGTATCCAGATTGTAGACCAAAATTTATATCTAAATTTGAACAACTAATGAATCTTGCTACAAAAGATGCTTTACAGAATGTAGGGACTTACAAAATTCATACTCCACTAATTAAACTAACAAAATCAGAAATAATTAAAGAGGGCATAGAGTTAGGTGTTAATTATGAAATAACATCATCTTGCTATTCGCCAAATAAATATGGCAGTCCTTGTGGATGTTGTGATGCTTGCAATCTCCGATTAAAAGGATTCCATGATGCTGGGTTGGTGGATCCTTTGGAATATAGATGAAAACAAAAAAAATATATAAAGTCAAAGAGATATTTTTAACAAAGCAAGGTGAAGGATATCATACTGGCCGACCTTCCGTTTTTCTTCGCTTTAGTGGTTGCAATTTATGGAGCGGATTAGAAAAAGATAGAGCCAAGGCTATTTGTGACTGGTGTGATACTGATTTTGTTGGAACAGATGGAGAGAATGGCGGGAATTATTACATTAATGAAATTCTTGATATTATTTCTAATCTTTGGCCTTCAGATAATAATTCAGAACCATTTTTAGTTTGTACTGGTGGTGAGCCACTTCTTCAACTAGATCAAAACTTTGTAGATGAAATTCATAAAATCGGATTTAAAATTAGTATTGAAACAAACGGAACTAAATTACCACCAAATGAAATAGATTGGATTTGTGTAAGTCCAAAAAATAATACTACAACAAATCTCAAAACTGGAGACGAACTGAAATTTGTATACCCGCAAAAAGATTTTGAACCTATCCAGTTTGAAAGCTATAATTTTAATCATTTTTTTATTCAACCAATGGATAATAATGATTATGAAAAAAATAAGAAATTGTCTGAAACATTTGTTGAAAAAAACCCAAAATGGAAACTTAGTTTACAGACACATAAAATATTAGGTTTCCCTTAAATTACGGTATGATTGTATACAAAAAATTTAATATTGAATCTGCTAGATCATTGCCTAATGTTGATCTTTCTCATCCTTGCTATAAAGTGCATGGCCATTCATTTGAGATAACAATAAAAGTCAAAGGTTCCTTAGATGAAAAAACTGGATTTGTTATTGATTTTGAAGATATACAAAATGCATTTAACCCAATCAGTAGCTTGCTTGATCATTCATATTTAAATGATATCGAAGGTTTAGAAAATCCCACTAGTGAAAATTTGTGCATCTACATTTGGAGCGAAATTAAAACTTTACTGCCAAACATTTTTGAGATTGAAATAAAAGAAACAAAGTTAACTGGTTGCGTATACAGAGGAGGAAAAGAATGATAAAAGCAGAAGGGGAAACATTTAATTTTGAAGACGTCTCAAAAATTAATTCTAATTTTCTAGAAACATTCGCGTTCGACTCAGTAGATCAATATATTAAAACTGAAACAAATGAATTTAGTGCTGTGTGCCCTTTTAGTGGACTCCCTGACCTGGCGAAGGTAAAGATAGAATACTTCCCGACAGGAGGTAAATGCGTTGAATTAAAATCTTTAAAATATTATTTCACTAGCTTTCGCAATGTCGGCATTTATCAAGAAGGTGTTACAAAGCGCATATATAATGACCTATGCTTGTGTCTTGAAACAAATAAACTACAGATAACAACAATATATAATATCAGGGGTGGATTTAAGACTACTTGTGTTGAAGGCAATATAAATTAAAAAGGCACTATTGACTTTCTCTTTAGTCGGTTTTTAAAAGGTGCTTTTAATTAATCTCAAGATTGATTAAGAATATTATTTTTGTGTGTAAGTTTGAATAATACAACATTTATGTAAAAATTAACTTTTGTCATGATAACCTACAAAGATATAGAACTAGCGCACGATAGAATATCAAATTACATACACCGAACACCTGTGTTAACTTCCCAGACTCTCAATTTAGAATCTAGTTCTAAATTATATTTTAAGTGTGAGAATTTTCAAAAAACAGGCTCATTTAAAATTCGCGGTGCGACAAACGCAATATTACAACTCAATAAAAAACAATTAAAGAATGGCATTATAACGACATCTTCTGGAAATCATGGTGCTGCTGTGTCATATTCTGCAAAGAATATGGGAATAAGCGCTTGTGTTATTATGCCGAAAAACACACCTTCAAATAAAATTGAAAATGTTAAGAGATATGGTGGGAAAATTGTTTTTTGCGAACCAAATATTAACTCAAGGGAAGAAACTTTGTATCAAATGGTAAAAAAATCTGGGGCTTCTATCATTCATCCTTATAACGATAATAAGATTATTACTGGTCAAGGCACAGCCGCAAAGGAACTAATCGAAGAAGTAAAGGACTTAGATAGTATTATTTGCCCAGTTAGCGGAGGAGGACTTTTATCGGGTACGATATTAACAGCTAAAGCTTTAAACCCTAATCTGAAAATATACGGTGCTGAGCCAGAGAATGCTGATGATACATATAGGTCTATAATAAATAATAAAATTATGTCAAATGAAACAACCGATACAATAGCAGATGGCTTAAGAGCTCAAGTAGGAACACTGACTTTCCCTATTATACAAGAGCACGTTGAGGAAATTTTACTTGTATCTGAAAAGATGATAATTGATTCAATGTATGTAATATGGCAACGATTAAAGATTATAATTGAACCTTCATGCTCAATAGTGTTCGCTGCCCTACTATTAAACTCTAAGAAGTTTGAAAATGAAAGAGTTGGCCTAATATTAACAGGTGGAAATTATGACCTTAATAAAATGCCTTGGCAAAAATAATCATTCATAATTAAGTCAAAAAAATTATGCCTCATAATAAACAAAGTTTAAAAATAAATTTTAATTGTAATAACATGATTGACCCTATAGAAAAAATTATTTTAAAACATCCAAAAACAGCATTTATTAATCAAAAAAAAATCAATAAGGAATTCAATACTTTAAATTTCACTGAAGCTCCAGACTTCAATGAATCTTTGAATGAATATGATTCATTCATTAAAATTTTAGATTCTTTTGGAATTGAAAAATATTTTTTAGAAAAGAATGATTCTACATCAATTGATTCAATCTACACTCACGACCCTTTAGTAATTACAAATAAAGGTGTGGTGTTATGTAATATGGGTAAAGTAAATAGAACTTCTGAAAGTAAGGCGATTAAAGAGTTTTTAATCGAACTCAAAATACCAATCTTAGGAGAAATTACTTCTCCCGGTAAATTAGAGGGCGGTGATATTGTCTGGATAAATAAAAGAACCGTTGCTGTTGGTACTGGATATAGGACGAACAATGAGGGGATCAAACAATTAAAACAAATATTATCTAATTCTGTTGAGCGAATAATTTCTGTTCCCTTGCCACATTGGAATGGACCTAATGATTGTCTTCATTTAATGAGTAATTTAAGTCCTATTGATAGCGACCTTTTTCTAATCTATTCAAGATTACTCCCTGTGCAGTTTTTAGAACAACTTCAAAAATATAATATTGAGTTAATCGATGTCTCAGATAAAGAATATTATACTATGGGATGTAATGTTCTAGCACTTTCACCACGGAGAGTTATAATGCTTAAAGGTAACCCCATAACAAAAAAGAAACTCGAAGCCAAGAATGTTGAGGTATTTACCTATAAAGGAAACGAGATTTCGCTAAAAGGTTCTGGCGGGCCGACATGCTTAACCAAGCCTTTTTTACGAACTTCCAGAGAAGTTTAAAAATTGAACCACAATACACTTTCTTCAAGCTGGTATCAAGACAAAGAAATCTTTGCACTAGAAAAAAAAAATATTTTCTCAAAATCATGGCACCTATTAGGTTCAATAAATCAAGTTCCTAATAAAGGTGATTATGTTGCTAAAACAATTAATGACCAACCAATTATACTTACCCGAGACAATAATAATACTTTGAATACATTTTACAATGTATGCCAGCACAGAGGATGCATTTTATTAGAACATGAAGGAAATTCAAAACAAATAAAATGTGGATATCATGGTTGGACATATGAATTAAGCGGAGACTTAAGAACCGCAAGGGGTTTTGATAAGGAGTTATTAGACTTTAAGAAATATCAATTAAAACCTATAAAACATTATATTTGGATGGACCAAATATTTATAAAGTTCGATGATGATGATGATAATGATCTGAAAAAAATCTTGAAAAAGATTGAAAAAATTATTGAGCCCTTGAACTTTTCAGATTACAAATACCGCAAACGAGATACATACAAAATAAAATGTAATTGGAAAGTTTATCTGGATAACTATTTAGAAGGTTTTCATATACCACTAGTACACCCAAAATTGAATACAGTCATAAATTACAAGAGCTACAGAACTGAAATATTTGATGATTTTTCAATGCAGTGGTGCTTTCTCAACCCAGATTCCTCACCCTACAAAAATTCAGAAGATAATAATAAAGCGTTCTACTTTACTATATACCCGAACATATTATTTAATATCGCTCCTGGAAGGCTACAAACAAATACTATAGAACCAATTGATGAGCAAAATTGTAACGTTATTTTTGATTATTATTTTAAAGATGTCTCAGAGAAGAAAATAAAGGAAGATATTGTCTTTAGTGAAGAGGTCCAAAATGAAGATATCTACATATGTGAAAAAGTACAAAAAGGGTTGAAATCCAATGGATTCAATCAAGGTATATTTTCAGAGAAATATGAAATTGGCGTAAGCCACTTTCAGTCATACATAAGCGAGAAAATTAATAATGGCTAAAATTTGTCAAATAGGTTCTGGAATGATTGGTCAGACAATGGCTCTAGACCTAGCCGAAGATCACGATGTGTTACTTGGGGATATTGAAATAGATAACGTTAATGATAAAATCAAAAATCATCCATCAATAAGTATTTTAAAAGTTGATGCCCGAGACATTAAACAGGTATCATCTTTCATAATTAACGCAGACATTGTACTCCTGGCTGTGCCAGGACACTTAGGGTTTAAAATATTAAAAACAATAATTGAATGTGGCAAAAATGTTGTTGACATTTCATTTTCTCCAGAAGACCTAATGGAATTAAACAAAAATGCAATTAAAAATAATGTTACTGCCATCTTTGACTCAGGAGTGGCACCAGGTATACCAAATTACATACTTGGCTATTACAATTCATTTGAAAAAATTACTTCATTTAAATACTTTGTAGGCGGACTTCCCAAATATCCAAAAGCTCCATTTAATTATAAAGCACCTTTTTCACCAATCGATGTAATAGAAGAATATACCAGGCCCGCAAGAATGATGATTAATGGAAAAATTATTACCAAACCAGCTTTATCAGAAATTGAAATATTAAATTTTAATAATGATATAAAACTAGAAGCTTTTAATACTGATGGACTACGATCTCTTTTACAAACTATGTCTCATGTTAGTAACATGTCAGAAAAGACGCTTCGGTTTCCAGGACACTCAAAATTAATAAAAGGATATATTAAGAATGATATTTTACAAGATGAAGAAACAATAAAATACTTATTTAACGAATGGGAACTTGAAAAAGACGAACCCGAATTCACAATTTTAAAAGTCGAAATTGAGACAGACGAAAAAACAATAAGTTATGAACTGTTTGATGAATTTGATAAAACCAGTAAAACATCATCAATGGCAAGAACGACAGGCTATACAGCAACAGCAACGATTAATTTAATTCTTGAAGGCTTATTTGATAATAAAGGGGTATTCCCTCCTGAAAGCGTTTGTAAAAATAAAAATATTTTTGATTTTATATTAGATTACCTTTCTAAAAGGCATGTAAAAGTTCAAAAAGATATTTAGAGATTTTTATTAAATTATTTTTTTATTTTATGTAAACTTCACATCAAATTTGACTCGGTAGCTCAGTTGGTAGAGCAGTGGCCTTTTAACATCTTCATCGAGTACTAACTCACACAATAACTACACTTACAGACTTCTCTATGTGTTCAGTACATGTGCAGTAATAGAGAAGCACTCTTATCTCTCATCACTTGAATGTTCAGTAAAAATGTTCAGTAAAAAAATGGGAGAAAAATAGATATGAAAGCATTCGGTCTTGCAAGAGTCAGTTCACATATTCAAGCAAAGGGAACAGGACTCGAATTTCAAACAAAGAAGATGACTCAATATGCTGAGTTACAGGACTTTGAATTAATCAATGTTATTCAAGATGTTGCGAGTGGAGCGTTAGAGACTCGTGATGGTATTGAAGAAATTAAGTCTGAAGTAATCAATGGTAACGTTGATGTGATACTTGTTTATAACACTTCAAGATGTTTTCGTTCAATGCTTCACTTTGCAAAATTCTATGAATTTTTAGACAAGCATAATGTCACTTTGATTTCTGTAAGTGAGGGAATTAGGTCTGATACTAAAGAAGGTCAAATGATGTACGGATTGATGATTTCAATCGCTTCTTATGAGAAAGAAATAATCAAAGAAAGATTGATGTCAGGGAAGATTACAAAAGCACAAAAAGGCATCAGAGCGTTTGGTTCAAATGTGTTATTTGGTTATGAAAAAAATAACAAGAATGAAATTGTTATCAGCCCTAAAGAATCTTCAGTAGTCAAATTCATATTTAAGAAATACGCTGACCTTCTAAAAAGAAACATTACAAAATCTAAGCGAATGAGAATGTTGCTTAAGTCACTAAAGAAGAAAGGCTACGAGTTCAAATCATATCAAATCTACAATATGCTTAAGAATGAATTTTACAAAGGGATCTTGAAGTTCAATGGAATTGTTACTGAATCAATGAGTGGCAGTATCATTAGTTCAAAATTATTCAATATGGTAAACGCAATATAATCGGGGGACTAATATGAATAAGAAAAGATTAGAAAAGTTAGACGTACTCT
>Ga0115551_1001756_pt1 | contig 13551 bp, 8 predicted proteins | sample COGITO_mtgs_1103_FD_87179 | JGI IMG/M metagenome (GOLD analysis project Ga0115551, IMG submission 87179) | Pelagic marine microbial communities from North Sea - COGITO_mtgs_110321 | ecosystem: Environmental > Aquatic > Marine > Epipelagic | place: Germany:Helgoland, sampling site Kabeltonne... | reverse complement strand
GTGAAGAAGCGGCTGAAACTCATGGCCGCGATGGCCGCCGCCGGTCAATCGATTTCGACGGAGGCTTTGAAGGTGTCGTCGACTGGGGTCGACGGGGTCAAGCCCGAGGCGGCCGGCGCGAAAATCGAGGTGGGCGTCGAATCCAGGGTCGAGGTGGGGGTTGAATCCAGACCCTGCGCCGAGCCCTTACTCTGCGTGCAGTGCACCCGCCCGATGGAACTACGGTCCTGCGTCGAGCGCAAGTGGCTGGACCGCGTGTACAAGTCCACCAGGTATCTCGCGGCGATGGAATCGCTCAAAGCTAAAAAATCCTCCGAGGATGGAGCCACGTGCCCGTGGTGCGTTCAGCTGCCCGTCGGGTCGGAGTCCCTGAGGGACTGCGGCGCGGGCGGAGTGGTGTGGTGCCCGCGCGCTCGTGACCTGCGCGACGTCACGTCCGTAGAAACCAACGGAGAAACCGACGAAATGGAATCCAAAGCGTCCGGAAGATCCGCGACGTTGACCGACCGTGATGCCCTCCGCCACTTCCGCTGGCACTGGGCCCGGGGCGAGCCGGTGGTGGTCCGCGGCATCGAACCGGCGGGCGCGGACTGGTCCCCGGAGACGCTCGAACGCGCGCTACGGGACGGCGCGGGCGTCTCGGACATCTCCGGCACTTCCGGCAAAGTCTCCGATCGCATGGTCCCCGTGGTGGACGCGTGTAAGGAGTCGACGCTCGGCGTTCGATCGCTCGCCGTCGCCGAGACCATGACACCGCACGACTTCTTCAAAGGGTTCCAGGACCAGCGGACGTTCGGCCCGGACGCCATGTACCGCATGGACGGTTGGCCTTCCGAAGCCGCGTTTAAACGCCTCGCGCCCCGACACCGATCCGCCGTCCTCGCCGGCTTACCCTTCCAGGAGTACACCAACCCGGTGGACGGCCCTCTGAACCTCATCACGCACGTCGCTAAGAACGCGGGCGGGGGCGACGGTTCATATCCGGGTGATGGATCCGGATGCGGCCCGAGGACACGTGTGGCGTACGGGCGGGTAGACGAGGTTGGCGGCGTCGGCGACGCGGTGAGTCAGCGGCTGCGAACTTCGTCGGCGGATACCGTCGAGGTTCTGTACCACGCGTCTAGTGCGTACGTCCCGGGTGACGTTTCATCGGACGATGACGAAGAAGAAGACGAAGCGGCGGCGCCTGGTGCGGTGTGGCACGTGTTCGCGCGGAGTCACGAGGCGCACCTAGTGCGGTACCTATCGGAGAACGGCGCGGTGCTCGCGCACCCGCCCGACGGCGAGCGGCGGCTACAAAACGGCTCAAAAAACGGCTCCATCGGAACGCACACCGACGCGAAGAACGGCGCGGACCGCGCGTTGGCGGCGCGGCTGCCCCTGCACGACGGCCGGTGCTTCCTGACGTCCAACGAGATCGACGAGCTCGGACGGGAGAGCGGCGGCGTCGTCAAGCCGTGGGTCATTTACCAGAAACCGATGGAGGCGATTTTGGTCCCAGCCGGGTGCGCTCGACAGACCAGGAACCTCAAGTCGTGCGTCGGCGTCGCGGTGGACTTTGCGTCCCCGGAGAGCGCGGGGGCGGCGCTACGAGTCGGCGAGGCGATGCGCGAGCTGCCGGGGACGCACGCGGAGCGAACGAGGGAGGGGGTACACGCGAGGACGACGGTGTTGCACGCGGCGCACTGGGCGGTGACTCGTCTGGAATCCAGGAAAGAGGACTCGAGTGCTTAGGGTTGACTAAAGTAGCGAGCTTTAGGGTTAACTGGCGACTCTACGCGGCGAGTGGGTACGCGGCGACGTACTGTATCGTTTCAATGTGAACTTTTAGTTCGAGCGTGTTCTTTATTGCAAGCACCCGCCGCGGCAATCGTTCGGGAAGGAGCGCCGGCCGAGCTAAACGATCCAAAAACGATCCAATTTGGCCGACGCACCCTCCCGACGTAAGCAATCAAAACCTACCCCTCCGTAGTATAAATACCAACACTTACCTCCGCTGAATGTCACCACTCGCCGCACACACCGTGCGTTCTCAACCCCTCATCGGCGTTAACCGTATCCGATGTTAGGCGTTGAAGATGTAGAGCGAGTTTGACGCGGCGGCGGCTAGCACGTGCTCCTGCGGATGCCACGCCATGTGCAGAATCTTCGTCTGAAAATCCGGCGACCCCGGCCCTACGGGCTGCGAAAACGCCGACGGCGACGACCGTCCCGACGCCCGCCCCATCAACCCGCTCACCAAACTCGGCGACGCGCTCAGAGACCCGCCCGTGGCGGCTCGCATTCGTTCCGTTCGAAGCCTCTGCGGCGTCTTAGTCACCTCGAGCGTATCCGCGCCCCCCGCGTGCGTGTCAAAGGTGCGAAAGGTGTTACCGTACGATCCAGTCGCCAGGTGGCTGCCATCGTCGGAGAGGCAGCACTGGAACTTGTCGAAGATGCTGTCGCTCTCGTACAGGTCGCACAGCTTGGAGCGAAGATGCTCGTGAACCTTGAACTGCGCCACGGGTTTCGAATCCATGTTTATGTCCCAGAGCTTCACCGTGAGGTAATCCCTGGCCAGGATGTACCGGCCGTCCCGGCTGAACTTGACGTCCGAGATGCTCGCGATGATCTCGCAGAAGAACGACCGGGATCCCGGGGCTTCCTGCTCGTCGAAAATCTTGGCGTGGTTGTTGCACAAAGCGCTGGCTCGCATATCCGCAAGGCGAATGGCACCCTTCGAGCTCGAGTACGCGAACAAGTTGCACTGGTTAGGGTGGAACTCCGCGGACGTGATGACCTCGGTGAGGTCCTCCATGTTGTTCGGCTTGATGTCCACGATGTTGAAGCTGCTCCCCGAAGACTCCAGGTGCCACAGGTTGATCCGTAAGTCATCCGCGGAGATGAACGTCTCGCAGTCGCTGTTGACGGAGAGCGAGTTGATGTGGTACGCGTGCTGGTTACCGTACAGCCGACGGCACCGCGCGCTGAACACCACGTCCGTGCTGTGCACCGAGGGGAGCCGCAGCCGCCCGCTGAAGGACCCGCCGGCTGAAGACGACGGCGACGATAACGTCCGAGGCGGGGCGCCGGGCGGCGGCGGCGTCTTGGGGCCCATGAGCGGGTTGTGGTGGTGGTCGTCTCCGGCTCCGTGGTGATCGCCGCCGCCGCCGAGGCTCGCCCTGTGCGCCGCCTTGACGCTGGCGTCCAGGTTAAAGTCGCTGACGTGCTGCATCTGCTTCTCGAACACCTTCCAGAGCTTGATCGTCTTATCGTTCGTGGACACTAGGAACCGAGCGCCGTTCGCGCCTTGGTGGCACCATCGCAGCGTGTTGATCTTCTCCTCAATCTCCAGCGACTTGAGGTAGTCAAACTCGGGCTCGTGGGATTGAAACTCGGTGAGGTAGCGGTACTCCACGGGGGGAATGCTTGGTCCGCCCCTGGCGCGCATCGCATCCTGTGATTGGGCGCGGATTGAGGTTGGGAAAGGCGGGGGGGTCAGGGTCTGGAAAGCCAAAAAGTTTTTGGTCGTCGCGTCTCGAGGTTTTGCGGCGTGGCTCGTGTTGTGTGTCGGGGGATGGGGGTCCGCGCGCGGTCGGCGCGGGGGATTGGCGCGGCGGGGCGAAGATCGCGCGGGCCGGATCGCGCGCGTCCACGCGTGATCGACGCATCGACCGGCCGCGATCTCACGCATCCGTCGCGTCATCGCCCACCGCGCGCGTGTTCGAAAGGACGCCCATCGCGCGTGTTCGAGTGTTGACAGTGGGAAAATCGATTGGGTCAGCGGTCGCACGCACCAGCGCAGCCTTCGAGGGATGCATTCGTTCGAACAGCACGACGCGCCCGCCCCTGTCGCCGGTCGCGAGGTGCTCGCCGGTCTTATCGAACTCCACCGCGCTGATTATGTCCGCTGTCGGTGATCGGGAAGGGACGGGCGTGGGAAGGTCAGCGTCGGTTATCGCTGCGGCGTGGAAAAGCGACATCCATCGAGGGTGTCGAGTGGGGTGGGTTGGCGCGCGCGTCTCTCTCTCTCTCGTGTTACTCACCGTCTTGCACCTCCTCGCCGGGCGTGCGCTCGCCGAACACCTGGCTGAAGTTCCAATCCAGCTGCCCGAGGGGCTCGCTCGCGGCCGCCATCTCGCCCGCGCCTCAGCCCTACCCCACTCTCTCCCCCACCCTCTGCGCAGGCTCCTCAGCGAAGATTGCCGAGGGCTTGCTTTTTCCCGGCGCGTCTCGACGCCGTAACGGGACCCGCCGTGACCTGTGAACGACGACGACTCGACGTCCGAGGAGGGCGTCGATGCCTTCACGCGCGTGTCGATGCGTCGCGCCGTGCGGAGTGGCGTCGGCCGGGTCGTGGGGTCGTCGCAAGGCGCGTACTATCGCCCGACCGACGGTGAAGTTTTGGTTTTGGTTTTCTGCCAATCACAAACTCTGACCGCGAGATGACTTTTTGCCGCACGATGGTGGAGTTTTGGCTGACTAATTTGGAAAAACAAAAACTCCCGACTGGTCTACCGGCTGGCCCTCGATCTCTCCCGCCGCACTTCGGTCCCTTCTATCCACAGGTGGACCGCTTTTTCGCCAAAAAAATTTCTTTGGACGAACGGAGGACAACGGAGCACCTGGGATGAGCTGTATTTTTCCCGAACTTTCCAAGAGTTCGGACAGACCGATTGCGCATAGACCACGGTTCTTGAGATAAAAAAACTCTTGTATTTCGGTGCCATTTCGAGCGCTTCTATGTGCTTTTTGGCATTCTGATGGCCCTCCTCCAAAAAACCTGGCCCTGAAACACACTGGATAGCATACGGGACGAATTGCCAAATAGAGAAACCGGGTGGTGAGAATGCCCAAGCCAAGCTGAGTCACAGCTCAGCATCACAGCCAAAAAAAAATCTTTGCAAAAGAATAACTGTATCCCGAGATTTCCCGCGTCCCTGCAGTACCCACAGGTCGCCGCGGCGCCCCGACACGCGCGGGTCATGGGATCGGACGGCGGCGGACGCGGCCGGGCACGTCCTGCTCACCCGCATCGAACCTCCCCGACCGGCGACACGATCACGCGCGAGGAGGTCGAGCGCCGATGTTACAACTGGGCGGCGAGCGAAGATGGGGAGCCGGAGGGTTCCAAAGTAGAGTGGCCGAACGCCGGGTGGATGGACGGGTGCCCGTGCGAGGATGCCTTTTACGCGGGGACGCACATCGCGTCGTGCGAACTCACGTCGTCGCCCGCCGCCGCCGCGAGCGGCCGCGGCGGGTCAAACCCCGCGCCGATGCCGACGCGCTCCGGGACCGGCCCGTCCCCGAGCACCACCGCGGACAGCAAGGCTGGCATCTTCATGCTCGTGTACGCATCGTTCGCGGTGGCGTCGTTCCTCGCGCTCGTGATCGTGAGCTGGTGGTGGAAACGGGAAGGGCAGCGACGAAGGCGGGACGAGGCCATCGCCGCGGAACTGGCGAACCCGTGGAACGTCATGGCGCGCATGCGCGCGGGCGAACACGGCGGCGGGGGTTCGCGCGCGGGCGGGAACGACGGCACGAACGCATCGAACGGCACGAAGCACTCGAGTCGTAGCACCGTCGTGCGCGGGAGCATGTGGGGGATGTACTTTGAGAATCCGACCGGCAGCGTGGTGTTCGGGAAGGAGCTCGCGGTGCTCGATGACCCGGACGCGGTGGCGTACGTCTACGGAGAAGACGCGGACGAGGAGAAGGGCGAAAAAAACAAAAACGACGAGAATGACTCGAGGGAAACGCCGTGGGAGGAGACGCGCGTCACCCTGGACCAACACGATCCCTCGGACGTCGCCGTGCGCACGTACGACGGGGAAGATACGCGGCGGCACGGTGCCCGCTTGGCCGGCGCGCAGCTCGAGCGGCTATCCTCGGGAACGACCTCCGCGGATCTGTCCTCGACGAGCTCATCGGAGATGGCCGGTGAAGGCATGGACACGGAGAGGTCCGGCTCCTTCGGATCGTCCAGGTCACTCGGGTCCCTCACCAGGGGAAACGACTCATCATCCGACGACAACAGCAGGGGCCGGTCGTCGAGCGGGACGTCTGTGTCTAATCGCCCATACACACTCGCCGCGCTCGGCGTCGCCGACCCGGAAACTTATCTGCCAAACTCGCGCCAAAACTCTCGGCCGAGGCGAGGCGGGTCCACGCGTCTCCGGTCGTCGCAGATGTGGGGGGACTGCGACACGGACACGGACGAGGAAACCCAGGGATAGTAGGTGGCGGGTGGACACACGAGTGGGGGTGAAACGCACCCCGCACCCAGAATTGATTTTACCAAATGGCGCGAAAGTCTTGAAAACTTAGACTACAAGTAAGCAAGCGCACGAGTAAGAGTCTTAATCTTATGCGTATTACACCCGAGCCGAGCCGCCGTGTTCCAGGCGGGCTCGGCTCGTGTACCCTATACATCACAGCAGCCGATCGCTCTGCGTGGGCATGCGGAAGAACACGTTCAGCGGCGGCAGCGGCCTCGGGTCGAGGATCGCGCTCGGCGCGGGGGGTGGCGGCGCCGTCACCGCCACCGCCGCCTCCTCCTCCTCGTCGTCGTCGTCCACGCCAGCCGCCTCGAGGGCCGCCTCCTTCGCGAGCGCCGCCTCACGCTCCGCGCGCTTCCTCGCCTCCATCTGGATCCGCGTCTGCTCGTCGGGGAGGATCGCCGGGTGCCGCAGCGCGAACAGCACGCCGCACGAGACGCCGAACTTGATCGTCGCCGGGGATACGATTTTGAAAATCGTCTTGACCACCACGCCCAGGACGATCTTGATGAAGAACCTCGTCACCACCTCCACGTACACCAGCGCCCACGCCAACGCCAGTATGACCACGAGCACACCCGCGGTGACCCTGGGTTCCTCCCAGGACAACACACCCGCGACGCGTTCCGCGCAGCTGGCGGCTTCGTCCAGGATGTTCTGCGACATCGTGATCATGGCGTAAATCTCATCCATCTGTTTCTGTAAACTGGCCAGCGGGTTGATGCTCTCCCAGTTGAAGGCTTCCTTCGGCGCGGCGGCGCGTTCCTCAGCCTCCTTGCGTTTCTTCTCCTCGGCCTCGCGCTTCTTCTTCTTCTCCTCGAGTTTCTTCTCGCGATCCCCGCGGGACTTGTCGGCGTCGCCCTCGAGCGCCGCCAATTTCTTCTCCTCCTCCTCAGCCTTCTTGGCCGCCTCCGCCTCCTCTTCCTCCTTGCGCTTGCGCTCCTCCTCCGCCTCCTTCTTACGCCGCTCCTCCTCCTCCGTCGGGGGCGGGAAAGGAAGGCCCTGCGACAGCCACTCGTCCGCCTCCATACGTGAGAGCACCCGCCCGTATCGGCTCGGGAACAGCGCCAACGAATACAGCGCCACCAGACACAGCAAGCTGGGCATGAACATGTTGGGGTAGTATATGAGGTACACGATGTAGCACTGCGTCAGCGCGGTGGCTGGAATGCTCTGCCAGCTCAGGGCGAACGTTAAACCGGCACCGATCTGGTCAAAACCCGCAGTCAGACGCTGGATCCGCGCGATGGACGACTTGATCGAAGCCACGTTCACCTCGTGCTTGGCAAACTCGAGCAGCTCCTTGGACACAGTCTCGTTCATGGGCGGGGACGAGTGCTTCATACGTTCCACCACCATCTCCTTGTGCGCCTTGATCATACGCTCCTTCTCCTCGTCGCTCATCGGCGAGAAGTACCACTTATCCGGCAACGTGGGCTCGAGGTACTTACGCGCCACCAACGAACCGCCGTTTTTGTAGTTGAACTGCATCCCGCACTCGAGCTTGCACGTCTTCTTGATCTCGCCGCTGCTCGGATCCCGCGCCATCAACTGGAACGAACCCGCGTACCGAACCTTATCCTCCATCGTGCTCAGCTGCAGCTTGACCCGTCCGAGGAACTTGCAACTCGACGCGGTACCTTCGAACAGCGCGACGGTGCATTTCTCCGCGGGTTCAAACACCGGATACCTCAGCCGTTGTTTCCAAACCGGCTTGGCGCTGTCAGCCACGGACGGCAGCCGCGTCCAGTACGGTCCCATCTTGACCACCGCGAACGTCGTGGTTGGGTTGGGTAAGTCCGTCGCGCGCATGACGTCGACGGTCATGCGTCCAACCTCGGCGGTGGCGTTGCCTCCGTGCAGGTGTTCGAAATATTCCTCGTCGAGGTAGGCTCGGACGCAGACGTCGCCGTAGACTTCGCCGTCTTTGTTCGCCTCGTTGCCTTCTTTGTCCACCAAGGTGATCCAACGCTCGTCCGGCGGCCGTTTCGTTCCTCTGTACACGTCGAGCTCGTGTATGGGTATCTTGGCCATGCCGATGAGGTCGTCGAACGAGGTGGCTCCGTCGTAGTCGTACACTCGCAGCACCAGGTGGTCCACGTACGGTTTGGCGCAGATAAAGTTAAACGCGCGGTCCCACTCCGGGTCCGTGGCGTCGTCGATGTAGTGCGTCGCCTGCGTCTGCTCCGGTCGAACTCCTTTCGGGTCCACCACCGCCACCTCGCAGTACGGGTCGGACCCGCCGTCGTCGTCGAGGTTCATAATTTTGCGTCCTCGTTTCACCTCGACCCTTAGGAGCGCGGTGACCGGGTCGACGGAATGCGACACTCGCTTCTCAGCCTCGGGCTCGGGAACTTTGAGCACGGGCACGCCCGCGACCCTGAACTCTTCGTCGTGCCTGTTCCCCACCCACGTCTCCACGAACACCCGGCCGGTGATCCCGCGTTCGCCTTCCCAGAACATCAACTTTTCCTTCATGTGGTTCATGTCGAAAAAGTCACCTTTTTGGTCTTTTGGCAGCGGCTCGAGGTCGTGCCACTGGCGAATCTTCTTGGGTTTATTGACGTACGGCGGCCGACCGGCGCCTTCATCGACGCGGACGCCCTCCATGTCCACCTTGGCGTACCCGATAAAGTCGTTCAAGCCGCCGAAGTCGCGATCGTACACGACAATCTCAACCTTGTCGTCGTCGTCCAGCTCGACTTTGCCGGGCGGGGTTCGAAAGTGGAAAACCTCGTTGAACTCGGGGTTGAGTGACTTTTGTATCGTGCTGCTCGTGGCTTCTAGGCCGCGGTATCGCACCACGACGAACGGGTCGGATGTGTCTCCCGCGTCCATGGCGAGTAAGTTTTCCGCTCGGTGCACCTTGACGAAGAGGCACTTGGAGACGACTTCTTCGCATTCGATGAGCGGGAGCTTGGGGGTGGGCGGGATCTTGGCGCCCGCCTTGGTGGCCTCCCGCATGACCTTCTTGAGCTTCTCGTTGGCGCTCTCGTACGACGTCAGCGCCTTGTCTTTGACCATGTTGACGATGCCCTCGACGCCCTTGCCGTAGTCCTTCTTCGCGTTCTTGTCCTCTTTTTGGAGCGGCACCGCGAACATGGGTTTGGCGTCGCTCTCGGCGAGCTTCCACGCGTCCACGATGCACCGAAAAGGCGCCTTGGTGCTGGTGAACTGCAGATCGAGCTTCTTCTTGCCGTCCTTGTACACGACGGAGAGCTTGAGCGTCTGGGTGGCGTCGAGGTGCGTCAGATCTCGGCGCTTCACGGACACGGTGGTGTTGTCCAGGCCGAACATCTCAGCCTTGAAGACCGCGGAGGTCTTGTACACGTGGAGCTTGCCCACGGAGGGCGCCTTGCCGGGCTCGGCGAGGACGCACTCGAACTTGCCAACCTCGGACTCCTGCTTGCGAACCATCGTGGAGTTGGGCGGTCGGCTCACGAGCCAATGAGAGAATGGGGCAAAACACCCGAGAGTATAACACCCTCGAAGATATTTTTCGATGCTTCAACGTGTAACCAGTCTTCAAAGTTTTCATAAATCGGGTCACTAAATGTGCACAATGTCCCACTAAATGATCACGCATCCTGGGCGTTCTTCTTGTCAACGAGCGGCGCGCGAGGTATGCCGCTCGTCTTGACCCCACGCGTCCCCCTCGTCGACGCCGCCCGTCCCCCACGCTTCGGTTTCACCTCTTCCACAACCTCCGGCGTCGGCGTCTCGGCCTGTTCCTCGTCCGTCTCGTCAGTCGCCTCGTCGGCAGATGACGACGCGTTTTCATCTTCTTCATCCTCGTCGGTTGCGTCCTTCACCGGAGTGGACTCGACGGCTTCGTCGGCACTACCGCTCGCCTCACCCGCCGCCACCCTCGCGCGGAACGCCGCCAGCGTCGCCTCCCTCTCCCGCACCATCTCATCCACGTCCCGTGACCGCACCGGCGTCGCCAGCATCGTCGCCGCCGTCTTAATCACAGGCGTGCCACCCGTGACTTCGTAGGCCGCCATTTCTTCGACGGCGCCCGCCATGGCGACCGCCGCCTCGCGCGCCGCCGTCGCCTGCGCGTTCGCGAGCTCCACAGCCCGCGCAGACCGAGCCGCATCCGTCTCCGCGAGCGACTTGAACCTCGCGCACTCCGCATCGCGTCCAGCGTCCATCGCGGACAACAGGGATACGATCTGAGCGTCCACGGTTTCCCCGGTTAAATCGCAATCGGCACCCGCCGCCGCCGCCGTCTCCGCGGCGGCGAGCGCAGCATCCGCCGCGGCTTTCGCGGACGTGGCCGCGGCGCGTGCGGCGACAGCGGCTTTGGACGTCGCAGCCTTGGCGTCCGTTCGCATCTTCTGGATTTGTCCCACGAGCGCGTCGCGTTCCTTAACCCGAGCGCCCTCCAGCTCGGCGATGGCGCTCGCCGCGGCTGCTCTCGCGCTCTCCTCCGCGGTCTTCACCTCCGCCAGCGACGCCTCCAGCCGCTCCAAACGCGCCACCACGTCGGACTTGACCGCCTCGAGTACGGACCTGTTCGCGACGTCGATGTCGACGACGCGATCGATCTTGCCAAACAGTAAACGCATCTCATCCTTGGCGCCGTGCAACGTCTCGCCCAGCGTACTAGTTTTCACCCTCAGCCGTTCCTGCGCTCGTTCGAATTCATCCGCGAGGTACTCACTCTCGACACGCGCGTCGTGTTCCTTACTGAGCTCAGCCTTGGTGCGTTGGATCTCGGCATCCGCCATAGACATCTTCTCCGCGTGATGCGCGTGTTCCCGCTGCAAAGCCTTGTGAGCCTTCTTCTGGTCCTCAAACAAGGCGGCTAGACTCGCGAGCTCCGATTTGGCCAGGTCCAGCGCGCTCTTCTGCGTGTCCGCGCGCAGCTTCAACTGCGCCCGCTCCTCCTCTTGCGTATCGTACGACTGCTGCGAGAGGTACACGCCGTTCTTCTCGCGCGTCGCGGTGAGATCCGCGGTGAGCCGCTCCACCTCTTTTTGCAAATCTTTGAGCAACGCGTTCTTCGTCACCCTCGCGTTGATCTCCGGTTTGTTCTTGATGCTCTTGGCGCGGTGGGCGTACTCGAGGGTCTGGAGCGTCTCCTCGGCTGAGTGCGCCGCGGGTGATACGGTGGCGATGATGCACGTCTTGCTCTTGCCACCTAGGGCGTCGCGGAGTAGACGAGTGAGCTTGGAGTCACGGTACGGTACGTGTCCACCCTGTAAACAAAACACTTACCCGTCAGTCAACTAATTGCCCATACGAGAATTAAAAAAAACTTACCCCCGCGACGAGAGCGGCGATGACCCGCCCCAGCGTCAGCAGCGACTTGTTAATCTCTCCAGCTTCACGTGCCCGTTTATCCACGGCACCCGAGCGTGAGATGTTCTCACTGCCCGCCAGGTCCACCAGGTTGAGTTTACCGCACCGGATGACGTCTTCGCCGTCGGGGGTTGATTCCTTGGTGTGCACCGTGACTGAAAAGACAGAGTGCGACCGGGACGACTGTTTATTCATGAGCGTCTCCGCGGTCCTTCTCTTGGCGCTTCCCCGGCGGATGTGCTCGAAGATGGTCTCGGGGTTGGGTACGGATACCTCCTCCAGGCCTTTGACCGCGACGCCGCCCTTGCCGTCCTCCATGAGCGGGTGCTTCGGCGCCTTGGCGTTTGCGAACTCCACAGATCCTTCCACGAGATCTGAAACCGCGAGGAGGTCCGTGATCTCTTCGTTGTACAGCTCTAAGAACGTGCACTTGACGCTGTGTTCCACGCCTTTGGCCTTGAGGTGTGCGAAGATGTGTGACATGGCGCGCGGGATGACCCCGGCGTTGGACGGCATGGCGTCTGCGAAGGATGAGGAACTCTCCGAGGATGACGCGTCGTCCCAGTCGTGGTAGCCCTCCATGGTGTGCGTCTTGCCGGTGCCCGTCTGCCCGTACGCGAATATCGTGCAGTTGAAGCCTTCCAGCACCTCCTCGACGACGGGCCTGACGGCGTCGTCGTAGATGTCCTCCTGCGTGGCGTGCGCGCCGAAGACCTGGTCGAAGTTGTACGTGCGCTCGACGTCCTTCGCCTTGACCGTCTGCGTGATTGAGACCTCGCGGAGGGCGTCGCGGGTGTTGACGACGGCGCGCTCGTTCTCGGACTGCTCCTCCGCGTTCATGGGTCTGCGTATTGGGTGTCGAGGGAGGAATCAGGGCGATGTATCGGGGCGATACGCGGTGGGAAGTGGGTCCATGGGCGCGTCGTCGGGTCGGGGCGGGAGTTGTTTTCCGTGGCACGAATGGGTGTCGGGCCGAAAGATGATGGGGTGGTGACGCACCGGCATCGGAGGATGACCTTGACGTTGGCCTCGTTCTGCGCGGATGCATCCTTGGCGCCGCGCTTGGACGGCGCCGCGCTGTTCGGGCGGCTGGATGCCATGGCTCACGAGGAGCGCCGGCGCGTTCGTCAATGGGTCGGCGCTCCGAAACCACTGACCAGCTGTTTATTTCCCCCTTGAAAGAACCGTTGGATTGACTTTTTCTCTGATAGGATCGACTGGTAAGCCGGTGATTAGACAAAACAAATGGGCAATTAGACACAATACTGAGCAATTAGACATGCAAATGTCCTAATTCTCATCGCACATCGGATTCCCGGCCCATATCGGACGACCCAAAGGGCATCGACGAAGGCAAACCTCGGGGCGACTGCTGCGCCCGCTATGGAGGACTGGGCGAGCCGCGGCGATGGCAACGGCGCGGTCTCCAACCTCGCGCGCCGCGTCACCGCCGCCAAGCAGACCGGCGGCACCCGCAAGCTCACCATCAAGCCCTTCAAGCAGCGCCCAAAGCTCCCGCCCGACTTCGAAGAGGACTCCTGGCGCGTGCTCTCCAACGCCGTCGACGCGGTCCATCAGAAGCGCCCGGTGACGGACTCGTTCGAGACGCTGTATCGCCGGGTCGAGGACGTGTGCCTGCACAAGCTCGGCGCCGGGCTCTACGCCCGGTTGAGGGCATCGTGCGAGAGCCACGTCAAGGCGAGGGTGGCGACACTCTCCAACGGAGGCGCGACGGAAGATCCCGTCGCGTTCCTCAACAGGGTCGACGAGGTGTGGAACGACCACTGCGACGCCACGTTGACGATCCGCTCCCTGTTTCTCTACCTGGACCGCACGCACGTCGCGCACCAGGCGAGCGGTGAAGGACTCTCCGGCTCCAACACGTCCGCCGCGGGTTCGAGACCCGGCGGGAGCACCGAGTCAGTCCGATCGCTATGGGACATGGGACTCGCGTTGTTCCGAGCCTCACTTCTTTCCGACGACTCCT
>Ga0115551_1001741_pt1 | contig 13631 bp, 12 predicted proteins | sample COGITO_mtgs_1103_FD_87179 | JGI IMG/M metagenome (GOLD analysis project Ga0115551, IMG submission 87179) | Pelagic marine microbial communities from North Sea - COGITO_mtgs_110321 | ecosystem: Environmental > Aquatic > Marine > Epipelagic | place: Germany:Helgoland, sampling site Kabeltonne... | reverse complement strand
TGTCGCGCATTACCGAGGCTTTGCGGCGCGGGCAATTGCATCAGGCCTTGGATGAGCTTCCGGGTGTGGTTAAGGATTGGGCTGGCGGTACCCGTATTGGCGAGTCTCTTAATCAGTTCCTGCGTAAACACGGCGATACATTGCTAGACCGACACACAATAGTGATGGTGGTTAGTGACGGCTGGGATACCGGCAGCGCGGAAGAACTGGATAGCGCCTTACGGCAGCTACGCGCACGCTGCCACAAGATACTGTGGCTGGATCCGCTGCAAGGGCATCCACGCTATTTCGCCAGCGCTGCGGGTGCACACCGTGAGTCGCGGTGGATTGATTACTGCCTGCCAGCGCGAGACTTAGACAGTTTGCGGACATTGGCGGATGCGCTCGATTCCCCACAACTGGATGGCCGGACTGCGGGTTAAAGCACGTCGAAGCGGATGATGCCAATGAGCTGGCCATCTTGTGTCATCACGGAAACGCGCCAGTCGCCTTGCGGGTTTTCAGGGAAAAACTCTTTGTGGCTCCATGCACGATAACCCTCCTCGCGGCCACCAATAATTTCCAGCGGAATCCGGTCGACGACCTCGCCGTTATGCGACCAAACATGCAGTATCGGTTGGTTTAGGCCCAGCGGCGCCTTGATCGCGGTGAATGCATATAGGCCACGGTCGTTTAGCCGCGATGCCGCAATGCTGGTGAGCTCGGAATCTGGTTCGCGTTGCGATTCATTTACGATCGTCGTAATTGCGCCTTCGGTAACGCGCAACGTGGCCGGGGGGATCCATGCACGCGTGCTCCAAGCGGTAATGCCCAGTACTACGGCCAAGCCACTTAGCAATAGCCAGCGCCACCAGCGCTTTACCTGAATCGCTTGGCCGAGACTTGGTAACGCGAAAATCGCCATGCCTGCGGCAGCCCAACCCAGACTTTGACCGGTAGTGAGCTGCAGCATGATCGGCAGCGTTACCAAGAGCACCGCGAACATGGTGAACGCGTGAAAGCCCAGAAACAGCCAGCGCCGTTTGGCGATTTGATCTAGATAAATGGGATCTACTACAGACAATATGGCGGCGATGATGACGCTGCCAGTATAGGTAATCTGGCCGCTCGCCCAACTGGTCGTCGCCAGAAAAAACGGCAGCACGAAAAACAGAGTTTCCTGATGTAATGCCTGCGCGCCTAGGCGCGCAGCGCCTTGCGAAAGTTGCACATCAACAAAACGACTTAGCCAACGCCCAATCAGGCCCTCGGCTAATAGCCACACCCAACCTAGCAATAGCAACGCTGTGAGCCACTGCGCGAGTTGCGCCTGGCGTTCCACCATGAAAAAGCTGGCCACGCCAGCCGCGAAACTCGCTATCGGCAACAGACGCCGATAACGATACAGCCAGCGCCCAAGGGCGCTGGCTGCAATTCGCTGATAGAGATTGGCCGCGTTAGTTTGCGGCATATCTAGACAGGTCTAACCACCTCTAAATACTTGCAACTGCTCTACTTTTTCTTCTTGTCGTCGTCGATGTTAATAGAGGTGCTATTACCTCCGGATTCTTCTTCGTAACTGAAGCCGCCGTCATCGGTATCGATGCTGAGGCTAGTGGACCCGCCAGAATTTTGGCCAGAACCTTGAGCGGGCGCAGCATTGTTGTCTTCGCTGGAACATGCTGTTGCCAACGCTGCAGCCGAAATACTCAATATAATTAATAAATTACGCATAAATAAACTCCCTTCTGAATGTTTACAGAACTTACAATGTACGCAAACAAAGCTGAACCCGGCATGAATAGGACAGAATATCTCGACCCGCGTTTATCTGGCCTACTATGCTTATTAGAGATTATTCTTGTTCGGGAGTTTGGGTCTGCATGCCGATTATTTGCGCGAGCTTGCGCTCAAAATCATCGCGATCATAGATGGGCTGTGAGCGCTCGGCACGTAAATCCTGGGCGAATTCTACCGCGCCGCGTTCGTACACCACTTCGTTATCACGATTGGCGAAACGCACTATGCTTCGTTCGTCGTCATAGTTGGCGAAACGTAACCAGCGCAAGCGTTCTTCCCCGGTATAAAGCTGAAACCAAGACCCGGGCACACACACGGTTTTAACCAAATTAATCGCATCTTCTTCTGGCAGTGGAATAGGCTCGGCTTTCTCAGTGGTCGCTTTTTCTGTCGGCGTTGCTATCGGGCTCTCTGGCGCTGCGGGTTCAGCGAGGGCTACATCAAAAGCCGCGCTAGTTGCGTCACGGCCACCGTCGTCATCAAACACTTCTTCTTCCGGACTCCAAGTGGCCAACTCATCCAAGATTTCGTCTTCGTATTCCGACGGCAGAGTGGCTTGATTAACCAAGACGTCGTCAAACGTCTCTTCCAAGCTTTCGACCAATTCCGATATGCGGGCACGTCCAAGTGACAACTCACGCAGTTGCTTGCGTACCAGCACTAACAGCGTGGCCTGCTCTCGGGCCAGCGTGTCACGATCGGTATCTGCGTCTGGCGGGTACACCGCATCCAGCAAGCGCGTTAAGACTTCGCCTGCATGGCGCCATTGCACGCTATCGAGCCCATGTTTCAAATAGCTGTAGGCCATGAGCGGCCCCCAGGCTTTCAGTAGAAACGGTTTGACGGAATCGGGCAGTTTGCGGCCCAAGCTTTGTTGCCGTATTTCCAACAGAGCAACGCTTTTGGCGCGTTCTAACCGGGCTTTACGCTGAACCTCTGACTTGCCTTCGCCGTTATATGAGCCCGCCAGCTGCTGCATTTCGTCGGCGACCACTTCAAGTACGCCGGGGTCGCGTTCGAACTCTTTAACCAAGCGTTCTATTAGCGCGCTTGCATCTTTGTAAAGCGGTGCATCATCGGCCGGTGCAATGGCGTTAAGGGTGGCTATTTCGTTAACCAAACGCCGCGCTGGGTGGTCGGCGTCACGGAATAAGCTAGGATCTATGAGTGCGGTTTTCATCACCGGCAAACGTAAACGCGACAACAATTTTCGACTACTTGAGTTTAGCTCGGCTTGCTCCGAAGCGTGGTTAAACATGGCCGTAACCATGCCAATTATTTGCCGCTCATCGCGCTGTATGCTGCGAGGGATGCTGTCGGTTTGGGTACTGCGCAAGAGCTGCAGCAACGCGTCTATAAGTTCGGCGGGATCAGTATCGGCGACACTGCTGTCGAAATCGAATGCGTCTAGGTTATCTAGGCTTTTCAAAACCTCGCCGGTGCCAAACTGGTTTTCGGGCGAGATTTGCTTACTCAGCTCCTGCAAACGCTGTGACCAACGATCACCGCGGCCCTGCACCCGCGGCTGGCCTCCCAACTCGCCCGCACCGCGTTGGCGTTTGGGCTCTACATTGTTCTGTTTTAGCAGGTCGTGCAGTAGTTGATAGGTGGGCTTGAGCTCACACAATACCGAGCGCTCAAACAACTTATGAATAAGCAGCTTTATTTCTATTTCAAAATCTACCGGCGCCATCGCTTCGCGAAAGCTGTGACATATACCACCGGGGGAGAGTCCGTTCGGTACGAGCGTACCGGGAAATTTTTCGGCTAGGCTATGCAACCGCGCCTGGAGTTGCGTTAGGTCTTCGCGTAACAAGCTACCGGCCTTGGAGATCATATTCGCGATGGCGACATTTTCTTCCAGGTCCGCAGCCGGTATGAGCCCGAGATCGCCACGCGGTCCGCGTGTCGGCGCATCAAACCCATGGCTGATCGCGGCGCTTAGTTCTTGAATAAACGTGCGCGTGATGTGCGGGCGCTCCAACCGCAGTGCACGCATTGCGTCGAAATACAGGCCTTGGTTTTGGTTGTTTTCGGCTTGCTCCGACATTTTGAACAGCGCATCGTCGGCGCCATCAAACATGCCATCGAGCAAATCGGTAATGCTATCCAGCGCTTTGGCTTTTACGTCGCTAATTAGCGCGGGTTCTTTAGTACCCGGCGCTTGAGGTCGTATGGGCGTGACCTTGGAACTCATCCTTGAGCTACTCCTTCACAGTGAACAAGGCTCACGTTAGTAGGTGCGCCCAAGTGTCTGAGGAATCCAGCGCCATTGCGGCACTTGGTGACCATCCAGGCCAATCTCTCTAGTCACATCGGCAACCCCGCTATCTGTGTGCAGACCGGTGGCTTTGCGTCCTCGCCTTGCGGCGAGTTTGCCTTTATCGTCTGGGGACTCAAAATCCATTCTAACTCCCGCTAAAGGGTATCGGCCAGAGCTACCAAAGCTAAAGGCCGTTAACCCCAGCGGCGGCCGCCATCCACCGCAATGACCGCGCCGGTCATAAATTCGTTGTCCAAGATGCTGCGTACGGCTTGATAAATAACCTCTGGGCCTCCAGCGCGTTCGAGTAGTGTCCGGCGTAAAACATTCTGTTGTTGCTCACCCGCCTGCCAATCGGCAAATGCAATCGGGCCTGGCTGGATGATATTGACTTTTACCTTCGGTGCCAAGTGTTTAGCTGCACTCAACGCCAAATTCTGCAGGCCTGCCTTGGTGGCGCAATAGGCATCGTATTCGGGCGCCGGGTTATCGGCGTAGATGTCGGTGATATGGATTATATCGGTGGCCGTCTCGTCGGCTGTTTGCAGGCACGAGGCTAACTCGCGGTTCAAGATAAACGGCGTGAGCATATGGATGTTAAAGAAATCCAAAAATTGCTGAGCCGCCTGGTCCGTATCCGCAACCGTTGGCCCAAAGCTCGAGGCATTATGGATTACGCCACGGAGCTGCGGATAACGCTGTCTAACAGCGAGCGCAAATGTGCGCACCCCGGATGCATCGGCAAAATCTGCTGCGATACAGTCCGCACCAGCTTTTTCAAGCGCGGTTATGTCGTCCGTCTTAGTCCGATAGTGAGCTAGTACCGGCTGATTGCTCTCTAATAAACGACGCGCCATGTGCGCACCGATGCGCCGTCCGGCACCGGTAATTAAGATTGGATGAGTTTTGTCGTTATTCATAACAATATATTGACACCTATTGCGGTATGATCCGCAGCTTATCAAAGTCTTTTTTATGCCCAAACCTATCCGCCAGCGATAGGCCCACGGGCCGAGTATCTCAAAAAACCTGTTATGGCCTAATGGATTGGTATCAAATCGTATTGCTTGCGCTAATTCAAGGCGTAACTGAGTTTCTGCCCATTTCAAGCTCGGCGCATTTAATCCTGGCACCGCGTATTTTCGGGTGGGCAGACCAAGGCCTGGGATTTGATTTGGCAGTGCACCTGGGCACATTAGTTGCCGTGCTCGGCTACTTTCGCACGGAAGTACGGGCGATGGCCATCGCCTGGTTTGGCAGCCTGCGCGGGCAAGAAATGGGGGTCGACGGGCGCATCGCCTGGGGCATTATCCTGGCCACCATTCCGGCGGTACTTTTTGGGCTGTCGCTGGGTTCTACCGGCGAATCTACGCTGCGTTTGCCTTGGGTGATTGCACTAACCAGCATTGTATTTGGTCTGTTGCTTGGCCTAGCGGATTGGCGCGCGAAGCAATTGCGCAACGAGTCAGACCTGCATCGGCTGGACTATTTTCTCATCGGTTTAGCGCAAGCCGTGGCGCTTATCCCCGGCTCTTCGCGCTCGGGCATGACCATACTTGCAGGCTTATTCTTAGGCTTAACCCGCACCGCGGCCGCGCGTATTTCCTTCTTCCTGGCGATTCCCATTACTACGGCGGCGATTGTCTATGAATGTAGCGTAATTGCCGTGGACGGCATTGCCACACCTTGGGGAGATTTAGCGCTTGCGGCATTGCTGGCATTGGGTAGCGCGTTGCTCGCGATTCATTTTTTCCTGCGCATGCTACAGAGCATGGGGATGATGCCGTTTGTGATTTACCGCGTAGTACTTGGCATTGTATTGCTGGCGGTATTTGGCTTTAACAGCTAGCTAGCGTTATTTTGGGCCGCGCTTATCGCGGCAATACGTTGGCGCTTTAGCTCTTCTCCGACCTGCGGGCCACGCTTACCACTGTTTACTATCGCCTTGGTATCTACTGTTTGCGCCGCGTCCAAGGCGTTGCGGAACATTTCCGTTTGCGGGTAATCACGCGCTTCCAGCCCCAAGCGCCCACGCGCATCGGCTTCGCAGGCCAGTAGTAAATGCCCCAAGCGCTCTGGCCGACGAAATGCGTCCGCGGCTTCCAGCACTTTTAGAATCGTCGCGGCTTTAAGTTCCGCCGCGCGATGCACATGTAAATGCCAGCGGGTAACCAACAATGCGACTTCGCGAAACTCTCGCGGCACGCCTAAACGCTGGCTACAGGCCTCAACCAACTCCAAACCCGCCTGTTCGTGGCCGCGATGCCCTGGCAAGACCTGCTCGGGCGTTAACGCCTTGCCGTAGTCATGGCACAGCACTGCGTAACGCACCACGGTTGGCGCCTGCAAACGTGCAGCTTGCGCCAGCGCCATTAGGGTATGCACGCCGGTATCGATCTCAGGATGGTGCTTTGCCGTTTGCGGCACACCAAAGAGGCTATCCAGTTCCGGAATAATTCTGGCGAGCGCGCCGCATTCCCGAAGCAATTCAAAAAAGTGCTGCGGCTCAGGCAAGGCCAGACTGCGAACGGCCTCGGCCCATACGCGTTCAGGCACCAGATGATCTACCTCGCCGTTGTTAACCATCTGCTTTAGCAGTTCCAGCGTTTCTGGTGCCACGCTAAAACCCAAGGGTTTGAAGCGGGCGTAGTAACGCGCCACGCGCAGCACCCGAACCGGGTCTTCCACAAACGCGGGCGACACATGCCGAAGCACGCGGCTTTCCAGGTCTTTTTGGCCGCCGCAGGGGTCGCTCAGATTACCATCAGCGTCTTGCGCAATCGCATTTACGGTGAGGTCGCGCCGCTGTAAATCGTCTTCCAGCGTAACGTCCGGCCCAGTATGGAAGACAAAGCCATGATAGCCGCTACCGGATTTACGCTCGGTGCGCGCCAGTGCGTATTCTTCGCTGGTTTCGGGATGCAGGAATACCGGGAAATCCGCGCCAACTGGCCGGAACCCCTGATCCGACATCGCTTCGGGCGATGCGCCAACCACTACCCAATCCCGGTCGGCAACTTCAAGTCCCAGCAATCGATCTCGAACCGCACCGCCAACCAGATAGATTTGCATCGACTTTAGCCAGCCTGTTTAGCGCCAGGCGCCAGATATTGGGGCACTATTTTTTCCATCGCGACGGGTTCAATGCCCAACGCGGTAAACCCAGGCTCGCCGCTGTCTGCTTCGCAGGTGCTGTCTATTTGCAGCGAGAGATAGTTGTCTCGAGAGAATGGTTTGCCCGGCAAAAATTCCATAATCGCTGCTTGTATTCGCGACAAGCCATCGGACAGCCCCACGATACGACGCTTGTGATTACTGACTTGCGCCAGGTACTCGACCACTTCACGCAGGCTGTATTCACGCGGCCCACAGAGCTGATAACGCTGGCGATGGGTGTCTTCGCGATCAATAGCACGCGCGAATGCTTCTACCACATCACCGATATAAACCGGCGCGAAACGCGCATCGGGGCAGGCCAGCGGGAAGAACCCAGGCATGAAGCGCAGCAATCCGGCGAAGCGATTGGTAAAGCTGTCGTCCGGGCCAAAAATTACTGACGGGCAGAAAATAGTCCAAGGCACTTTACTGCCTAATTCCACTTGCAACGCATTGGCGCCTTCGCCTTTAGAGCGCAGATAGCGGCTCGGTGCGCTACCAGATTGCGCGCCCAAGGCGCTCATGTGCAAAACACGTTTTACGCCTGCTTGGCGGCAAGCGCGGCCAAAGGTGCGCGGTAACTCCGCATGTAAGGCGCGGAATTCTCGGCCGCTGTGGCCGCGTTCGTTGAGGATTCCGATTAGGTTAATTGCCACATCGCAACGCGCCAGATGCTCGGCCTGGAATTCAAAGCTTTCTGTATCGCCTTCGACCAGCGCCACTTCTGGACCCTGCACCATATCCTTATGGGCTTTGGTATTGCGGGTAAGTACTAATACGCGATGGCCGTCGGCGCACAAACGTTTGCACAGCGCGCGGCCGACAAAGCCGGTGCCACCGAGTATGCCTATTTGATGCGTTGTATGACCGTCTTTCATAGCACTGCCTTTATCGGCCGGTTTCACTGTTCGGAGAAATCGGGGAAATACGTTGCGATACGCGGGTGATGTCGCCCTCCAGTCGAGCCTGAAAAACCGTCATATGCGACATCGCGCGTTGCACGTACCCGCGGGTTTCGTTGTAGGGAATGTTCTCAACCCATATATCAGCTGCGACCGGGTTCTTAACTTCTTTTAACCAGCGGCTAACGCGGTGCGGGCCAGCATTATAGGCCGCCGAAGCCAATGCCAGGTTGTTGTCGAAACGGTCCAGTTGCTGGCGCAAGTAGTTGGTGCCCAGCGGCACGTTGTTCGCAGGCTCTTCCAAATCCTTGGTGCTCGGCCTCGGCGCGCCAATATTTTTAGCCACCGCACGGGCCGTTGCCGGCAATAATTGCATTAAGCCCACGGCATTCGCCGGGGAATGTACGTCCGGCAAGAACAGGCTTTCGGTGCGAATTATGGATAGCACGTACGCAGGGTCCAATTGGTTTTCCTGGGCGTAACGCATCACCAGATCGGTATAGATTAATGGATAGCGGATATCTAAATCATCCCAATAATCGCTTTTCGCCAGGGTAATAATGGCTTGCGAATACCAACCCCATTGATGCGCCAGCAAGGCCGCCTCTTGCAGCATCGGCGCAGCGAGGTCCTGGGTAACCACATTCCATTCGCGATTGGCGGAGGTATTCCAACCCAATGCGTGTAATTCGCCGGCACGGGCAACTGCGGGGTCGGCCGCGAGCTGCGCCGCCAATGCAGGGTTCGGTACCAACGGCTGAGAGTTAAAGCTATAGCCTGCGTCGATTTGATCCGCGGCCAAATAACCGTAGTACGAGCGCTCTACTGCCAACGCCGTAAATCCGGCGATGGCTTCGTCTTCCCGCCCGAGTTCGCGCAGTGCCCGTGCCCGCCAGTAGCGCCATACTTCTTCTTGCGCCTCGTTTGGCGGCAGTTTGTTTATCCACGCCAACGTTAACGGCCAACGTTCGTGTAGTAACGACGCACGTATGCGCCAGGCGCGCGAGTAATCGTCCAAACGGGCGTCGTCCATACGCTCAAACCAAGCCAGGGCCTCGGGCCGATGGTTTTGTGCGTATAGCAGGCCCAGATAGCGCCGCATTTCATGCACTTGCTCCGGACCCAGGCGCAAGCGCTTGGTTAATTGCGCTTGCAGGTTTGCAGCGGCATCCGTGTCTTGCAGCGCCAAGCGTTTAAATACTGCTACTGCCACATCTGCATCCAGCGCAGGCACAAATTTAATATCTACCGGGCTGCCAAGCAGTGCAACCCAGCGTTGCACCGTATCGCGCGCTGGCCCGTCTAGCTTGCGTGCAAGGTAGTTCGCCAAGCTGGTATTGCGCTCCACCACCGCCAGGCGCGCGCGCTCCTGAATACGGGCTTGGGTTAAGCGCCCGGTTTTCTTCATCCAGGCATATACATCGTCGCAGGCATCGGGCTGGCTTTTACCCACTAACCAAAGCGCTACGGCATCATCGGCTGCGCCAGCGGTTTGGTCTAATGCGATGCGGGCACGCAGGTTTAAACAGCGGCCGCTGGTATCGCTATCGTCCGCAGTCAAATTCTTCACCGCAGACCATTTGCCACGCCGGGCCAAGCTATATTTCCAACGGCTGCGCAAGCTATCCGCTGGCGGCAAACGCGGATTGCTATTAATAAAGGCTTCGATCTCGCCGTCCAGAGCGTCACCCGGATTATTACGCAGGCGCCACACCAAATCGGCCGCGGCAAGATAATCGTATAGCGGATAGCCTTGCAGGCTGGCACGAGTTTCCGGGTGGTTATACAACGCGCCGTTTTCGGCCGCGCTTAATAATGACTCGAAGCTTGCACGTTGGTCTTCAAGACTGTTGCCTTGGGCTAAAGCCGAAAGGGGAAGCAACATCAAAAAAATTAGAACTCGCATACACTCCACACTGACAATGGTTATAAATCCCCCTTGGATGCGCAGTGTACCGGATGAATCGTTATGCATGGATTGGATAGAACTGCATCACTGCCACCGAAAGACTAGGAACAGGGCATGGTGACTGGTTATTCTGCATATTTGGCATTCGCGGCAACAGGCGCCTGCGCTGGCTTATTGGCCGGTCTATTGGGGATAGGCGGAGGCATGATAATCGTACCTGCGTTGATATTTTTGCTACCGGGTTTTGGCGTTGATGCATCAGTATTGAGTCAGGTTGCGATCGGTAGTTCGCTGGCTTGTATTTCGGCGATATCTATCAATTCCGCGTGGGCTCATCACCGCCGCAAGGCCGTTGAATGGCCAGTGTTCTGGGGCATGTTGCCAGGCTTGCTGCTGGGCGCCGCACTCGGCGCGATGGTGGCGCATTTGCTTTCGAGCCTGGTATTACAGCGTCTTGTCGGTGTTGCTGCACTGTTGGTGGCCGCGCGCATGTTCGCCAGTGTCCAGCCCGCGCCACAACGAGAATTGCCTGGGCGCATTGGCTTGGGTACCGCAGGCACAGCGATTGGCAGTTTATCGGCGTTGGTCGGCATCGGTGGTGGTTCGCTAACCGTGCCTTACTTAAGTTGGTGCAACGTGAGCATGCAGCGCGCTGTGGGCACATCTTCCGCCTGCGGTATGCCTATCGCCTGGGCGGGTGCACTGGGGTTTATCGTAACCGGCTGGGGGCAGGCGGGTACCGGCGCCTCCCTGGGATATGTCAATTTGGCGGCAGTGGGCGGAGTAATTGCTGGTAGCCTAATGTTTACACCGCTGGGCGCCGCGCTGGCGCATCGATTACCGGCATCGGCACTACGTAAGGTATTTGCGATCTTGTTGGTAGTTGTAGGCTTGCGCATGCTATTCGGGTAAACACCTACAAAACGCTGGATTAGTGCTGCTTCGGCAGGTAAAGTTGTGCGCAAAGCCATAAGGTTATAAGACATGCGTTTCACCATTTATTTGTCCTGCGCCGCCTCGGCGCTGTTGTTGGCAGCCTGTAGTAACTCCCCCGATTTTGCCGAAGACCGCTATTCCGGGCTGGAAGATCCTAGCCTTTACAGCGATTCCGCAAACGGCAGCGGCGCGATTCCACCGGGCGCGCGGGCACGGCGAGCGGCTAACCCTTACCCCAATAGCCAAGGCGTTAGTGATGAAGTGCGGGCTGCGGCTAACCGCCAGCAACGCGCTTTCATAAGCGATCCTGGCCCACAAGATGGTTATTACGCTTCACCCCGCTCACGTGCACAGGTGCAAGAAGAAATTGACGCCGAATTCCAGGAACGCACGGATGCTTTTGGCAATATTACCGCGGGCAATCCGCGGCCAATTGATCTTGGCCCCGGCCCTGGATTAACGCGCATTAGCCCGGATTCTCGTAGTAACGAAAACCCCCAGCCGTTCCGTTCAAGCCAGCAATTCGAATCCAACTTGCGGGTAGTTGAACAACCGTTGAATTCCCGCATCAACGCGGTGCCAGACGATGCGCCGCCACTACCCAGCAACGCCCGCCCCGGCCAATGCTTTGTATTAGTGGAACATTCCCCGCAATATCGCAACGTAACCGAGCGCGTACAAACCGAGGCCGAAAGCACCTATTGGCGCAGCGATTGTGCGCCCACTAACCGGGTGGCCAACAGCACCGGTCAGACCGCGTGTCTGGTGCGCGAACCTGCACGCTTTGAAACCAATACCCGTCGCGTAGAACAGAGCAGCGGTGGTTACGAATGGCGGCAAACGCCTTGTGAAACTACCCGCGGCAATGACCATGACCAAACCGTACGCAACCTCCAGCGTGCATTGCGACGCGAAGGTTACAACCCAGGCCCGATCGACGGCATCTACGGCAGCAAAACCCGACGCGCCGCCAACGCCTACCAGCGTGATCATGGCTTGCCGGTTGACTCCCAAGTTAACCCCAGCCTGCTAAGAGACTTAGGCATCGCCACTCGCTAGCTAATTATCAACCCCAAAACCGCCGGTGCTCAGCAAGTACCGGCGGTTTTTTATTGAGTAGTCTATGTCCACATCGCCTGACTATTTACCCGGCACCCAGCGCCCAGAGCGTAAAATTCTATTGCGCTTGCAACGCATGGAAATGGCGCTGGTGCGCGCACATTTGGCACATCCAGATGCACTCGCTGATGAAGATTACCAATGCCTGCGGTATGTGCTGAACTTTGCCCGCCTGGACCGCTTTGCGCCTTTCCGGGATGGCGGATATATTGACGATGTGGCCGTGGACCAAACCATCGTCGGCCCGTTCCGGGTACAAGTATTTCATTATTTATTTGATTGCCTGCGTAACGAACGCGACTTACGCCAGCGGCTTTACGTCGCTGAACAGGCCGTATCCAAACTCGCAGCCGGTGTTACCGAGTTTCGCAAACAAGTGCTTTCGCGCCACCGCAATGAATTTAGCGCCGAAGAGCTCGACCGTGAGCTAATGAACAAGGTTCTGGTGTTAATCCTGGGCGGCGGTGGCGGCGCCGGATTTGTATATACCGGGGCACAGGAACGGTTGCGCGAATCCAACCATTTACCGGGTTACGTGGTCGGCGCATCCATTGGCGCGCTCACGGGCCTGTTCATGGCCAGCTCGCCTGAAACTGCAGCCCGTACGAATTTGGAATTTGCCAAAAACCTTGAGCAAAAAGACGTATTTAGCCGCCCGCGTATTATGCCCAGCCATACCATGCCGGGGCTTATGCGGCTCCACTTACGTGCGCTACACCAAACCTTTGTTAAGGAAAATGGCGAACCCATTCGCTTCAAGGATTTAGCCATTCCTTTCGATATCGTTGTCGGCGGCATGCGCCGCAAGGTGTATGAACGCCTGCCCGGCGACCTCACCGCGCCGCGCCTGGAGGCCTCCCGCAGCCGACGATTCAACACCCGACTAGCCAAAGCCATGTGGCGAATGCTCGCGTTTTTAGTGCCTAAGGCCGTTCGCGAAATAGTACTCGGCAGCCACATACTTCCTGATTTCCGGGCAGTGGATGCAGTCGGCATATCCGCAGCCATCCCCGGGATACTTCAATACAGTCCCGACACGGTTGATGAACGCACCGAGGAATTGATTCGCGGCTTACGTGAACAACACGATCTGGCCGTATTGGTCGATGGCGGGGTCGCCAATAATGTGCCGGCCCGGGTGGCTTGGCGCGGCGTGCATGAAGGCCGTTTGGGTACACGCAATGCGTTCTATTTGGCGTTTGACTGCTTCCATCCGCAGTGGGACCGCAAGCACTTATGGCTGTGGCCGGTAACCCGCATCGTGCAACTGCAAATGCCCGCTAACCGACCCTATCTGGATTGGTTGATTCGCTTTCAGCCGACGCTGTCTCCGGTGAATTTGTTGCCTTTGCCCGCGCAATTGGAACAGGCTTTTGGCTGGGGCCATAAGCAAATGGATGGTGATATAGCGCTGGTCGACAAGGTGTTGGCACCGGTAACCTGGCACCCGAAGTAGCTAAGTCGCTATCGATTCCAGCGCCTGTCCGTTTTCATCCGACGGTTGTTGATCCGGCAACATGCTGACGCCACGTAGCTCACATTCCATAATCGCCTGACGTAATGCCGC
>Ga0115551_1001739_pt1 | contig 13640 bp, 7 predicted proteins | sample COGITO_mtgs_1103_FD_87179 | JGI IMG/M metagenome (GOLD analysis project Ga0115551, IMG submission 87179) | Pelagic marine microbial communities from North Sea - COGITO_mtgs_110321 | ecosystem: Environmental > Aquatic > Marine > Epipelagic | place: Germany:Helgoland, sampling site Kabeltonne... | reverse complement strand
ATAGGGGAGGAGGAAAAGCGCTTTCCGCCGCAAGAAGGTTTATCATTTTTAGAAGAATAAGAAGAAGAATAACAATACATAATAATGCGCGCGACGACGATTCAGACGACGACGACGCAGTTTACCACGGGAGGTGCGAATACGTCGTCGTCTCGAAACCAGATTCAGAAGATTACCAACAACGCCGGGACCGCGAAAGCGGATAATCTTCATCGGGGAAGAACAAAATTAACGAGGAGGAAAAATGTTCTCAGTCGCCCTTTTACGAGGGTGGTGGTGGTGTCGTCCTCGTCCTCGAACGATCACGATGTTCTCGGTTTAAGAGGAGGACAAACAAAACGACGGGGAGTTGGTGTCGTCGCGCGGATGACATCTGCGGCAGACACTTCCTCGTCCTCCTCGTGCACGATATCTCAAGAGCTCGCGAACTTGGAACAAGAGTTTAGAGACATGTTGGATCCAGATTCAGATTCGAAACCGAGAGCGGCGGACGTGAGAGCGATGCGATCGAGAATCAACGCGTTGAAAAGAGAAGTTGCGAACGGGAACGGCGCGAATATCATTCAATCGCAAACGAAGACGAGAGCGCCGGACGCGAAAGAAATCGCTCGGAAAGAGCTGGAACGTTTGAGAGAAGAACGCGAGAAACTTTTGAAAATGAGAGCGCAAGTGGAAGAAAACGAACGATTGAAGAAAAAGAACAGCGACAAAGGTATTGCTACGAGTGCTGCGAATAACGTAGAACCAGAGCACGATAACCCGGTGACGACGACGACGACGCAGAAACCGAAACCGGCGGACGAACGCAAAGCGAGAGTCGCGCACATGGAAGCGGAGAAGCATAAAGAGGCTGTTAATATTGGCACGGTTGTCATGGACGACGAGATGAAAGCTCTGTTGGCGAAAGAAGAGCAGGCGAGAAAAGAAGCGGAAGAATTGGAAGCGTCGAGATTGATGGCAGAGGCTGAGGAGGCAAAGTACGCGGCGTATCTGGAAGAGTCGGGTGATTTCATGAACACGAATTCTGGGATTCGCTCGGGTATTAACGATCCGTTCTTGGACAGAGCTTTCATAGTGGAAAAGTTAGAGTCGGAGCTTTTGGAAAACTTGGAAATGCAATCAGATCTTCGCGCGATTGAGGACATCGAAGACCAACTGGAGTCACAAAAGAAAGAAGCCGAAGAGGCGAGACGAGCGAAAGACGAGGCCGAAGCGGCGAGACAGCTTGCGGAAGCGAAGCAAAAAGCGGAAGAAGAAGAAGCGCGTCTAATCGTGGAAAAGCAACAAAAAGAAGCGCGCGCAAACGCTGAAAAGATTGCCGCCGCGCAAGCTGAATTGAAAGCCATGGAAGCCGAAACGAAGAGGTTGCAGAGACTCGCCGAAGAGAAGAAGAAACAAGAAGCTGTTGCCCCAGAAGCATCGACGACGACGATCGAGTCTCCAGGTTCGCAAGCTATTCGAGATCTTCTCGAGCAAAAGCAAGCTGAAGCGGCTAAAGTCCGTGAGTTGGGCATGGTCGAAGACGAACTCGCCAAGCGCGAAGTTGCAGAGGCGGCAAAGAAGAACAAAGCTATCCGCGAAGCGAAAGAAGCGGAAGAGTTGGCAGCCAAGAAAGTCGCCGAAGCCGAAGCCGAATTGAAGAGAAAAGCGGAAGAGGAAGAGGAAGCTAAACGCGTGGCGGAGTTGAAAAAGATGGAAGAGGCGAAGAAAGCGAAAGAAACGTTGATGCGTTTAAGGCAAGAAGCGGAGGAGTTGAAAGCAGCTGCAGAGGCGAAAAAGTTACGCGAACAAGCCTTGGCGAAAGCACAAGCGGAAGAAGAAGCTTTGACTGCGCAAGCGGAAAATGAGAGAATAGAAATGGAAGCGAGAGAAGCGGCCCAGGCAGAAGCGACGGCGAGAGGAGAAGCTGAAGCGCGGGCCATCGCCGAGGCTGAGGCACAAGCTCAAGCGGAAGCGGAAAGGAAAGCGATTGAAAAACAGCTCCGAATCGAAGAGCTCGCGAGAGAGGAACAAGCCAAAGCGGACGCCGCGAAAGCAAAAGCCGATGCTGAGTACGCAAAAGCAGAGCAACAAGCAAAGAAATTGCAAGAAAAGACGGAGATTTTGAACGACGACAATATCGAACACTTGAGAGCAAAATACGAAGAATTGGCGAGAGAATCCGAAGCATCTCCAGGTGCGAAAAGAGACTGGGCAGAAGCGTTGAAAATCGCTGGTGATAAGGTCAGATGCATGGAACAGCACTCGCATGGTCAATCGCCGAAGAACGATGCGCTCTGGACGGTGTCTCCGGCGACTCCGGTGCCCGGTCAATCCGTCACGGTTTCGTACTGCAACCAAAACACCGTTTTGAACGGTAGACCGAAAGTTTTTGCTCATTTTGGTACTAACCAATGGTCGAATGGTGCCGAGCAGTTTGAAATGAAGGCAAGAACGTCGGCCGTTGCCGGTGACTCTACCGTCTGGTTCGACTTGGATGTTTCCGTGCCGAGCAAAGCAGTCATTTTAGACTTTGTCTTCTCCGACGGTAACGGCGCATACGATAACAACAATAGAGGTGATTTCCACGTTCCAGTTGCGGGAGCAAACGAAATGCTGGAGAGATCTCGCATCGAGTCGTGCATCAAAATCTACGCGAAACTTCGATTAGAGCGAGAAGAAGAAGATCGATTGGAAGAGTTGAGACAAGCGGAACGAACGAAGTTAAAGAAAATCGCGAAAGTGAAAGCTGCAGAACTCACGGCGAAACAAAGAGCGCACGTTTTGTTCACCATTCCAGAGTTTCCAAAAGCCGGCGAACCCTTCAAATTATGCTATAATCCAAAGAATACTACTTTGAAAGATGCGACGGGCGTTTCCGTCGTCGGCGGGTGGAACCGATGGAACCACGAACAGGCGTTACCGATCACGAAATTGTCCCCAGATCCAAGCTGCAAGGCGGATTCGCAAGATTATTTCTCCGTCGAATTGACGTCGCCGAAAGACGCGTTCATGTTTGATTTCGTCTTTTGCGATCAGGACGGTAACAATTACGATAACCGTAATCGTTTGGACTATCACTTGCCTATCGCCGGAGGCATCAATTCGGATGGATCGAAGGCTGCCGAAAAGCCAATGCACGTCATGTCAGTTGCCGTTGAGATGGCGCCGATTGCTAAAGTCGGTGGTTTAGGCGACGTCGTCACATCGTTATCGCTCGCGGTTGAAGCCGAAGGACACAGAGTCGAAGTTGTCTTGCCGAAATATGATTGCATGAAATATGATTTAATCGATGACTTGAAAGAAGAGAAAGGTTTTGAGTGGGGTGGAACGTACAATCACGTATATTCTGGCACCGTCGAAGGCGTCAAAACGTTCTTTATCGACCCAGATAATGGAATGTTTAAAGTAGGCATGGTCTACGGTACGGACTACCTCTCGATTCCCATGACTGATCAAGAACGTTTCGGATTCTTCTCAAAAGCCGCGCTCGAGTGGATGTTACAATCTGGCAGGAATCCGGATATCATTCACATCCACGATTGGCAAACGGCACCGGTGGCAAAGTTTTTAGCCGAAGATTACGCGCCGTATGGTTTGGATAACCCAAAAGTGATTTTCACCATCCACAATTTGCACTACGGTCAAGCGTTGATTGCGGACGCCATGAATAATTGCGCGATTGCCACCACGGTATCGAGAACGTACGCCAAGGAGATCGCCCACGAAGGTTGTGTCAATCCAAACTTGCACAAATTGCACGGCGTCGTAAATGGCATAGACCCGGACATCTGGGATCCGAGAAACGACAAGTTCTTACCGCAATTCTTTGGCGAAGACGAAGTCATTCCGGGCAAAGCTGCTGCACGACAAGCGTTGTGTTCGAGATCAAACTTATACAATAATCCAGAAGTTCCGATGATAGGTGTCGTCACGCGTTTGACGCATCAAAAAGGTATCCATTTGATTAAACGAGCAATCTATCGCGCTTTGGAGAGAGGGTGTCAAGTGTGCTTGTTAGGCTCTGCACCAGACGAGAAAGTCCAAAAAGAATTTGAAGAGATGGCGCATCAATTAAAGCAAGAGCATTATAACACGGCTGCGTTGCACCTGTTCTACGACGAAACCATGTCACACTTCATCTACTCCGGAGCGGATATGATTTTGGTCCCGTCCATGTTTGAGCCGTGTGGTTTGTCGCAGCTCATTGCCATGCGTTACGGCACCGTTCCAGTGGTCAGACGCACCGGTGGATTAGCCGATACCGTTTTTGACGTCGAGCACGATCATGCTAAGGCTGCCTGGGAAGGCATGACCCCGAACGGATTCTCGTTCGATGGTACCGACGAAGGATCGATCGATTACGCGTTAGATAGAGGTATCGACATGTTCTACAACGACATCGATGCGTTCAGAAAGTTGCAAGCGAATTGCATGAGCCAAGATTGGTCGTGGAACAGACCTGCGATTGAATACATAGAACTCTTCCACGCCGCTAGGAAAGCCTAAAGGCATACAGTAAAAAGAAGAAACCATTAATTATTTAACGAAAGAGAAAGAGAAAGAGAGAGAGAGAAAGAGTGAGGAGAAAACTATACTAGTGTACAGAACAAAAATCAAAATACGATGACTGACAAAGATGACGACGAACGAAGTCATCATCGCGCGATAAATACTAATTTTTTATAATAAAGGCTGCATTACTACTTATTACATTGCTATCATTTCCTCATCTATACTCTCTTCATCTTGCACGAGATCCCGGCATCTTTTCTTCCGCAAACGTCGCACTCTCCGGCGCCTTTCTCGTTCACTTCTAAACATTTTTCCACGCGTTCGTGAATAATCGTCGTCATCAACGGTTGTAAAGCGATCGGAGCCGCTACCATGTACTCTAATTCGTATTTCCCTCTGTATTCTTCCGCGGCTTCTTCCACTAACCGCGGAATATCCTCTTTCACGTGCCTTCCCGGGCTCAGAAAAAATGGCGCGACGACTATTTTTCTACAATTTTTCGTCTCGATCAACTCGCGAAAAGCGTCCGCGATGGACGGCGACGCGAGCTCCATGTGCGCCGGTGCAACTTCGTATTTTCTTCCTTTACTATAACTATTATTATCATCGCTATTATAATCACCACCTATGGTACTCCCGTACATCATCTCAAACATCTCCGCGAATCGTTCCAACTGTTCGTTGCTCGACTTGGCGCGACTCCCGTGGTCGACGAGAACGATGCCGACTTTTTCCTCGTTAAAGTCGCCGCTGTTTACAACAATCCGCAATCGTCCCCGTTCTCGTTGTTGTGGTTTTTTCGAAGAAGAAGAAGAAGAAGACTTTAAAGAAGACAAAGAGCGAGTAAAACTACTACTGAAATTGTTCTTCGAAGAATTCAGAGTCATCATCGTCATCGTCATCGTCATCAATCGATATCGAATAAAAACTTTTCTGTGTCGGATAATGTGGAGGAAGTGTGCGAGAAGCGAAAAGAGGAGGAAAAGTGCTGAAAATGAATCTGCTCAAGTATTGTTGCAACGAGAAGAGAAGAGTCGCGAGGAAGAAAGCACTTTGTATATTTACAAACAACAAGCATATATCATCATAATCTATTTTACCGGTGAAAACGGCGCGGCACTGCACAACGTCGTGTTAAAATGCGTCACCATTGGCGCTATTTTCCCGATGGTTTCTCGCCAAGCGTCCGCCGTCCTCGCCGCTTCTCTGACTTTGATGTGCGATTGGTAGCTCGGATACTTCCAAATTTCCACGAATTTATTTAAATCTCCAACGTCTGCGTATCCAATCCAAACGAGTTCGCTTAATTTTTCCGTATCTGAGGCAATTTTAGACGGTAAACCTTCGGCGTATAAGTTTTGCATCTTCGGTATCGGATTGTAGCCTAACTGTAACGTGTACGTTCGGATCTCAAAGATTGAAGAAGAAGCGTTGGAATCCTCATCTTTCGAAGCTTTCTCTTTAAAACTATTCACGTGTAAGCCGGCGCTCTTCGTCGCCACCGCTGCTTCGATGTACACCTCGCTCGTTTGCTCTTCCACCATCCCTAAACTCTTGCGTAAAAAATTTTGCCACTCCTCGTTTTTGCGCATATCTGAACGAACTTTGTCTCGGTGGTCGTAATCCTCGTAGTGGTAAACGTGCGTGACAGTGTTTAACTCCGAGCCGACTTCGGGAACGTAGAAACCGCAAAACCCGTTTTGCGTCAGTTTCTTCCTCAATTGGCTGGATTCTTCGCAGAGTTTGATGTATTCCGCCCGTTTAGCCGGTGGGATTTTATACCGACGGAGTTCGTAAAAACCTTTCGGGGAAGGAGGAGGTGAAGACGTCGTCGTCATCAACCGAGACGAGGACAGAAGAGTCACCCCCCCGGCATTCGTATTGTTCCAAGAACAACTTTTATAAAAACTGGTAGGAGTAGTGAGCGACGAGGAGGCCGAGAGATTGGTCAGTCGTCGAAGGGAACGCATTGTGATGATGATATGTGAGAGTTCTTCCGCGCGTGTCGATGATATGATGTGTTGTTGTTGTTGTGTGATGAGTTTTTTTATCCTTTTTGTTTGCATTAAAAAACTCTTTCTTCTCTCAAAGGTTTACACTCTTCCTTATTATCGCCCTTTTGTTTGTGATTTGATCATACTACTCTCTCACGAACTCTCTTTCTGTTGCTAATTGTGGCTATTGGTTTCTAAAATGTTTAATAATATATGTATTCTTGACTTGTTGTTTTGTACACGGATCCGTTTTTTTTCTTTCTTCTTTTTCTTTTTCTCGTTTTGTTTGTTTCTTTTCTTTTCGTTTTGTTTTCTGATTCGTTTGTATAATATAATAATTGTTTGTTTGTGTTTCTCTCCCCTTTACATCATCACGAAATGATGATGAGAGATTATTAAGTTCGATCGGACGGACTTGGCGTGGAGATGATGGTCGTTTTTGACTTTTCTTGAATGTCCAAGGCGCGTTTCTTCGCCTCGACGGAAGCTTTGTAATTTTCGCGCCTCTTCTTCATCTCCTCTTCCGCCACCCGTTTCCTCTCGGCTTCCTTTTCTTTTATGAGCTTCAGTCGTTGCAGTCTAATTTCTTTCTCTTTTTCCATGTCTTTCGCAGACCCATCGCGGTTTTCGAACGTACGTTTCGTTCCCGAAACTTGGTAGCCGTGCGAGGAAATTGTGCGCTTCTTGGTGTCGAGTAAGAAGGACGACTTTGGTTTCATTTGTTGCTGTTGCTGCTGAAACGAGCTCTCGAGAGATTTAGAAACGATGGCAGTTGAACCGGTGGTGGTTGCACCCGTCGTCGACGAATCGACGTTCGAAATGACGTCCCCGAACCGATTGACGCGTTTCGCGCTCACTTCGAGGTACGACTTTCTTCTCGGTTTCTCCAACTTTTTCAGCGTGAAGTGTTTATTACTCGTCGAGGTCGTTTGATCGGAGTTACTACCACGAGTGGTAGTTCTACTGCTGTTCAAATACGAGCTCTCTAACGGCGCGTAGACGTTGTTGAACGTCGAAAATAACGCGTCTTTTTCTTTCTCTTCATCGCCGCCAGTCATCTTCTTCGTCTCCTCGCGATCGATGAGACTCTTCAACTTCTCTCGAATGCTCTTCAGCGCGTCCGAGACAACGGGCACGCTTTCTACAAACGCACTCACGTCCACAACCGACACGCTCTCTTCATTTTCTTTCTCTTTTCTACTCTTGATCGCTTTTGAAATCGCTTGCACCCACTGATCTTGATCTTTCGCGCCCAATTCAATTACCGCGTCAAAAACGTTTGAATTCGTCGATGACGTTTTCGAGGACGATTTCCCTTGGACGGCAGCGGTGGAATTCAGCCCTCGGGTGAAAAACAGCGCGTAAAAGAACCCTCTTCTCACTTCCGGCTCGAAAATGTTATAGTTATTCGCGAAAATATCCACGACATCTAAACTCAAGTTCAAATTCGCCGGTCCCCAGTCGCTGGATAACTTCATCGCGTCTTTTCCGAGGAGCAATTTCGCGGCGGTTTGCATTTCCTTCTTCCTCTCTCGCAAAAACGCGGAGGAAGATCGATCCCCTGACGTCAACGCCAGAGGAACCCCGGCGGTCGGATGCGACGCGACGTTTGCCATTCTCGCTCTCGCTTTACACGAACGACTAAATTCCGCGCTCGATCGATCGACTCTCGATGAGATTTGAGGAGAAGAGTGAGTGACTTTTTGACTCAACAACAGCAACGTCGACGTTTTACGCGCGTTGCTGTTGTTGAAAGTGAGGAATCGAGAGGTGCCTTTTCATTTTCAAACACAAAAGAGAAAAATTTGTTTTTGAACAGAAGAGTGAAATTTCAGGGTATAACAAACACATTCATCAACACTTCTTTTACACGCCGCTCTATTTATTACTATTCATACTACTATTGTTATGCTGTTGTTATACTACTACTAAACTACTAAACTATTTAAGTTCGATTGGCTCTCTCCGACGCCGTCGTCGTCTTTAAAGCTTTGTTCGACGAGTTTCTCTCGTGCTTCTTTCTACTGTCGCGTTCGTATCGCTCAACTTCTCTTCGCGCGCGACCGAGCTCGTCTTCGGTGAACGCGACTCGATCATCGACGGCGTGACAGTTTTTGTCCGGACAGTAGCCGTTTTCGTCGTCGTTATTTTCACCAGAAGAAGGAGAAGAAGAATGAAGCAGCGGGCGAGGCTGACACTTCAATTTCCTGCATCCGCACGCGTAATCGCCTTTTTGATTTTCGCTTCCGCCGCAAAAAGAACCCGAAATAACGTTTTGGTCGTATAGTTTCTTCAACATTAAACGTTCGCACTCGAAGCAGTGGACGTCGTCGCCGACGGCGCGATTGCCGCTGGTTTTGTAATAGTGGTATTTATACGCCGCGGCGGGATCGTCGTCTTCTCCTTCTTCCTCCTCATCCTTAGCGGCAGATTTGGACTCTCCAAAGCCGTATAAATCCACCACGCTACACGTTTTAGACATCACCATAAACATAGCTAACCCCGTGGATGGTACGTTCCCTCCAAAATACGGACCTTTGTGTTTCTCCACGCACTCTTCTTCGCGAAACTTTTCGAGCAAAAATTTCGCGTGTCGTATCGGACTGGTGGTCAAATACGTCACGCTCGCATCTTTCCTCTCCGCTTGGACTTTATCGTGTAACTTCGTAAACTCATCTTTATCTGAGCGTAAAGTGACGAGTCTTAAATTTCGCTCTATAGGCATGATGAATCCGCGATAGATGTGGTGCGGACTTCTCGTGTAATGCCTCGTCCATAATCGATTCAAAGCGCGATGGGTAGTTTTCCTTCCCACCCAAATGGCGTGACCCATCGTCGGCGCCTGGTTCAATCGAACGACTAAATCGTGACTATCGATGGCATCGCCGTAGTTGAACTTGCGAAGCTCCCCTCCGTTTCCAACCAGTGCGCACGTCGGTTGGACCAATCGCGAGGATGGACCGTGCTTCTTCCATATTACAAACGGAGATTTCGGCGGGAAGAGTTCTTCGACGCGTTTTTTATCGGTGTCGTTGAAGCCGTTTCTTTGGTAGTTTTTCTGCGTTACCGCCAACTGTTCTTGATGCAAGGCGTTTATTAGTTTCATCGCACCTTCTTTGAACGACGTTTGTTTTGTCGTTTTCGTATCGTTATTGTCATCTTTTTCTGCGTCTCGTTTACAATCGATAAACTTTGAAAAATCCAAGCGATTTTGAACGCTCTTCCTCGAAAACCAAACCGCTCTTTCCTCGCTCTCGATCCCCGTTTTCTCGATATCTTTCACCTTCCACGTTTTCGTCCACGAGGAATATTTCCAACCTTCCCCATGCGGCGTGTGCGCGCTACTATCACCTTTTCCGTTGGTACTCTTTTCTTCATCCTCGATGTCTACGGCGACGATATCGTCTTCGTCTTCAGAGGAGGCGCCGGGCGTCGTCCCGGAAGAAGCGGAAGAATGCTTTTTTACAACCGCGGGCTGTTGCTCTTTAAACTTTGGAAATATCCCACCACCATCGTTCGGGTCGTACAACTGTCTCCCACCGAGCTTTTGCCATTGCTCAATCTTCACCTCGATCTCTTTCGGTAACGCGCTCGTCATATGACGCTTCGTTTCAACCGAAAAAGAAGAAGAAGAAGAAGAAGAAGAGGAACCAAAACTCCCACCACCCAAGGAATACCAAATCATCAGCGCGAACACGACGAGTATGCTCATGGATAAAAATGAAAACAGAGCGATCAACTCTCTCCTCCCGGCAGATGATTGATGCGAGGCAGTCACTTCCGCGCGCACTCGAAACGATTCGAGTTTCGTTTGAATAAATAATCGGATTTTGCGAGTGAAAAGATTTCTTCTTCTTCGTCCACGAGATGTAGTATTGCCATCCTCCAAATCGTCGCAATCGTCTGAATCGTCGTCTGAATTATACTGATGACGCACCGGACGGCCAGGAGTCATGGCTTGGCGCTTGGATGCCATGTCCCTTTAGTATTATATTTATATTACGTGCACGAATGCATTTTTGCTTTGTGGGAAGTTCGTTTTTTTTTTGTGTGTTGCAAACAACTTACTGCGCGTCACAATATATACGCGCATCTTTAGGCTTTAATGCGTAGTTATAAGATCTGAGTTGAATAATCCGTGTGTGTGTGTTATAATTAAAACGTCAAAGTCGATCTTTTTATTGTTTCGCCTTCCACGCATCTATCCAAGCTTGCGCTTCGTCCGCACCCTCGTCGTTAATGTTGTTGCTATCACTACTACTTTCCGCAGCCGCGGTTGTTTTTTTCGAACCGTTGGATTTCCAGGCATCAATCCACGCTTGAGCTTCTTCGGCGTTCTTGTCGTTTGCGACGACGACCGGAGCCGCAGCGACGACTGGCGTCGGTTTTGGAGCCGCAGCGGCTGGTTTAGCTGCCGGGACTACCTTTGGTTCCTTCACCGCTTTCTTCTCGCTTTTGCCGGCATCTAAGCCAGCTTTCATCGATTTCGCCGAGGCCATGGTTTGCTTCTTGAGTTCAGCTTGAACTTTTGCGGCGTCCGCGGCGGCAGCTTTTTGTCTCTTATCTCTCGTCGCTTTCGCCGAGGCGGCTTTTTCGGCTTCGATGTTGGCGAGAATGTCACTTTCAAGCGCCAGATTGGAAAAATCACCAGACGCTTCGATGCCGACAAAGGTATCCGGGGTCGGATCCTTCGCGGCTGGGTTCATGTTCATCACAGCTTTTTTCGATCTTAACGCGTCTTCGGTCATTTGCGAGTACTCCTTACGATCTTTTGCGTTCAAACGCGAGAGAATAGTTCGGTCGCGGTTTTTCTTCGCGTTCGATCGTTTCGCTTCGTTCGAGATGGCTGCAATTTCTTTATCTACGGCGGCGATGACCGCTTTGATGGCTTCAGATTTAACCTCCGGCACTGGAACGCGGGTTGGCGGAGTCGTTGGTTTTTCTGCGGTTCGAATTTGCGTTCCTGGAATGACTGGCATTTTGAGACCACCGAACGCAGACGGTAACTCCGGCATCTCAAAGTTCCCCGGAAGCTCCGGCATTTCGAAACTACCTGGCAATTGCATCTCGGGGAATTTGAAGTTACCCGGTAAAGACGGAATTTCTGGCATTGCTGGCATTTTGAGTTCTGGCATCGCCGGTTTCTCCGCAACCGCTACCGGAGTAGACTTTGCTTCGATCTCCAGGTTCGCCGCAGATTTCTTTGCGCCGAAACTCGGGAATGCCGATTTTTTGAGCGAAGCGGCCGGTGGGGTTGGCGGTGGCGGTGGCGGTGGCGTGGCTTTCTTAAACCCAGTACCGAATCCACTGAATCCAGATTTCTTGGCAGCTGGAGGCGGCGGCGGCGGCGGTGGAGTCGGCGTACTCGTCGCTTTCTTGAACCCTGTACCAAAGCCTCCAAACGCAGACTTCTTGGCAGCCGGCGGCGGCGGCAGGGGCGGAGTCGGAGTCGCTTTCTTAATTCCAGTGCCGAATCCAAAGCTTGGTTTCTTCGCTGGCGGCGGAGGCGGCGGGGGAGCAGACTCTTTCTTCACGCCGCCAAACACGGTAAACGGTTTCTTCTTCACCGGTTCCGGTTCGGGGGCAGGAGTCGAAGCTTCGGTCTTTTTCGCGCCAAAGCTAAAGAGCGGTTTTTTCGCCGGCGGCGGTGGCGGCGGCGGCGGCGGCGGAGGAGCAGACTCTTTCTTCGCGCCGAAACTGAACATCGGCTTTTTCGCTGGCGGAGTGGGAGGCGGCGGTGGTGGCGTCGGCTCTTTCGCCTTGCCCCCGAACACAGAGAAGTTGGCCTTCTTCACCGGCGTCGGCGTCGGCGGTGGCGGCGCGGTCTTCTTCGTCGTGAACATCGGTTTTCTCTTAATCGGCGCTGGCGCTTCCTCTTCTTCCTCTTCTTCTTCTTCCTGTTTCTTACCCGTCGCGTTCAAGCCAATCGCGACGACACCAGCCGCGCCCGCGGAGAGTGCGAATACGGGCAAGAAATCAAACTCATCCTTCTCGTCGTCGTTGTTCTTCGTAGCTTTCGGCGCGTACGACGGTCGCTCCTTCGCCGGCGACGGCGCACCCTTCGCTTTTTTCTCTCTCTTCACTTTCTCGCCTCTCGTTTCAAACTTTTCTTTCTTCGGCGCTCTCGCCCTTGCCATCGCGCGTTCGTACTCTTTGTCCACTTGCTTTTGTTGCTTCGGCATCGCCGGCGGCGCTTGGAGTTGAGCCTCTGGAGCCTCTGGAGCCGCTTTTACATCACTCATCGCTTCCGCAGCAACAGTCTCTCTCGGAGTATCAGAAGTCGTCGCAGCTGGCGCCTTTTCGACGACAACCGCGCTTGGCGCGGCGCCTTCGGCTTGCAAAGACGCCAAGTAGTCGTCGTATCCGTCCGCCACGGCGCCTTCCGCCGAGGAGAACGCGAGGACAGCGGCCGCCGCCGCCGCGACTGCTTTCTTCTGGAATTTTTCATCAGCAGAAGACGACGACGACGACGACGCTTTCGATTCATCGTCGTCGGCGCGAGCAGCAGCCACCACACTCGTTCGCTTCTTGATGTTGTTGTTGTTGTTGTTGTGTACTTTTTTCTTCGCCTGTTTTTATATTTGAGAAAAATGTGTGTGTTGACGTAAGACAAAAGATTAGTGATGAAAGAAAGAAATTTTAATCGAAATGCATTCGCGCGCGCCGTCTTCTTCTTCTTTCAAACGCAGACTCTCTCTCTCTCTCTCTCTCGCGAAGAACAGAACAACAGGGTTCAGAGAAGACCTTCTCAACGACGACGACGACGAACGCTCACTCTCCTCGCGGGATGGTTCCAACACCGCTCTCGTTCTATCCAAAAAGTATCTCCCCCGAACAAAAAAGCGATGATCGTGCAGACGCGAGAGACGACGACGTACACGACGACACCAAAAGCGCAAAGAGAGAATTTGAAACGACAAAAACAGTAACGCACCTTCTTGGTGTTCTCGACCACCACCGTTGGGGGAGTCCTCGCAGAACAAGAACGCATCATCATCATCGTTTTGGATGTGTATAAATTATGCTTCTCTAGTGTGGTGTTAAAAGTGACGACGACTTTTTGCGAGTACACCGAAAAGGAGGGGCAGAAAGCAGCGAAAAAGGAGCGAGAGAACAAACGGACCACAGAACAAAGGAAGGAGAGAATTTTTT
>Ga0115551_1001719_pt1 | contig 13742 bp, 13 predicted proteins | sample COGITO_mtgs_1103_FD_87179 | JGI IMG/M metagenome (GOLD analysis project Ga0115551, IMG submission 87179) | Pelagic marine microbial communities from North Sea - COGITO_mtgs_110321 | ecosystem: Environmental > Aquatic > Marine > Epipelagic | place: Germany:Helgoland, sampling site Kabeltonne... | reverse complement strand
TAATTAACGATCAATTTATTATAGACCAACAGGGTAAATAATGTGATCTCGAAACCCTGTCGTCACTTCTATCGTACCGCTAAAGCTGGCATCAAGATCATTATCCCCAGAATCAACAATAAAAGGTCGTCCTTCTAACGCGCTAATTTTTGCCTTAGTTGAAATTACCTTAATATTACCTTTACCCAATTTCTTTAGTACTTTAGCACTGAGTTGCTGATTACCTCGGCCTATAATATGACCCTGCCCGCCAATAACACTAATTACCGCCTTGCAGGGATATTGCTCAAGATAGCCGAGAATATCAGCTTCGCTGACATCGTTTTTTAATAATTGTTGATCCAATACCGCATCAATTCCAAGCAAGGTATTTTCAAGTTGCAACTCATCCATCACCGCTAGAGTTGTTTTTCCAGAACCGATTAAATACAACACATCGTCCTCCATGCCCTGCACAATGTCAGCGGCTATATCTTGTAAAACTAACTCTTCTACTTCGACTCCGCCCTGCTTAACGCTTTGTACAAACTGCCCCGCTTGCGGTACACGCATTTCGCCATAAAGCTTAGCTCTAACAATATTGTTTCTAAAAGCTTCTTCATCGATGTCTCTCACATCATGAGATTTAACATCAATTAATTCACCACGCGCCAGCTGAGCAATGACTTCACCAGCGGCTTTTGGCGTTACTGCATACACCGCAGAATGAATTTTAACCCCAGCTGGAATACCTAATACAGGAATGGTATCAGCAACCACACTGCAAATATCTCTCGCGGTGCCATCCCCTCCGGCGAATAAAATAATATCCACTTTTTTATCAAGCAACTGCTGCGCTGCTTTACGTGTATCATCGGCTGATGTATTCATAGAAGAAATGCTTTCTAAGCTCTTAGAGTCTGAGCCCTGAAAGCTTAATTTGTCATAATCTAACTCGTCATAATCTAAGATTTGATAGTCAAACCCCATTTCAGCAACGAGGTTTTCGCCCATCAACTGTGGGCAGGTAATAATTTTAATTTGATCTTTAATCGCTAGTAAAATGTCTAACGATAATCTGGCACGCTCACTCGATTTACACTGGGCGCCACGAAAAAATGCTTCCTTAACAATGTCAGCGCCATCACTGCCTTTTAAGCCAACACTGCCTCCGATTCCCGCTAACGGGTTAATGATGAGTCCTAAGGTAAGCAATTTCATCTCCTAATTTATTAAATGAACGATCGAATAAATACGACGTATATTATAAAAAAACCAACAATGTCGTTAACGAGAGCTACAACCAATCCGTAATTTTTATACCAATACCAATGCGCTCTTGATACTGATTGTAATCAATTAAACTTTCCCCATAACCATTAAAGTATTGAACAAAGCCCTTTACGTTTCCAGGTAAAGGATACGTCCAGTCCAGTTCAATAGATCCTAAATTATCATCAAAATTTAAATTATTACGCACCGTTGCAGACACGCTATGGTTACCAAACTTTCGTAAATAGAAAATATCGCCATACCCTAAGTAATCATTAATATCTGGGTTGTCATTATCCGTAGGATCCATCGGATCTGCTTTAGATGTTTCAGGAATACGATACCAAGCGCGCACGTATAATAGCTTGTTCGTCCATATTTTGGTTCCACCTAATATAATTCTATTCCAGCTGCGCGACAGGTTTCCTACTTGGCCATTGGACTGATGATTAAATGAGAGCGTCCAATGATCAACCCATTTTTCCAAGGCATTAAAACCTAGAATAATTTCAGGTTCATGATTCGTTTCACGAAATAAGGCCGAAACACTATTATTATAAGACTGCCAGAATGATTTATTGGTATAAGCAACGGCTAAAGAGCTGAATTTCCCTAAAAAATTTTCAGCGACGATGTACTTAACACTTAGCTGGAATACAAATTCGGTATGTTCAAAGCTCGGATCTTGTTCTATCTCGCTGTTTTCAGCCCTAACCGCATTGTAAAAGTCTTCTTGTTCTTCTTGATTGATCTTTGTCTGATATGACAAAGGCATGAAATAATTCGGTTTATGAGGCAGTAGAACATAAGGGTTACGAGATGCCAGCCGCTCTGTCTGCAGCTTTTCAATCAATCCTGGATACTCATACATGAAATCAGAGAACTCATCATCCGCAATCACCTCAACCTGCCGTGATTTAGTTTTTAAAGGTTCTACCTCTACAACATCTTCAATTTCAGTAACAACGACATCCACCAGCTCAGCGAGCATTTGTGTAGAACTCTCAGTTTCTGCCGCAATACTCGCATCTGTTTCAATAACTGATTCTGCATGAGAATACGACAGAGGTATCAGCAGTAAGCTGAAATAAATAAAACGAACTTTAATGATATTCACATACAAACCCTTTGGTAATATATTAGTTAATCAATCATCAGCCACTTAATGTAATATCAAAACGGCTCAATACATCAATCGGTGCACTATCTATTAAATTTCTGCTATAAGTATAACGATAATCCATAGCAGAATATTAATTTTTTAATGATGAATTATTATCTAATCGGCCTAGGCAGCAACATACAACCAGAACGTAATATCACCATGGCCCGCAAGGAGATTGCTCAACATGTGGATATCCTCAACCACTCACCTGTTTTAATCAACCCACCGTGTGGACATACCTTCCAATTCACTTTTCATAACCAGATACTACTTATACACAGCCTTCAAACAGCAACTGACTTAAAGGCAGTATTCGAAGCCATTGAAGTGCGTCTAGGCAGAGAAGCCAAGTGTCCCGAAAGAAGATTCAAAGATCGTCCAATCGATATTGATATATTGACACAAGCCAACACAGCTAAAGACGCACTTTCCACAGCCTTAAAAGAAACCTATAACCAAACAATAATGCAAGACTGGAAAATAGCCACTGCGTATTAATCAGAAAATAATTGCTCATAATGATTAGCATTAGCTCGGCCACCGTCTACTTTCAAAATAGACCCCGTAACCGCCTCAGCCTGCTGTAAATACTCTATTCCCTGTAAGATAGCCCCATAACCCAATTCACTCTTCAGCAGACTTTGAGACAGCACCTTTTTGCGATAGGCCTCAGAATGTTCAGGCAAAAATTGTATTGGTCCAGGCTGAATAATATTCACTCGTACACGAGGGGCTAAGCGCTGAGAATAGCTGAAACATAAATTTTGCAAGCCCGCCTTCGCGGCGCAATAGCTAGCAAACCTTTGGTTTGGTTTTTCAGCATAAATATCAGTAATAGCAACGATACTGGCATTAGCCTGATAGCTAGTCATTAGCCCGTTTGTCAGGGCGTCTACTGATAAGACATGCACAGCAATCATATCCTGCTGAACTTGCCAGCGTTCGAGCAAGCTCGCCTGAGGATCATCCGCAGTAAAATAAGATGCATTATAAATAACACCATCAAGAGGCCAATCTAATTGATTAATATCAGCCACCAAAGCATTCACCTGCATCGCCGATGTTAAATCTGCTTGCAGAGCAATATAACATCCCTTTTTTGACCATTTATCGCACTCTGCCAGAGGCATTTCATTCGCGCTATTATAATGAGCAATCACTCGCCAACCTGCTGATAAATAATGTTGAGTCAGAAATAACCCTAAACGTTTACCCGCCCCTGTAATCAATATTGTCGAGCCAATAAACTCATTACTTTGCTTTTCCATACCTTATTCCTATCGACCTTTCTAAATAAGTCGTCTAACAAAAATACTCGTTAAATATAATGATCTAATGTAATCTACGCGGCTTCATGAAGCCCGAAATACTATAGGTCATCCTAATGCATCGCACCATGTTTGATACCCCTGTTTTAAAGACTCTATTACGTTGGGTTTCAATAATCATACTGAAGATATTAGGCTGGAAAACCGAAGGTGAAATTCCTCGTGACTTAAAAAAATGCGTGATGATCGCAGCGCCACATACCAGTAATTGGGATTTACCTTTCACTCTAATGACCGCATTTGCGCTGAATGCCAAAGTATATTGGATGGGTAAAGAGCAAATTTTCAAGCCGCCCTATCGTGGTCTAATGATGTGGATGGGGGGTATCCCCGTTGACCGCTCTCAATCAACCAATATGGTACAAGCATCAATTGATGCCATACAGGGTAATGATCAATTATTTTTAATCGTTCCTCCTGAAGGCACTCGCAGTAAAGTTACTTATTGGAAAACCGGCTTTTACCATATCGCACAAGGTGCCGGTGTCCCTATTTTAATGGGCTTTTTAGATTTCAAGCGTAAGGCGAGTGGTATTGCTGGCACTTATGTAACGACAGGCGATATTGAAGTGGATATGAATTATATCAAATCAATCTACGCTCCCATCTCAGGAAAGAAATCAGATCAATTCAACTAGATCTAGGTTTGAGCTGATATCAATTGTTTACTCAATGGCAACGCGCTTCGATAAGCGCCTGGTATTACACACGTTCCGCTTTTGAAGGTACCTAAAGATTGGCAAGCTATGCTGATAGACGCGCGGTGTTGATAGGCGCGTTATCGTTATATTAATGCGAAGGCTTATGTAGAACTTTTAAATATGTAGAACTTTTAAAAAAGCAAAAAAAAGGCCAGCACAGAGGCTGACCTTTTTAAGAATTTGATATCATTTAATATAATAATTAAATGGTTGCGGGGGCCGGATTCGAACCAACGACCTTCGGGTTATGAGCCCGACGAGCTACCAGACTGCTCCACCCCGCGACATAAGATAGTTAAAGCTTATCTGGGCTACTCTAATAATATACAGGGTATATACAGAGATTTTCACGACTTAAAATGGTTGCGGGGGCCGGATTCGAACCAACGACCTTCGGGTTATGAGCCCGACGAGCTACCAGACTGCTCCACCCCGCGACATCAGATAATTTAAAGCTTATCTAAACTTGCCACCTTTACGGTGCACATCTTAAGTTGGTTGCGGGGGCCGGATTCGAACCAACGACCTTCGGGTTATGAGCCCGACGAGCTACCAGACTGCTCCACCCCGCGACAACGAGATGGATACTACGCTCACACCCTGCCAGTGTCAAGCTAACATACTGTTTAACTTATACTTTTTACCGATTTAGAGAAGTGACAGTTGTTTAAGTAAATTTTGGCAAGCAACTACTGGTCTAGAAATTATGACAATGTTAATGTCACATGGAGTCTGAAAAAGACCTAATAATAATTATAAATAAAATCAGTCAAAAACATGCCAATCAACCATCAGCAAACAATGACAGCCAGTGCTGTCGGACCACTATTGCGGTTTATAGAGTCCTATGACATTCCTCTGAATGACATACTACAAGATACTTTTCTTAATGAAAGTAAGCTCAAAAATAACCGAATTTCTATTAAAAGCTTCGATCAGCTATTAAATAATGCCGCTCGTCTTACCCAATGTGACAATATTGGTTTTATTACCGGCCAAGCACTGGAGCTGCAGTCATTTAGCTTGCTTGGGTTTTTACTGAGCCGGTGTGAAACAGGTCGCGATGCACTGGTAACACTTCGCCGTTATTACATGCTATTAAGCGACAGCCCTGCCCCCGAGATTTTCATAACCAAAAATGAAATAAAGGTGATATACCATATATCAAAGGGCAATGACTTGGCCATGCGCGCACGTGCAGAACTCATAATGACAGGCATACATTCACTAGGCCGATCTTTAGGTGGAAGTCTGTATCAGCCCCTCAAGCTCGGTTTTAAGAATAATAAGCCTAAATATCATTCACAGTTAGCAGAATTTTTTGCTATCGATATCGCCTACAGCCAAACAGAGTGCTGGATTAGCTTTTCTGCAGCGCATATTGACCAACCCCTTCAGTATTCTAATCCGAACCTATTTAATGCCTTACAAAGAAAAGCGGAAAATTTACAAGGGGGCTATCAAAAACTCGATTCCATCAGCTCAAAAATTCGCTACGTTTTACAGCAATGGCCAAACCAGCATACCGCTAACAAAGAAGCCGTCGCCGAACTGCTTAATACTAGCCCTCGCACCCTCACCCGACGCTTACAGGAAGAAAACACTCAATTTTCACACATATTAAAAGATGTACGTATGGAGAAAGCGCAGATGAAATTAAAAAATCAAAGTGTTGATATGCAAGAGCTTGCCCACGACCTTGGTTTTGCCGATCGCCGCGGATTCGAAAGAGCTTTTAAGCAGTGGATTGGGAGCACGCCTTCCAGCTACCATAAACAATGGAAAGAAACTCTAAGCTAGTCTAACCAAGAAATGCCTACCTAGTGCTCTTGTGAGAATAAATAGAGACGTTTAAATCTTGATCAAAATCATCCAGTTTTGGCAAAGTACTCGCGAGATACTGCCTCACCTCAACAAGTGCTGACCAGGGCGGTAACTGATATTGAGTTTCCGCCACCAACCAATTAGGAATTGCAGCGCACTGATCCGCCAAATCACCAGCACTTGTCAAATCGTATAAAATATCCGCCGCTAACAAACAGTCCAAATCAGCTGCCTCACCCACCCATTCACCCGTAACGCTTATATCAACGCCATTACGCTCAGCATTCCACTGACTCGCGATCAGCGCGAGAGGATCGGTATCGCAACATAGAACCGAGCTTGCACCTGCTTTTGCTGCGGCAATTCCGACCAACCCCGAACCACAACCAAAATCTAATACCCGCTTACCCCGCACAAGTTCAGGATTAGCCAAAATATGCCGAGCTAAGCCTTGCCCAGCGGCCCAAGCAAAAGCCCAATAGGGTAACTGCTGCCAAAACTTTCCGACTTGCTGAGCATCTAAAACAAGACTTTCACTGTTCAAAGCCAATAGCGAAAGTTCAATGTTTTGCTGCTCAAACGTTAACGATTGCCACGTCAATTGAGCACCAGGCAATAAACGAGATAACGATTGAGTTAACAAGCTCACAATGCATATTTCTTTTTAAAACGAATCACTTTCTTAAGATAGTTACGCGATTCTAGTTTAGGGTGTTTATTAACGATGTACTGATAAACCTGAGCCGAGGATAAACGATTTATCTTCGCAATTGCCTTCTTATTATTACGATCAAAGCTGCGTAATAATTGCCCAGCTCCACCATTATAAGCAGCGATCATACAATATTCTTGCGCTAAAGGATTACGAATGCCGCGCAAATACACATCTCGGAGTATTGATAAATAACCACTACCGACTTCAATATTATTTTTTGCATTGAATAAGAATTGGCGACTCGGGCGGTGATCATTATTTTTAATACGCTGGAAATAATCTCGTCCTGCAGTATTGGGCATTACCTGCATTAAACCGTAAGCATTAGATCTGCTGACGGCAAAGGGATTGAAACTACTTTCGGCTTCAATTAATGCCAATATCAAAGCTTCATCCATACGATAACGCATAGCAGCTTGAGTCACATAGGGTAAATATTGCTGCGCCGAAACGTGTTTAAACTGACGAACCAAAGGAATATCAACCCAATATCGTCGCTTTCCTTTCAGCCACTGACTCTGCAATTTATGATCCAATAAATATTGCGCATAGCGCTGGGCTCGCCATAAAAAAGCAATGGCTTTACCTTCATTATCATTAACTTTATTCAATAAGAAAGGTTCACCGCTTAATCCAACCTCTTCTGCGGTATAAATATCAACTTGCTGAGGGTCTGCTGGCGTTAGTAGTGTCGAAACAATGGCATGCTTCAGTACATCAAGATGCGCTTTCTGCTTAAGAGTTTCTACGCGAATATTACCAAGGTTAAAATCGATTTGAGCTCGGCTATCATAATTATCAAGATATTTAACGTAAGATTGACTAGACGGTGCAACAAAGTCATCCCCCCAATGAGAGAAACCTTGCTCAGAGAAAAACTCAACCTCCAATAACATCGCCTGCACATCATCCGACAATTCAATAAAATTTTCAGGTAATGCGGCACGACTAGGCAGAGATGACACCAAAGAAAGTGCCAACAATGAAAATAAGAATAAGGATTTAAAACGTATCATGATGCCTCCACAGAGAAGGCATCATACTGAATATCTAAAAAGTTGTCAGCTTAACGTCTTGCTTCACGACGCACGGCAGAGGTCGTAAAGTCTCTCAGAGAATATTCAACCGAATAATCATACGTCGCTCCACGATCATTATCGAGGCCTTCTACAAAATAACGGCCGTCTTTAAAATCATAGGTATTTTCTAACGTTGAAAATACCAAGGGAACTTCAAAGTAGTTGATCAAGTGAGCTTCAGTAAACTGCCAAAGATCTCCTTTAGCATCGTATTCCTCTGCGTATACAATCGACCAGCTATCTTCGTCAAAGTAATAACGACGCTTCGCATAGCGGTGCTGCATACCAACACGCAGTGTTGCTTCAACGATCCAAACACGATGAGCCTCATAGCGTAATAACTTAGGGTTTAAATGCGCTGGACCCGTAATATCCTCAATCGTTAAATCACCTGAATGCAGTAAATAGGAGTTATAAGGAACATACATTTCCTGCTTGCCCAGCAATTTCCAATCATAATAAGTTGGGGCACCATTAAACATGTCAACTTGATCTATCGTTCTTAATGAGTTGGTTGATATATCCGGTGTATCATGATTTAAGTCAGGAGTACGACGAATACGACGCTGACCCGGCACATAGATCCAAGATTTACGCGGCGATCTAACCTGGTCCAAAGTCTCATGCACTAGGGTAATACCACCCGCCTGACTAGAAGGCGCTAGGGTTTTACGCTTCAAAAAAAAGATTTTATTATTTAAATCTGCGGTTGTTAGCTCTGGATCGCTATAACCGAAGTAATATTGGTAATCACGCAAAGTAACAGAACGGCTACCCGCCGCATTGACGTTCACTGTTGACGCTTCAAAACTGATCGATTGCCCACGAAAGCGAAGCGTATGATTCCATAAAACTTCTAAGCCATTTTGAGGAATAGGAAAAGGAGAGCTAATACGCGCACCTTCAACACCTGCACCAAATTTCATTAGGCTTGAAGAATCGATATTATCCTTAATACCTTTATAGACATAATCAGGATAAGACGCAGATCGATGCGTTTTATAGATAGGCAATTCCATACTAGGGAATTGCTTTAATAGCTTCTGGCTGCCTAAACTCAAACGATCTTTATGTTCTTCCATATTCGTTTGATTAATGGTGAACAAGGGCTTTTCACGAAAATAAGGATTACTGTGAAAATCGCCAGATTTGTGACTTTTAGATTGCTTCAAACCTCCCGTCCAAGCAGGAATATCTTTACCATTACCCATTCGCTCGCCACCAACCGGTGTCAAATCTTTCGCCAGACGACTGGCATCCTGTGCACTAGCTTGTGCTGTAAAAGCAAAGCTCATAAATAGAAAAGATAAGACGATTTTTAGCATTGTTTTTTCCATTAATTATAATTAGTGGGCGCAGGCTAATAGCTGAGCATAATCTGAACAAGAGAAAACTGCTCATTACTACGAAATGATACAATCCGTTACGCACAGTTACATTAAAAGTAAGGATTAAGTAAATAGGACTGCTTTTCCACCATAGCAGCCCGGCTGTAAAACGTAATAGGTATTAATTCAAAAACTGAGGAGCCAAACCACTGCCCCATAAAATTGCAGTCGCAGCCATTAGTCCGACGAGAGAACAAAGCCCTACCGTCAAAATTGAACTCGCAAAAATAAACCCACGCTCTTCTGGAATATTCATAAAAATAGGAATTCCCACATACAGTAGGTACAAGGAATAACACACGGCTCCCAGCACAACAAAGACGTCTAACCATAAAATAGGTAATAAACCAATAAAGCCTGAAAGAAACATAGGCGTTGCGGTAAAGGTAGTAAAGATCAGGCAACGCTCAAAACTGGCATCAGCACCAAAGGTTCTTTCCATCCAATAAGTGCAATAAGACACGAAGGCCAAGCCCACAAGCAGTGAGAAATAAAACAGAATCGCAATCGGCAAAGCACTTTCCGTCGTGAGCTTCATTACATCACTACCCGCAATACTCCAGCCGTATTGAGTCGTCCCGATGAATAAACTTACTGGAGGAATCATGGCAAGAAAAATCGCATAGCGCAGATACACCTGCAACAAACTGTATTTCTCACGGCGAATATAAGACCATTCATTTTTAGGATGATAAAGTAGCCCAAACATATGTGCAGTAAACATAGCCGTCCCCTTTAATGCTTCTATAGGTAATAGAGCAACTGTAAATAAAAAATGAACAGTACAAAATGCATTGTCCTCATTTAATATCTAGCTAACAAACGCAAAATTCGCAAGTGGATAAGCGTCCTGACAGGCTACAAAATCATTTAGAAATGCAACAAACTCCTCTCAAAGTATTGTTTTTAGCTTAGGCATTAGCGTTAAAAGGTTATTATTGCTGGCAAAAATAACCTTATCCAAGGAGCATTGCTTAAGATTTGCTACAATCTGGGCCAATAACAGCAGGCTAATGGGGGAATTACGATTACCCGATAAAAAAGCAGGCTTCATATCAGGCGAGTCTGTTTCCAGCACTAACGCTTCAAGTGGTAAATGAAGGACCGTTTTACGCAATTTAGTCGCACGACTATGGCTGATCGCGCCACCAATACCCAACTTAAAGCCCAGTTTGATTAGGGCCTCACCTTGTTGAATACTGCCGCTAAACGCATGCACAACTCCTCCCTGATTAAATTTTAAGCGTCGGATCATGGCAGCAATGTCATCGTAAGCTTTCCGCACATGCAAAATGACGGGTAACTTTAATGCTTGGGCAAGTTCAAACTGCGCCTGACACAGTTTAATTTGCTCTGCAAAGGTCTCTTCTGGCAAGGCAAAATCTAATCCAAACTCCCCAATTGCAACAGGGTCATTCACTTGGCAAGCTAACGCTAATTGTGAAATATCACCAGCCTGATGCTGATCGAGAAAATACGGGTGTAAGCCCAATGAATAGGCCCAAGGCTTGTCTGTACATAAAGAGATCAATCTTTGCCAATCTCTGGCCATTACCCCTGGTATCAATAGGCCCGCACACCCCATTTTCTGTAAGAACTGCCAATGCAACTCTCGATCGCCATCAAAAGCGTTAAAGTCATAATGGCAATGAGAATCAACCCATCGGCGCCCCTGATAAAGATGATTAATAAGACAAGCCCAAACCACCTAAACCGCAATAACCATTAGGTTCTTTGGCTAAATACTGCTGATGATAATCTTCCGCAAAGTAGAAGGTAGGTGCCGGAATGACCTCCGTCGTTATCGACTCAAAACCTGCTTTAGAAAGTACTTGTTGAAAATGCTCTTTGGATTTATTGGCCAATTTAAGCTGCTGTTCAGAAAACGTATAAATACCGCTACGGTATTGCGTGCCCTTGTCATTTCCTTGTCTGTTGCCTTGTGTGGGATTATGAGCCTGCCAGAATATTTCTAATAACTGCTGATAGCTAACCACTTCAGGATTATAAATAACCCGTACGACTTCGTTATGCCCTGTTGAGCCCGAGCAAACCTCTTTATAGGTAGGATGTTCAGAGTCACCAGCGGTATAACCCACCGAGCTCGTATGCACGCCATGCAATTGCCAAAATTTTCGTTCAGCCCCCCAAAAGCAGCCAAGACCAAACATCGCGTATTCCATACCTTCCGGTAAAGCATCAACATTTTCGCCATTAACAAAATGGGCGGATGCATGAGGCATTGTCGTAGCAGTTGTCATAATAATTCTCTCCAAAACATTAGCCAAAAAAAAAGGCCATAACTTAAACGCTATGACCTTAATATATAACACTGAGTTCAATAAGAACGATTAATTTGAAAACGATCGATTAATCTAAGAAAGAAAAATCTTCTTCCTTCATTTGCATCAAGCTCTTAGGATCTTTAATCATCATTTTAGCGTGGCCTTTTGCTCGTGGCAGCATGCGCTCAAAATAGAATTCAGCAGTTTGAATTTTAGCCTTATAAAAAGCCAAATCCCCTTCGCCTTTTTCAATTTTTTGATACGCTGTTTCTGCCATCATCGCCCAGTAATACGCCAAGCAAAGATAACCAGAATACATTAGGTAATCGACCGATGCTGACCCCACCATGTCACGATTTTTCGACGCTTTAAACGCGATGCGGTAGTTATAAATTTTCCAACCTATCATGCTGCGTTTAAGTGTTCGAATGAACTTCTTCATTTCAGGGCGCTTAGTCGCTTTGGTAAAAGCAGATACTTTATCAGCATAAGTATTGAACGATTTAAATTTACCCAACAACACCTTACGACCCAATAGATCGAGCGCCTGCACACCCGTAGTGCCTTCGTATAATTTTGAAATTTGGGCATCACGAACAATCTGTTCCATACCCCACTCTTTAATAAACCCATGACCACCATAAACCTGCACACCATGGTTGGCTGCTTCATAACCCAATTCGGTTAAAAACGCTTTTAAAATAGGGGTTAAGAAACCTAGCTCATCGTCATACTTTTCATACAGCTCGGTATCACCTTTAGAGTGAGCGGCATTCATTAAGTCAGCAATACGTGCAGCGTTATAAACCATCGCACGACCGCCTTCTGCGATCGCTTTTTGAGTTAACAACATACGACGGACATCAGGGTGTACCATCAAGGTATCAGCAACTTTATCTGGATCTTTTTTACCCGTCAAAGCACGCATAGAGCGACGATCTTTGGCATACGGTAATGCGCCTTGGAAAGATAATTCAGCCGAGGCAACACCTTGAATCGAAGTACCAATACGCGCTGTATTCATGAACGTGAACATACACATAAGGCCTTTGTTTTCAGGGCCAATCAAATAACCTTTGGCGCTATCAAAGTTCATGACACAAGTAGATGAAGCATGGATGCCCATTTTTTCTTCAATCGAACCACAGGTCACGGGGTTACGCTCACCCAAAGAACCATCGGTGTTCACATTAAACTTCGGCACGATGAATAATGAGATACCACGAGTGCCTTCTGGAGCACCCGGCAAACGCGCTAATACAATGTGAATAATGTTTTCTGTAAGATCATGATCACCCGACGAGATAAAAATTTTAGTACCCGTCAGATTATAAGAACCATCACCGTTTGGCTCAGCCTTTGTTTTAACCTGGCCCAAATCCGTACCGCACTGTGGTTCGGTTAAACACATAGTACCCATCCAGCGACCATCAGACAGTGGCACAAAGTATTCACGCTTCTGCGCTTCAGTACCGTGCATCCAAATTGTATTCATCGCCCCCAAAGACAAACCTGGGTACATGCCCCAAGACCAGTTCGCGGTGCCTATCATTTCAGACTTGGCCAATGCCAATGAAATAGGAAGACCCTGACCGCCGTATTCAACAGGTGTTGCCATAGATTGCCAGCCACCTTCAACGTACTGTTTATAAGCTTCTTTAAAGCCCTTAGGGGTATAAACATTGCCATTCTCGAAACGACAGCCTTCATCGCCACTTTGATACAGCGGCGCAATCACATCTTCCGAGAAAGAAGCGGCGGCTTCTAAAATCATATCGACCATTTCTTCAGTCGCTTCATCACCACCAGGAATCGTCTGGTAATGCTTTTGAAAGTTGTAAACATCGTTCATTAAGAACTTGATGTCTTTAACAGGAGCCTTGTACTGAACCATGAGAAAACCTTTTAAATTAAATAAGCTGAATAAAAACGCATTAAAAATGTCCGCTTAATAGAGACGAACCAATGATCAAAGTGATTATTACATAATGTTACAAAAAGGCATT
>Ga0115551_1001712_pt1 | contig 13766 bp, 8 predicted proteins | sample COGITO_mtgs_1103_FD_87179 | JGI IMG/M metagenome (GOLD analysis project Ga0115551, IMG submission 87179) | Pelagic marine microbial communities from North Sea - COGITO_mtgs_110321 | ecosystem: Environmental > Aquatic > Marine > Epipelagic | place: Germany:Helgoland, sampling site Kabeltonne... | reverse complement strand
TTTCGTCCATCTGCTGCTGTAAGGGTTAAAGATTCACCATTATCCGAAGCTACAACACCCGTTTGACCAGATACCTCGTTAATCGCGGTAATAGCAGCTGCTTTATTTTTTTCATAATCTCCAGTTTCAGTAAGTGTTACTTCTACGTTATTTACTGTCAGTGTGAGTGCCTCACCAGCTACAGCCGCGGTTGAAGCTACACCTGCATTATCATGAGTACCAGTCTTCAATGTACCAGCAACACCGAGTAAATCTGTTTTGGAGCCGCCAACAACTTCCGTGGCATTAACAGTTGCAGTCACCCCTGTTTCATCGCTCGATTTATTAATCGTAGCAGCAATCGAGATACCTGAAGCAGCAGCATCAGAAGAGCCTGCCGTCGTATCTGAAGCAGTATCATCCAAGGTGGATGAAGCTTGTATAGCAATATTATTGATAACTAAATCACCATTATCAATACGTTTCTCTGATGCTTTAGCAGCACTTGCAGCTGCCGCAACATCATCATTTGAAGTAGAAGCAACTGTTATATCGAAGCCCGCTGCATTAAAAAGATCTTGAATTTCAATAAGAGTAGGTGGGGTAGTTGCAGCAGCCCCCAAAGTAATTCCAGCCGATACCCCTAATGCAGTTACTGCTGCAGGAGTCGCTATTGCAGCCGTCTGATCACCAATTGCAATCATTGCTGCATTAGCGTCAGCTCCTCCAACTTCCTGTTTTGTTGTCGTTGTAACCGCGGTTTGAGCACTATAAGTCCCAGCTGCTAGCCCTGAGTTAGTTATATCACCGTTACCTGTACCATTACCGCCTTGAAGGTTAATATCCGTATTAGCATTCTCAGCAGTTAGAGTGAAACCTGCTTGAGATTGAGTTGCATCATTAGTCCCAGCAGCATAATTCAACGTTGAAGACGTTACATTGGCAGCTGTTCCGTTATCATCTTTTAAGCCAAATACTGAGAGATCATTTTTAGCATCTACAGCGCCTGACACAGCATTATTATTAGCTTCCAGTGTAATATTTCGACCATCTGCAGCAGTTAAAACTACCCCACCATCATTACCACCATCCGAAGCCGTTACACCTGTTTGCTCAGCCTTAGAATTAATAGCTGCTATAACAGATCCTCGGGTTGCTGCTTTTTCTGCATCGTTATCATTCGTTGTACCCTGTACTGTAATTTCAACACCGTTTAATTTAATTACAGATGCTGTAGTAGCAGACCCAGTTGTAGCGCTAGTGGCCATATCTGAGCCAATCATGACATTGGAATCAACCGTTGCAGTAACGCCTGTTTTGTCAGCAACTTCATTAATTGCTGCAGCTTTGGCAATCCCTGATTTCTCTTTACCGTCATAAGAAATATTATCATCGCCTGATACTGATGCTCGAATATTTTCACCATTGATAACTAAATCTCCATTATCAAGCTTTTTGTCATTACCCTGAGCAGAAACACCCGCTTGACTAGAAGAACCTAACTTCTCAGAAGTAAGCTCAGCAATCGATACATCAATAGTTTGCCCTGCGTTTGCGCCTACTTGGAAGCTTGCAGAGAAAGAGCCATCTAACAATTTACGGCCGTTAAAGTCAGTCTCATCAGCAGTACGTGAAATCTCAGCGACTAGCTGACCCACTTCCGCTTGTAGTGCGTCTCTATCTACATCGGAGTTAGTCGCGTTAGCAGACTGTACTGACAGTTCACGAATACGCTGTAGGCTGTCGTTCATTGAACCCAACGCGCCTTCTGCGGTTTGTGCTAATGCGATACCATCACCTGCGTTACGTACTGCTACGTTCAGACCTTTGATCTGAGAGGTGAAACGAGTAGAAATCGCCAAACCTGCTGCATCGTCTTTCGCACTGTTAATACGAAGACCTGATGATAAACGCTGTAGCGCTTGCTGGTTTGAAGACTGTGATTTGTCCAAGTTACGCTGTGCGTTCAACGAGGCAATGTTGGTATTAATAATTTGTGGCATTTTGTTAACCCTCTGTCAGTTTTGAACGCCCAAGTTTCTGGACAATTCTTTATTTCAATAAGGTTAACGACACGATTTGGGATTACTTTAGAAATAGTTTAGATTTTATTTAGTAGAGTTTGGAATATGAACAGAGGGTTTTAATAAGATAATTGAATTTGGTTATTCTGAAAAACAAGACTATAAGCGCGTTAAATCTCTCTATTTGTTGAATTTTCACATAAAAAAAGGCGCTAATCTAATATTTTAGCGCCTTTCTCATTTTTTACTGCGTTCTTTCTTTAAATCATCAATGGTTAATAATTAGCTCTCCGCACAGGCCGAATAACACCTACCAATAGCTTAAGCTTATTAACGTTATATTTTATTAAACAACGATAAATTTTGAATCTTCGCGTAGCTTTGCTGTGCGGTTTCTAATAAAAACGTCTGCAACGACAATCGGCTTACCGCTTCGGCAAAATCGACATCGCTTAATTCAGACAAGACGCTCTTACTGACCAGATCGATATCTGCGGCTAGGCTTGAAGTGTTTTCAATAATATTCAAACGCGCCCCAACTTCACTGCGCACTTGTGAAATACTCGATTGCGCAAACGCTAGATTGTTTAAGGTATCTTCTAGTAAGTTATCCAGTGTGGCGGAATCGACTACATTGTCTTCTAGATTATTGAGGCCGTCCATTAAACGATATATTGTATCGGTGATGCTTTGTTTTTCTGACGAGTCGACCAAAAACTCATCACCCGGCTTTGTTTCTCCGCTTATTTTTACCGCGATGCCAGCAACGATAATTTCAGTGCCTTCACTGTAGGATTGCGCTGAAAAGCCTTCTATTACTCGCCCATCTGACGCTTGTCTCACGGTGTAGTTTGCCCCTGGAGGCGTGATGGCAGAGTCGGCATTAAAAGTAATGACGAGGTCTTCTGGGTAGAATTCTGCATAGGCTTCTTCATCAACAACAAAGCCAGGATTAATAAACCCAGCACCTTGATTCAGCGGATTCACTTGGGTGGTGAATGAATTATCGGCCGCTTGAACGTCAACAAATAAGTTTTTCCCGTTATCACCAGTAGCTACTGTGGTAGAGGTGGCGATGGATAGAAACCGCTGCCCTTCATCACCAGCGTAGTCATAGCGGCCATTTTCATTTTTTTGAAACGGTAGCGTTCCGCCTTTAAAGCCGCCAAATAAATATTCGCCGCCTGCATCTTTTGCATTCATTAAATCGACTGTGCCACCTAGAATCTCACGCACTTCAGCCGCGACCGCTTGGCGATCGGTAATCGTCATGCTGCCATCACCTGCTTTAATCGTGAGTTCTTTAAGACGCGTTAAATTGTCGGTAATACCTGCAAGTTGGGTTTCTTCTAAGGCTAAGCGCCCTTCAGCCCCTGTCATATTTTTACCAAACTGCTCTCTTAACGCTTGGTCTTGTTGCAGTTGCAGTATTTTAGTGGCCGCAATAGGATCATCTGCGGGGGTTAGTACTCGACGACCCGTTGATACTTGCTGCTGTGTTTTGTTCACTTGGCTTTGATTATCTAATATGGAGTTCAGCCCTTTATTAAATGACTGCAAAGTAGATACACGCATAATTGTTTGCCTCCGATGGGCTGAGTAGTAATTAAAAAAATGTTTTAAAACTGTTAATTAAAAGGTGTTAATCAAGGTATCAAAAATATCACGGGCAACCTGAATCACTTTGGCTGACGCATTATAGGCAAGCTCGTATTTAATCAAGGCGGCGGCTTCTTCATCTAGGTTTACCCCAGAGCTGCTATCAATCGCATCTTGTGAGTTGCGTAATAAAACTTGGCTGGACTCTTTATTGATCTGTGCTCGACTGGTAATCGAACCCACCTCTTCAACCAAAATAGAATAAGCGTCACTGAAGCTGGCATTTCCACCAATGGTATCTTGTGTTTGTAAGTTACCTAACGCGACACCATTACGGCTGTCTGAGGTACCGTCTTTATTAAATTTTACGGTAAATTCATCCCCTGATTTTACCAACCCTTCAATTTCTAATTCAAAACCAAAATGCACGGGTTCGCCGACAGGGTTTGTATCAAATAAATTATTACCCGGTGGTTCAATGTCTAAACTGTAATGCTCATCTAATACAATTTTTACTTCGCCGCCCATGGCGATTTTATTACTGCCGTTGGGTCCCGTGCCAGTAATAGGAAGTCGCGACTGAAAACTGATATTGCCTTTTTCATCCAGTGCTACGTCAATATTGCCAGCAAACGACATTCCGCTGGTTTCTATTTTATTTTTTATCTCATTCAGTACATCAGCACCGGTGGCGTGATTGCCTGTTAATTCAAGGCTAAACGACCCCTGCCCTGGCACGTCTAAATCGTATGTGAAGGGGCCATTTTCATTAAAGTTAAAGCCTTCAAATTCAGATAGGTTTCTAAACGGTGCTTCACCTGTTGGGTTTAGTTGAATATTTTGGCCATTGGAGATAGCAAAACCGTCACCCAAGTCACCGGTCACATCAAACGATAAATCGTCCCCGTTTAACGCAATAATGGTTACGTTCTCGCCATCACTTTGTGCAATGATTCCTTGGCTTCTGAAATCATAATTGGCGTTAATTCGATCAGCAATAAAATTCGGGGTTAAAGGGTCAGGCACTAATTCTGGATAATTTTCATCGTACTTTGTTTGCCCTGAGCCTAGCGTATCGGTGAGTGCAATACCGTTGAGTGTTATCCCTGTATTCATTAAAGGATTAGCGTCAGAGATAAAGTTACTTAATTCTACCGTGGTACGCGCATTAGCTTCTACGCCATCACGTTCGGATAATAAACGGGCAATTTCTTTGGCCGATGAGTTCGCCGGCGTGGTTAATAATGGTTGCGCGGTTTTTAATCCGGTTCTTGGGTCTTCAATATTTACCGTAATGCGTTCTGGAAAAAAACCATTGGTGGCGGTAACCACAGGGGCGGGAGTAGGCGCCTGATAAGTCGGGCTAACAGGCAAGTAACCACCAAAACTGGTGAATGCTGTTTTGCCTTCATCAGGGGGTAAAATATTATTGGATATGCCAGGCACGTAAGTTTGATTCATTAAAGGTGGAAATAATGGAATCGGATTACCGGGGTCTGAATTATCCAATACGTCATACGTTGTCGCTGACGTAAACTTAACCAATAGCGGCGGGTCCATTTCACCTTCGCTCGCAAGGTAAGGCGTATTAACATCGTAAACGGCACCTTGTGAGATAGCACCACTGCCACGGTTACCAATCGCCGAGTCGGTTGAAATGGGCGAAGCGATTGCGACTTCTTCTGGGCGTGTAATCTTCATATCAAGATTACTGGCACCGGTGCGCGTTGGGGTAATTAAAAATTTATCCCCTGCTTGAAAGGTTCCGGCTTCTAGACGAATTTCAAAACCGTCGATCTCTAATGACTGCGGTAAAAGCCCTGTGAGTGCGGTGGTTTCTAACTCTTCTCCGGTGGTATCGTTATAGACTTTAAAAATGAAATCCCCTGGCCCTGGGAATTCCATACGATAGTTATCAATACTCAACTTTGAACTGTCGGTAATATGTACCGAGACTAATCGATCGTTAGGTTGTTCGTTACGGGCATCGCCTTGGGCACGTGAGTAGGTATTGCTTGGAGAGTTTATGTCTTTAAAAAAGTTGGTACCTTTTGAACCCTCAAAATCAATGCCGAGTTTATGCTGTTCGTTAAACGCTTCATTAATACTCATGGCCACACGGCCTAAACCGTTGATGGTAGGTTCTAAAACCGTTTCGCGAAACTGCAACATGCCACCCAATTGGCCGCCTTTTATTTCTGGGGTAATTTCTTGTACTAAATCGCCTTTACGAAAATAAATACCGACTCGTGAAGGATCACTATTGCCTGCTTGAGTAAAAACCTCGTTCGATTCACTACCAATAACTAAGGCTTGGCCATTGCCTATAAATACGTTTACCGCGCTGCCATCTTGGGTATTAACTTCAACGGCGACTAATGCGGAAAGGTCGGTAATAAGTTTATCGCGCTGATCCAGCATGTCATTCGGCTGACTGCCGTTTGAGGCGGCTAAGGCAAATTGAATTTGTTGATTGAGTTCTGCAATCGCACTACCAATGGTACTAATTTGACTGGCAATGACTTCCATTTGACCATTAATAATGTTGCTTTGATCATTCAGTCTGTCGTTAATACTAGAAAAACGATCAACCAACCCATTCGACTCACTGATTAATACTTGGCGTGCAGGCAGCGAAGACGGGTCGTCAACCACCGACTGTAATGCACCAAACATACGTTCGACACCGGGCTGAATGCCTGTGCCTGAGTCGGCTAATAAGCTATCTATTTGTGAGGCGTTCAACGACAGCGTATCAAATTCGTTAAAAATTGAAGAATCTCGCTGCATTTGCTCTGTTAAGAACTCATCATAAACACGCTTAACAGAATCGACACTAACGCCATTCCCCGTCCAAACTCCACCGGTAAATTGCGGTGTGTTTTCATTAAAGTTAACGGTTTGGCGGCTATATCCTTCAGTGCCCGCATTCGTGATGTTGTGGCCTGTGACACTCAGCGCTGTTTGCTGAGCTTTTAAGCCGGAAATACCTATGCCTAATAAATCACCCACGAGGCACCTCTTCGCTATTTTGCGCTAATGACGTGTTATTTAATGTTTGCTGCATCAATTCACTGTTGGCGATACGCGTTATTTTTTGTGCGTATTTGGGATCGGTAGCGTAGCCTGCTTGCTGCAGTTCTTTGGCGTATTGTTCAACATCGGTTCCTGCCGCAATGGCTTTTTCATAACGCTGCGCCTGCAAGAAGTCGGCATAATCTTTTAAGCCTGCTTCGATGGTTGGGTATGATCTGAAGTCTGCTTTTTCAGTGACCCGCTGACCATCACGATATTCGTGGGTTGTGACGCTGACTTTTTCACCTTCCCAACGACTGTCGGCTTTAATACCAAAAAAGTTGAAGCTGTTTTCTTTTTCGCCCTGGCTGTTTTCACCATGAATGACGAATTTTCCCCAGCCCGTTTCTAACGCGGCTTGAGAGACAATCGCTTGTGGACTTACGCCCATGTCTTTGGCAATTTTTTCAGCGACCGGATAAATAGTCTCTATAAAGTCTGATGGGCTATCGAATGTTTGAAGTTTATCCGCTGTTTTACCGTTTGTTTTATCTGTATTAATTGTTTTATTGCTGGCGTTTAATACTGGTTTTTCTTTATTAACAAACGTTGTATCGATTTCAAAACCCGTGTTTTCTTTTTTAGGCTGAAGCTGAGTATTTTTCTTTTCAATTTGATTGAAGTCGATCGCATGAGAGAAATTTTTGCGGCGATCATCCAGTGGCTGCCACGTTTTTTCTTCACGATTTTTAGTAGGGTCGCCATATTCTTGATTAAGCTGACGGTAAATAACATCGGCTAGACCCATGCCTTGCTTACCCGTTAAGCTAACTGAAAGTTGGTCGTCGTACATTTGCTGATAAAAATCTTCTTGTGGTGAATGCATTAACGAATCTTCTTGAAAGACCTTATTAGCATCGCGCATGGATTTCATCATCATTTTCACGAACATAGATTCAAACTGCTCAGCCACTTTACGCAAAGCTTCGCCTTTGTCTTTACGACCAATGTCGTTGATGCTTTGCAGACTATTGAGGTCTGTATAAACATCTTGGGGCTGTGCAGTGCGACTAGTGATCATGAATTTACCCTATTCGGTTAATCATTTTTTGGTTCTAGTGATTAACAAAGCAATTTCTTTGCCAAGTTCAATATTGCTGATTTATAGGGGTTTTAGCGTGTTTTTAGGTTTATAACTTGATATGAGTGGCAAGGCATTGCCGCCTTTGCAAGACACTAAAGGCTGTCGGACTGAAGCCGCAGCCTATATGTTACGATCTGAGTTTCAGGTATTTTGCTTATAAAGTTTAAGTTTAGAGCGCTTACGATTACGGTTGTGGTATTCCTGCTGTTCTTTTTCTAGCGGCTGTTTTATCAACGCGTCTTGATCCAGCATTATTTGTAAGCGGGCTTGGTCTTGTGCGGTTATTCTATCTGGGTGGATAAACAATAATTCTATTTTTTGCTGACGTTGATCAATGCGCTTTTCGCTTAATTCTTTCACCCCTTGTTTTAGCAAAGAGTGTATTTCGGCCGTCATGGCTTCTATTTCATCCAGTAAAAAATTCGACTTGGCCATGCGACTTCCTCTCGTGCTAACGAATCCGCTAAATAACTACAAGCTCAGCGTTTAACGCCCCTGCTTGCTTCAACGCTTCTAGTATAGCCATTAAATCCCCAGGTGCTGCACCCACTTCGTTAACCGCTTTAACGATTTGATCCAGTGAAACCCCTGGGCCAAATTTAAACATGCGATTATTTTCTTGTACCGCGGTGATATTCGTTTTAGGCACAACCACAGTTTCACCATCGGCTAACGCATTTGGCTGAACAACTTCTAAATTCTCTTGCACCATTACGGTTAAGCTACCATGAGTCACAGCAACGGGTTCTATTCTTACATGCTGCCCCATTACGATGGTGCCTGTGCGAGAGTTAATAATAACTTTAGCGCGCGCATCTCCCATCTCGACTTCCATATTTTCTATCACGGATAAAAATGAAACTCGCTGACTTAAGTCTCGCGGAGCACTCACTCGAATGGATGTTCCATCAAGGGCTTCTGCCGTGCCTGGGCCTAACAAATCATTTAACGTATCAATGATGTGTCTGGCGGTGGTGAAATTTGCTTGGTCTAAATTGAGCACCAAGCTATCACCATGACCAAAGGTATTAGGAATAGAGCGTTCTATTATCGCGCCATTAGGAATGCGGCCGACACTGGGAATATTAACCGTAAGTTTAGAGCCATCGTTGCCTTGTATACCAAAACCACCGACCACTAGGTTACCTTGTGCAATCGCATAAACTTGGCCGTCAGCACCTTTTAAAGGAGCGAATAATAACGAACCGCCGCGTAAACTTTTAGAATTACCCAGCGATGAAACGGTTATATCTAAACGCTGACCTGGCTTAGCAAATGCGGGCATTTCTGCAGTAATCGAAACAGCCGCTACGTTTTTTAATTTAGGGTCTGTGCCACTAGGAATAGTAATGCCAAATTCGGCCATCATATTTTTAAACGTTTGGGTGGTGAACGGTGCTTTATCACCGCTGCCATCCAAACCTACGACCAAGCCATAACCAATAAGCTGATTACTACGAACCCCGGCGATTGAAGTAATATCTTTAATACGCTCGGCATACGCGGTATTCAATACCATGGGTAAAGTTAAAATCATGAAGGCTACAAAGCGCCAAATAATCATCATATATATTTTCCTAAGTCCTTCATCAGTCAAATTATTCATTACTGCCTCCTGAAATTGACACTTTTTAGAAGTCCTTTTATTAGAAAGGCCACCAAGCGCTGTTCGTCATGCGGCCAAACCAACCTTCTTTGGTCGAGTTATTTAAGTTGCCACGGCCACCGAATTTGATGCGAGCATCAGCGACTTTACTAGACATCACGGTATTTTGCGGGGTGATGTCTTGTGGGCGAATCAAACCAATAATGCGAATGTACTCGTCACCTTCACTTAAGGTTAACCACTTTTCACCGCGTATTTGTAAAACGCCGCTGGGCAAGATGTCTGAAACTGTTACAGAAATCGTGCCACTTAGACTATTACTTCTATCAGCATCCCCCGAACCGGTAAAAGAACGTTTATGATCCAGGTCGATATCAAGCCCTAAATTTCTCCAACCCGGTACGGTATTAAGAATATTGGTAGGGTTGGAAGTATTGCTGGAATCTTTTTGAGATTTTGTTTCTGCCGATTTTGTCGAATTATATTGTTCATCAAAGATGACGGTAATAATGTCACCAACTTGCGTTGCTTGCTGATCGGAAAACAAACTTAAGCTGTAATTGGTTTTATACAACGAGCCATTAATACTCGGCGCGGCTTGTAAAGACGAAGACGGTACCGGAGCATAAAGTGGATCGTTTGGAAATACGTCCTTCTCAAACGGTACACTGGTGCAGCCAGTAATGATAAGCAGTATTGCGGGAATTAAACTTTTAATCATCTTCATACTATTTCTCCGCGCTTTTATTTATTTTCATAATTAATCAATTACGTATTCTGAGTTAAGAACTGCAGCATCTGATCGGCGGCTGAAACGACTTTCGAGTTCATTTCATAAGCGCGCTGCACGGTAATCATCTTCACCAATTCTTCTACGACTTCAACGTTTGAGTTTTCTAACGCGCCTTGCTCAATCGCGCCAAAACCATCATTCGCGGCAATACCCACATTCGGTGCTCCACTGGCGGCGGTCTCTTTGTATAAGTTGCCACCCGTTGACTGCAAACCTGCTGGGTTAATAAAATCGACCAAATCAATTTGACCCAGTTCTTGTGGTGTAGGATCGCCGAATAACTTCGCTTGAACGATACCATCGCTACTGATAGTTAATTGATTGGTCAGTTCTGGAATGTCAATTTGGGGTTCCAGTGCGTAGCCGTTTACGTTCACGATTGTGCCTTCGGCATTAATGTGAAAAGTACCATCGCGAGTATACGAAAGGGTTCCGTCAGGCATTTGGATTTGAAAAAATCCTCGACCATTAACGGCCATGTCCAAAGGCTGATCGGTAAGCTGTAAGCTGCCTGTGGTAAATACTTTTTGTGTGCCTGCGGTTCTTACCCCAGTACCGACCTGCAAACCCGAAGGCAGTCGCGTATCGGCGGATGAGTTAGCACCCGGCTGGCGTTTAATTTGGTATAACAAATCTTCAAATACCGGACGATCTTTTTTAAAGCCCGTGGTCGATACGTTAGCCAAGTTGTTTGATACGGTGGTTAGCGCTAAGTCTTGCGCCTGTAACCCACTTTTACTGACCCATAATGCTGGATGCATACATCACCTCTTTATTGCGCACTTAATAACTGAGTGGCGGCCGCACTGTTTTCGTCGGCAGTTTTCATAAGCTTGATTTGCATTTCGTACTGACGGTTCATCGCTAATACTTGTGTTAGTTCGGTTACCGCGTTGACATTACTGCCTTCGACAAAACCATTGACCAACGACATAGTCGGATCAACATTGGCACCCGGATCACCCGGTTGGCGGCCGCGAATACGGAACAAACCATCTGTGCCTTTTTCCAACGTTTTACCATCTGGATTTACTAAACTGATTTGCACAACTTCAGCAACGGCTTCAGCCCCTTCACCCTGCGGGCGAATTGAAATAGTACCGTCACGGCCAATCTCAATGGTTTCGAACGGAGGTAAAACAATAGGGCCACCGTCCCCCATAATTTGTAGGCCACGGGCATTCATTAACCGTCCTTGTGGATCAACGGATAAATCACCTGCGCGGGTATAAGCTTCTTCCCCGTCGGCGCCTTCGACCACAAACCAACCTGGGCCTTCGATGGCAACATCCATCTGGCGACCCGTTGCTTGCAGCGGTCCTTGTTGAAGATCACTAGCAGGACGTTCGGCCATAGCATATGCACGAGTAGGAAAATGATCGCCAAAAACAGGCTGTGCCCGCGACTGGGTATAATCCGATCGAAAGCCTGTGGTACTGGCATTGGCCAAGTTGTTTGAGTGAGCTGTTTGGCTAACTACATTTTGCTTGGCACCGGACATGGCAATATATAATGCGCGATCCATAACCTAACTCCTGCAACGTAAATTTCTAAAAGTTTTAATAACTGTATTTCTATTTACTAGAGGTATTGCAAGGTAGATGCCAAAAATGAAATAGGCTTGTAATTCAGGAGTTAGAGAGAGGTTTTCTAAACATTTGACGGTTTTCGTGTGAAAACGGCAATAAAAAACGGCAACCTCGCCCCGCCTAATGAAATATTAGCCGAGTGAGATTGCCGCTGTGTCAGTGGCAAAAGTATTTTATAAAATAATCAGATATTCAAAATGGTTTGCGTCACCTGGTCCATCGTTTCAATCGTTTTAGCACTGGCTTGGAAATTACGCTGCGCGATAATTAATCCCACCAGCTCTTCAGAAATATCGACATTCGAATCTTCCAAAGCGGATGAACGTACCTGTCCAAACGATGCCGTTCTGGGTGAACCTACGGTGCCGACTCCTGATTCAAAAGATTCTGCCCAGCCAGTATCACCCAGCGGCGTTAGACCTTCAGGATTGCGGAAATTCGCTAACGCAACTTGGCCCAGCACTTGCGCTTGTCCGTTGGTATAACGTGCAAAAATCATCCCTTCTTGGTCAACTTCTAAACCTGCTAGTCGTCCAGTGCTATAACCATCCTGGTTCTTTTCACTCACTGAAAATGAGCTACCGAATTGAGTGGAACCCTCAAGCGTAATCTGAAAATTGGAATTAGTCGGTGGCGTCGTTAACGGTAAACCCCCTTCTAAAACATTCACCGAATTGACGGCACCGCTTGAATCTCCATTAGCATCTTTAGGGTCCCAGTTGGTGATGTAGATATCCCCTGTTGCTTCGTTGTCTAGGGTACCGTCTTGATTAAAAAATAATTCATAACGCGCTCGGGTTGGCACAAGATTCTCGGGGAAGTTTAATGTTGAATCAGGGTCACCCACATCTTGCTCGTCTACTTGTACGTACATCGCCCAGATATTTTGTTCATTAGGGCGACTAGGATCTAGCGGCTCTTTAACAAAATACTGCGTCATCACGTGACTATTACCTAGGCTATCGAACATCTCAGTCGAGGTGGCGTGGTTGTAAGTATTTTGATCGGTAGGGTCAAAAGCATTGAGGACCGTTGGCGTAAATTCATCGGCCGTTAAAGCACCGAATAAGCCAGACACGGAAGGCTGAGGACTTTCCATTGTGTAACCTTCATTTAAGGTAAAGGTTACATGCCCACCCACGGCGGCGGCGCTGGCAGCTGTCGCGGTTCCACCCAATACCACTGGGCCAGTATTTTCTGCACCCATCACCAATAAACTATCCGTTGGCGATGCGCTGCTCATTTCAAGTTTTACATCACGACCAATTTCGTTGGTAATAACTAAGTCGCCAGTTTCACTAATAGTCGCTAAAAATCCAGGTAAGGTTGTACCGCGGTAGCCATTAATTTCTTCAGCAATTTCAGGCAAAGTGCTAGACGTTAATGCCTGCCCATTAACCGTTAGGCTCATTAAATTACTTGGGTTGTTATAGCTCGATAATGGAATGGTCATCACCGTATTCGCCGTTGCGGTTAAACCTGGCTGTTGGTTAAAAATACTGGCAATGGCGTTGGCTTCTGTTCCTTCTGGAATAGTAACGTTGGTTTCATTACCTTCTGGATCAACGATAGTGACTTGCTGCTCTGGGTATTGGTTATTAACCCCTTCAATACCCGTAGTTAATAAACTGCTATCAGAAGGGTTGGCTTGTAAAATAGCAAACAGCTGCTCAGAAGAAATATCCTCACCCGAAGCAGACACATTAGAGATACTAATAATGGATGCCTCACCTTCTTCAACCGCTAATAACTCTAGAGTAAATTGTGGTGGCACCACCTTAGGGGAAATCTCTACAGCTTGAGCACGAATACCAATATAGTCATCGCCATTTTGACTGTTTAACTGGCGGTTGATACTGGTCGCTAATTGCTGAACCGAACGATACTCTTCGTCTAATGAAATCAATACCGAGCCCGAGCGATTGTCGCTATCAGGTGCAGGGACGGTTAAGTTAAGGCGGAACGAGTTGGTTTTATCGATTTCGTCTTGGCCTGTTACGGCGAACAAACTATTGAA
>Ga0115551_1001708_pt1 | contig 13805 bp, 13 predicted proteins | sample COGITO_mtgs_1103_FD_87179 | JGI IMG/M metagenome (GOLD analysis project Ga0115551, IMG submission 87179) | Pelagic marine microbial communities from North Sea - COGITO_mtgs_110321 | ecosystem: Environmental > Aquatic > Marine > Epipelagic | place: Germany:Helgoland, sampling site Kabeltonne... | reverse complement strand
TTTATTAAGCGCTTCTATTTATTAAGCGCTTCATTTTAAGCGCCGATCTTCTTAAATAATAAAGAACCGTTCGTACCACCGAACCCAAACGAGTTTGAAATAGCGGCATCTATGTTCATTTTTCGGGCGACGTTAGGCACATAATCTAAATCACAGCCTTCTCCAGGTTCATCCAAATTGATCGTCGGTGGTGCAATGCTGTCGGTGATTGCCTTGATTGTGAATATCGCCTCGACTGCCCCAGCAGCGCCCAATAAATGCCCTGTCATTGATTTGCTGGATGATACCGCTACTTTATCAGCATTTTCGCCAAACAAACCATGCACTGCTGAAGTTTCAGCAATGTCACCCGCATGGGTTGAGGTGCCGTGGGCATTAATGTATTGCACTTGCTCTGCTTTCATACCCGCATCATTGAGTGCGTTTTGCATAGCCGCTTGTGCACCACTCCCATCTTCTGGAGGGCTGGTAATGTGATGTGCATCGTCACTCATACCAAAACCTGCAAGCTCGACGTAAATTGTCGCGCCGCGTTTTTTCGCGTGTTCATATTCTTCTAAGACGAGAATGCCTGCACCATCGCCTAGAACAAATCCATCACGGTCTTTATCCCAAGGACGGCTGGCTTTTTCCGGTTCGTCATTGCGCGTCGACATTGCACGCGCGGCGGCAAAACCACCTACTCCGGCTGGACAGGTTGCCATTTCAGCTCCGCCCACAATCATGATATCAGCATCGCCATAGGCAATCGTACGCGCGCCATAACCAATATTGTGCGTACCTGTTGTACACGCCGTTGCAATGGCAAAGTTCGGGCCTTTTAGTCCGTATTTGATTGCGATATTTCCCGCCGCCATATTAACGACGGTTGCAGGAATAAAAAAAGGTGATACCCGTCGCGGGCCTTTTTTTTCTATTTCTAAGCAGGTTTTCTCAATGGTACTGATGCCGCCAATACCTGAGCCGACAGCAACCCCTATTCGGCTGGGATCAATTTCGTTCGTTGCTTTATTATTGTCCAGCTTCGCATCTTTCATGGCTTGATAGCTAGCCGCCAGTGCGTACTGAATGAAGACATCAACCTTGCGTGCATCTTTTGTCGTTAAATCATATTGAGTGACATCAAAGTTTTTTACTTGTCCGGCAATTTGAGTAGCAAAACCTTCGCTATCAAATGATTCGATTTTGCCAATGCCGCTTTTACCTGCGACCAGTGACTGCCAGCTATCTTCCACTGTATTTCCAAGTGGGCTGATCATACCTAAACCTGTGACAACGATTCGACGCGAATTCATAGATCCAAGATCCCTTCTCAATAATTTTTTAATACTTAAATTTCTACAGCTTGATTTTCAATACTAAATCTTATTAAGCACAAACATATTACAATTATAATAATGTCAGCTTAATTTTATTGCCTATTCAGACAATAAAAAAGCCGCGATCTAAACAGATGCGGCTTTTTTGAATTATCGATTTCGATGATCAAAACAGAACATTAAAAACGACAATTCTAGTATCAACATACGTTATAATTGCGGAATTAAAGATGCGCAATAATGTAGTCGATCGCTTCTTGAACACTGGTCAACTTCTCAGCATCTTCGTCTGGAATTTCAGTTTCAAATTCTTCTTCAAGCGCCATAACTAATTCAACAGTATCTAGAGAATCAGCGCCTAAATCATTTACGAAAGATGAAGTTGATTTAACTTCTTCTTCTTTAACGCCTAGCTGTTCGATAACAATTTTCTTTACACGTTCTTCGATGTTACTCATGTTTTACTTCCTAAGTTCATTAACCCATGTTCATGCCACCATTCACATGAATGGTTTGGCCTGTAATATATGCGGCATCATCACTTGCTAAAAAAGCAACACTGCCTGCAATTTCGTGTGTCGCGCCCATTCGTTTCATAGGGATGGTCGCTAGGATGGCTTCTTTTTGATTTTCTGGCAAGCCATCTGTCATATCTGTTGCAATAAATCCGGGTGCAATCGCATTAACCGTTATATTACGACTGGCAATTTCTTGCGCCAAAGAGCGGGTTAAACCTTCTAACCCGGCCTTCGCTGCTGAATAATTAACCTGCCCTGCATTGCCCGTTGTGCCGATGATTGAGCTGATGTTAATAATGCGGCCTGCGCGCGCTTTTATCAACGGCTTAATTAAGCTTTTGCAAACTCGGTACACCCCTGAAAGGTTGGTATTTATAACATCCAGCCATTCATCGTCTTTCATGCGCATAAATAAATTATCGCGCGTGATACCGGCATTATTCACAACCACATAGGGCGTGCCGTGTTTGCTTAAAAAATCAGCGATTGCAGCATTAACTTGTTCGGAATCTGCAATATTTAATACAAAAGCATCATGTTCAGAGCCCAATACTTGTAAATCTTTTCTCAAGCTATCGCAGCCTGATTCTGACGTCGCGGTACCGACAACTTTATAGCCACGAGCGATTAATGATTCAGCAATGCCTTTGCCGATACCTCGACTTGCACCGGTCACTAACGCTAATTTTTTATCAGTCTTTTCATCCTGCATTAGCCTTCGCCTTTTATTGCGCTTAATAATTTCTCAACGTTAGCACTATCACCCGTAGAGAACGTTGCTAGATCTTTATTAATTCGTTTATTTAAGCCGCTAATCACTTTGCCTGGGCCAACCTCAATCGCTAATTCAGCACCCTTACACGATGCTTCAACCGCCCCAATCCAGTTAACAGGACTGTATAATTGCTCAACTAACCGCTGCTTCATCTCTGCCACAGAACTGACCGCGTTAGTGGCATTATGATAGACATCGAACTGAGGCTTTGACCATTCTACACTTTCTAGCGCATCTAAAAAGGGTTCAGCCGCTTGGCGCATTAACGAAGAATGAAAAGGTCCACTGACTTGCAGCGGTAATGCACGCTTAGCTCCGGCGGCTTTCGCCACAATACACGCTTCTGAGATACCGGCAGCAGTGCCTGCAATAACAATTTGCCCTGGAGCATTGAAGTTTGCAGGCTCGACGATGCCCACTGAGCTGGCTTCGTTGCACACGGCTTGAATTTGATCTTTATCGAGGCCAAGAATCGCTGCCATCCCGCCTTCTCCAGCCGGAACAGCCGTATCCATTAATTCACCCCGCTTTTTAACTAAGCGCACCGCATCCTCTAAAGCAAGTATTCCAGCGGCATATAATGCGGAATATTCACCAACGGAGTGTCCGGCAGCAGCAACAACATGAATATCTTTGCCCACTTCCTGCTGAATGACTCGCCAAATAGCAGCACTCGCCGTCACTAAGATGGGCTGGGTATTGTAGGTGAGATTGAGTTCTTCAGCAGGGCCGTTTTGTACCAGAGACCAAAGATCCTGATTAATCGCCTGAGAAGCTTGTTCGAAGGTTTCTTTAATGATGGGGTATTGTGCTGCAAGATCAGCCAGCATTCCGAGCTGTTGAGCACCCTGTCCTGGGAAATATAAAACGACCTGCTTCATCAAGACCTCTCTTCTAAAATTTGATGATATCTAATCAACGACATCTAAATATAATGACACTTTCACACTGCGACGGCATAAGGTGAAGATCGCAGTCTTGCTTGCTTCATTAACAATGAACCTAACAATAACTGGCGCTTATTATGGGGGAAAAATTATTACAGTAAAGAGAAGCTCAAGCATGATAGCCGTGAATTTTTCTACTTGATGATGTTTTTTCTTGTTTTTGATGAATATACAATCAAACCTTGCCTGAATCGTGGCCGGTTATGCAGAAAGACGATCCATTTCATCCGCTAGGCGCTGGGCGGTGCCTAATTCAATTTCGGCCAATGTGTAGCGCATTGACTGATAAAAAGCTTCTTGGTCAGATTTGCCATGACTCTTAACGACCAAACCATTAATACCCAGTAAGAGTGCGCCGCTGTGCATAACGGGGTCCAGCTGACGTTTAAACCGTTCAATAACGGGATTGGTAAAAAAAGACAAGGCTTTACCCAATACACTGGACTGAAGAATTAAATCAAACTGCTGTGAAATGTGCCTTAATAAACCCTCACTGGTTTTCAGCGCAATGTTCCCGTGAAAACCGTCACAAACAACAATGTCGAGCTCACCTTGATATAACTCATCTGCTTCAACAAAGCCTACATAGTCAATACCTTCTAACTCAGAAATCATCTGTCCCGCCAAGCGAATTTCTTCGGTTCCTTTGCTCGCTTCTTTACCAATATTCAGCAACCCGAGCTTAGGTTTTTTAACCCCTTGCGCTTTACGCCAAGCGGAAGCCAAGATAGCAAACTGATAAAGTCCGTCAGCTCCGACGTCGATATTCGCCCCAAGATCTAACATTAACAATGGCTTACCTGCAGTAGGAATATCCCTTGCCATGGCAGGCCGATCAACGTCAATCAAGGTCGATAAGGTATAACGTGATAACGCTAACAATGCCCCGGTATTACCGCAACTGACACAAGCCTGAGCTTCGTTATTAGCAATGCTTTTAAGCGCCAATGCCATCGTCGAATTTTGTTTACGACGCAAAGCATGAGACGGCTTATCCGACATGTCGACGAATTGCTCGCAATAATGAATATGAAAACGGGATTGGATATCAGAAAAATCAGTAGAACTACAAGCAGCCGCACGCTGAGAAAGTTCACTTTCTAGCCAGGTTGATTCTGAGGATGAGATATAAAACTGAATTGAGAGATCGCTACGCTCGGCAAGAATTTGCTGCGCCGCATTAAAAGTAACGCGGGGACCGAAGTCCCCGCCCATAGCGTCTACTGCAAGAGTAAACGTCATGACTTATTCGTCGTTACCAGTCTCCACGACTTTCTTACCGCGGTAGAAACCGTCAGCAGTAACGTGGTGACGTAGGTGTTTTTCACCTGTCGTTTGATCTGTAGATAGCGTTGCAGCATCTAGAGAATCATGTGAGCGACGTTGTCCACGACGTGAACGTGTTACTTTACTTTTTTGAACAGCCATTTTTGTAGGCTCCTAACTTAACGCTATTTCGATTTTAACTGCTGCAGCACGGCAAAAGGATTATCTTCTTTTTCCGTAACTCCAACCTGTTCCGTATCAGCCTTAGGCTGTCTTGCTTCGCACTCTCCGTCTGCATGATATGCAAACATCGGCAATGCTAATATTAGCTCATCTTCAACCAGTTCCCATGGGTCAATGTTTCCATTGTGATCCATAATCGCTGGTTCGTAGTGCTTAGGCAGATGTTTCGCTTTCTCATCAGAGAAGGCTAATCCAATCTCGAACTTCCCTCGCACCTCGAGTACCACGGCATCCAAACAACGCTGGCATACCATGGTAGCTTTTGTTGAGCATTCGCCATCAATGAACATGTGATCATCAGCATCACGCTGAAAAGCCAGTTTATAAACAACCGGCCCGTTCACATCTTCGACGGCTTCCTGAAAACGTTTAAATAAATTCATGTCTAACGAGCCGTTTAAAACGGTCTCATTATCTACAAATCGTATGGCATCTAAACGTTTAGGTAAGGCTGCCTCAGCCATAGATGGCGACATAATAGGCATCCGCTTATCCTGTGTCAAAATTATTTAACCTTTTTTCGATATTTATTATGCAAATCAATGCAGTTGCAAGCTAGGAGCGGTTACAACCGTCGCCAAACCAGCACCAACACTCATCCCAAATTTTTGCACCAAAGATTCCCAAGGATCAGGCTGACGAGTAAAGTTTACCATCTCTTCGCTATTAAATTTAGTCCTAACTAACGCACTCGTCGATGAAAGCCCATCAATTAAGCCCATTTCAAGCGCTTGCTCTCCTGACCAGATCAATCCACTGAACATTTCAGGGGTTTCTTTTAAGCGATCGCCGCGTCCTAAGCGTACTTGTTCAATAAATTGATCATGTGTGACTTTTAAGACACCCTGCCAAAATTGCTTCTCTTCTGGATTTTCCGGAGAAAAGGGGTCGAGAAATCCTTTGTGCTCTCCTGAAGTGTACAAGCGGCGCTCAACACCTAGCTTTTCCATGACGCCAGTGAAACCAAAACCGGAGCCAACCACACCAATAGAACCCACCAAACTTGCTTTGTCGGCATAAATCTCATCGGCGGCTGCTGCGATGTAATAAGCACCCGATGCGCCTAAATCAGAAATAACGGCATAGACCGGCAGCTCACGCGTTGCCTTTAGACGTTTAATCTCATCATAAACATACCCTGACTGAACTGGGCTTCCACCTGGACTATTAATGCGCAGTATAACGCCTAAGACTTGCTCATCTTCAAAGGCATCACGCAGCGCAGAGATTATATTGTCCGCACTCGCTTCCTGAGCAGCCGCAATAACACCGTTCACTTCAATCACCGCCGCATAAGGTTGATCGCCAGTATGCCCTGCGCCACCCATAGGGCTCTTAAGCACGACGAAGATAGCAATAACATAAGCCAGCATGATTAGTTTAAAAAATATCCCCCAACGTCTTGTTTTACGCTGTTCGTCCTGCAAGCCCGTGACGACCTTTTCAATCAACTTCCATTCTTTGGTCGTTGTTGGGTAGTCAACGTGATTTTGATTATCCATTTTGCTTTATCCAGTCCAATAATTCATTTAAATCCTGACACAGGGCCTTCGCGCCTGACGCCAGCAAGACTTCACTTTCATGCGCCCCATGAGTCATCCCCACAGAGTCCATACTAATGGCTTTTGCCATATCCAAATCAAAGCTAGTATCCCCGACCATTAATGCGTGCTCAGGCTTGAGCTTAAGCTCGGTTAAAATTTCGTTTAGCATCTGTGGATCAGGCTTAGAGGCCGTTTCGTCAGCACAGCGAGTAATATCGAAAATATCACGCACTTCCATACCGTCCAGCATTTCATCGAGCCCCCTGCGGGTTTTGCCGGTGGCGACTGCCAAAACATACCCTAAGTACTGCAAGTGTTCAAAAATATGATGCGCTTGCGGGAAAAGATCCACGCGCACATTACTGTGTTGTGAAAAATTGGCGACATAGTTAGCCTGCATACTTTGCGACTGCGCCACTGATATTTCAGGCCACAATACTTTTAAAGCTTCAGGTAGGCCCAAACCAATAATCTGCTGAATCGCATAGTCCGTCAGCCTTGGCATACCGACGCTAAACGCTGCTATTTGCATACTGTCAACTATTCTAGCGGTTGAGTCGACCAGGGTGCCATCCCAATCAAAAATAATAAGCTTGTACTTATTCTCTCTCATAGCACCGTCAATATCGTTAAAGTTCAAAACTCAAACCTTCTTTTTCTTTGTATTTCAAAAACTTACCTTCTAAAGGTGACGTGATTTCCATCAACTCTTCAGTCATAGGATGCACAAAAGCAAGGCGATAGGCATGTAAACATAAGCGTTTAATGCCCACTTGCTTATCAACAGCCTGCTCTACCTTATTAAGATACTTTGGGTCGCCCGCAATACCACAGCCAGCGTATTGACAATGAACGCGAATTTGATGCGTGCGCCCTGTAATAGGCCTTGCTTCAACCAAGGTGTAGCGACTAGAGCGATCAAGTACTTTGAATTTAGTCAGTGATGCTTTGCCGTCATCTTCTACACGCACCATGCGCTCGCCGCCTTGCACCTCATTTTTCTTTAGCGGCACATCAACTCTATCTTGAAAATCTGGCCATTCGCCATGCACCAAGGCCAAATAACGCTTATCAATGGCTTTTTGCCCTTGAAACAGTTTTTGCACGGCAACTAACGCCGATCGCTTTTTAGCAATTAATATAACACCTGAGGTGTCTCTATCTAAGCGATGCACCAGTTCAAGAAATTTTTGCTGTGGGCGCATGGCTCGCATCAGCTCAATCAAACCTAGTTTGATACCACTTCCACCATGAACTGCCATACCACTGGGCTTGTTCACGGCGATATAGAACTCATCTTCGAATAAAATGCTGTTACCAATAATTTCAGCCTGAGATGTTGGCACGACAACCTCTTCGTTACTGGTTTCTTTAATAGAAACTGGGGCAACTCGAACAATATCGCCAATAGCCAAGCGCTGCACAGGTTTAGCGCGCTTTTTATTGATTCTCACTTCGCCCTTACGCAACAATTTGTAAACTAAAGATCGAGGCGCACCCTTTAAAAGAGTCAATAAAAAGTTATCAATTCGCTGGCCGTCATGATCTTCATCGATGGTAATCAGATTTACTTGGTTAGTATTGTAGGATTCTGCTGGCATAAAATAACTTTCAATTCGCTCTAAATGTTTGTCGCAACTGATATTTGTTGCTATATTCGCTGCCCCAGCGTCAATTTTCCATTTTTTCTATTATTGATGCTAAGGTATTGGCAGCCTTTGAGCGGCCAGTATAAAGAAGAAGAACGATTATTAAACCTTCTTTATGCAAACGAATAATAATGAATCGTGATTAAGTAAAATTCAGTACCCATTACTTAATCGCTTATTTGAGATGAACCATGCGTAAACACCGCAGGCAGCATCTCACTATCAAATTATGGATTGTTGGTGATGGCCAAAAGGCATCACCGCGCAGAAAGAGATACCGCGCCCATCAGATCATTCTGGCCACTTAGAGGGTGGCAAGCGTAGGACTCATAGAATCAAGCAACCATAAAGATTTTGCTATGACGACCAACAAACGGTCAGCTGCCTAGTGTGCTTACACCATAGAGCTACACATATAACATGAAAAGAATGCTAATTAATGCAACTCAAACGGAAGAGTTGCGCGTTGCCCTAGTTGACGGTCAGCGTCTGTATGATCTAGATATTGAGTCTGGATCCCGTGAACAAAAGAAATCAAACATCTATAAAGGTAAGATCACCCGTATCGAACCTAGCCTTGAAGCGGCTTTCGTAGACTTTGGCGCTGAGCGTCATGGTTTCTTGCCACTTAAAGAAATTTCTAAAAGTTATTTCAGTAAGAACCCAGGCTCTGGCCGCGTAAACATCAAAGAAGTGATGCGCGAAGGTCAAGAAGTCATCGTTCAAGTTGATAAAGAAGAGCGTGGCAATAAAGGCGCTGCACTAACCACTATGGTTAGCCTTGCAGGTCGTTACCTAGTGCTTATGCCTAATAACGCCCGTGCCGGTGGTATTTCACGTCGCATCGAAGGTGATGAGCGCACTGAATTACGCGAAGCTATGAAGGGTGTTACCGTTCCTGACGATATGGGCGTTATTGTTCGTACTGCAGGTATTGGTCGTACCAGCGAAGAATTGCAGTGGGATTTAGATTATCTAATGCAACTTTGGCAAGCCATTCACGGTGCTTCTGAGCGTCGTAATGCTCCTTGTTTACTGCTTCAAGAAAGCAACGTTGTTATTCGTGCTATTCGTGATTACTTACGCCAGGACATTGGTGAAGTATTAATCGACAATCAATCTGCTTACGACGAAGCTATCGGCTTTGTGCAGCAGGTAATGCCGCAATACGAAAGCAAGTTCAAGCTTTATGAAGATAAAGTTCCGCTATTCAATCGTTACCAGATTGAAAGCCAGATCGAAACAGCTTTCCAACGTGAAGTTAAATTACCGTCTGGCGGCTCAATCGTTATTGATCCAACAGAAGCACTCGTTTCTATCGATATTAACTCTGCCCGTGCAACAAAAGGCGCAGACATCGAAGAAACAGCCACCACAACTAACTGCGAGGCGGCGGAAGAAATTGCTCGCCAGCTACGCTTACGCGACATGGGCGGCTTGGTTGTTATCGATTTCATCGATATGCACTCTAACCGTAACCAGCGTGAAGTTGAAAATCGCTTAAAAAATTCGTTAGAAATGGATCGCGCTCGCGTTCAAGTCGGCCGTATCTCTCGCTTTGGCTTGATGGAAATGTCGCGCCAACGCTTACGCCCTTCTTTAGGTGAAACTTCTGGACACGTTTGCCCTCGCTGTAGCGGCACGGGTGTTGTACGCGACCTACCATCTCTTTCGCTTTCTATCTTACGCCTTATCGAAGAAGAAGCAGCAAAAGAGAACACAGGCCAAATTCGTGCTGAAGTACCTTTAAACGTTGGTTCGTTCTTATTGAATGAAAAACGTGAAGTGATTGCCGATATCGAAAGCCGCCATAACGCTCGTATTGTTGTGTTGCCAAATCCTCACATGGATACGCCACACTATGAAGTAACTCGCTTACGCCCAGACGATACATTAATTGGCCAATCGAGCCATGAGCAAAACTTTGAACCTGATGTTGACTTCGGTATCGACGCAGAACCAAAAGAACCTGCTAAGACTCAGGACGCTGCTGTGAAAGCCGTTGCGGCCGCTCGTGCTCCTGTGCCACAGAAGTCGTTCTTTAAAAAGCTATCCGATAGTCTATCGGGCCTTTTCAGCTCTGAAGAAGAAACTGAAGAAAAGCCTAAGCCTAGCAGCAAGCCATCCAACAATCGCAATCAGCGCTCTAGTCAAAGCACTCGCCGCCCTCAGAATAATCGTCGTAACGAACGTGACTCTGAGAATAAGGGTGAACGCAAGAACGAACGTCCTGCACGCAACGAGAAGAGCGTTGAACGTCCTGTTCGCAACAAGCCAGTTGAATCTCGTGATCGTAACGAACCCAATGAAAAGGCTGAGTCTCGCAACAACCGTAATCGCAATGCAAAGCGCGATAACGACAGCAAGCGTGATGAACGTCCAAGCAAGAAGCCTGAAGCACAAGCGGCGACTTCTGAAGACAATAATCAAGAGAAAGCACCTCGTCGTCCACGTAACAATGGCCAACGTCGTCGCAATCGCCAAGAACGCCCTGCACGCAATGCCAACGATACGAATACGTCTGAAGCGGCTGTTCAAAATGAACAATCCGCTAAGCCTGTTGATGTTAAGGTAGAAGCACCTGTTAAGACGACTGACGCTAAGACAGTTGAAGCTAAAACTGAAACGGCTAAGCCTTGGGCTGCACATGAAGAGAAATCTGAAGCACCTGTTAAAGCTGACGCATCTAAGCAAGAAGCTAAGACTGAAACTCCGGTTAAGACTGATGTTAAAGTTGAAACACCCGCTAAAGTGGAAACGCCTAAGCAAGAAGTGAAGACTGAAGCGCCGGTTAAGGCTGAGATTAAAGTTGAAGCACCTGCTAAAGCGGAAACGCCTAAGCAAGAAGTGAAGACTGAAGCACCGGTTAAGACTGAGATTAAAGTTGAAGCACCTGCTAAAGTGGAAACGCCTAAGCAAGAAGCCAAAACTGAAGCCCCTGCTAAAGCCGAGACTAAGACTGAAGCCCCTAAACCGGATTCACGTCGTCGTCGCCAGCCTGTTCGTGCAATGAACGATCCTCGCACGGCTCGCAAGCAAGCTGAAAATGATCAATCTGATCAGTAATCAGAAATAAGCTCCCCCTTGACGAACAGTTATGCTTTTAAGCATGACTGTTTCAAAGGGGATTCAGCTCAGATTTTTACAACTATTCGCAATAAAAAATCCTCAGTAACGCCACAATTATGAATACCCCTCTGCTGTAAAATACCCCAAAAAAAGTCAAAAAAAAGACCGCTTAAAAAGCAGCCTTTCTATATTTTGTTATTAAGCACTACAAATAAGCACTAAGGCATTGTCAACGCTGTAGGCGAAACAATCACTCCGTTATTATCGGCATAAACATATTCACCCGGAGTAAATACAACCCCACCAAATTTTACTGGCACATCTACGTCACCCAGGCCACGTTTATCAGTTTTCAGAGGATTCGTTGCCAAAGCCTGCACACCCAAATCGGTTTGCATAATAACATCGACGTCTCTGATGCAGCCGTAGATAATCAAGCCTTCCCAGCCATTACTAGCCGCTTTCTCTGCCAACATATCGCCTAACAAAGCATGGCGCAATGAACCGCCACCATCAACAACCATTACCTTGCCAGTGCCGTCTGTATCAACTAACTCTTTTACTTTCGAGTTATCTTCGTGGCATTTAACGGTAACAATTTGACCACCAAAATTATCTTTGCCGCCAAAGTTATTAAACATAGGCTCAACAACCTGAACCAATTCAGGATATTCGTCACATAAATCTGGAGTAATGTATTGAGTCATTTCTTTTCCCCTACCTTGTCATATTATTAAAAATTATTTTTTAAACAGCACTTTTAAAACAGTACTTTTACAACAGCTATCCACTAAACAACTATGCCGCCGTCTGTTTAATTTGCACTAACCAGTTTGATAGCTCTGGCCACACTTCTTCTGCAGCCGCTTTACTTACGACCATATCGACATGACCAAAGTCTCGACTGTATCCTTCTTCTTTTGCCAGCAGTTTAAAAACCTTGTTGCTTGACCCGCACGATTCATAAAAACGCTGACAATATTTTGCCGGATCAGATTGATCATCTTTCCCGACCATCGCCAGTAATGGAATACTCACACCCTGCCATTTAGCCAACAAGGGGGTTTTATTGTTATTAAAGCGCCACTGTCCGAGCAAGCCTAACCAACGTAAGTATTCTTTCGCAATACCCGCAGGCTCATTCTCTGGGCCAATTTTTAATTTACGACCATCCATTTCAGGCTTTAACGTAAACCAAAACTTACCAAGAGAGGTCACCAATGGAATTTGCAAAAACCAACGACGACGTACAATTTGAGTGCCTAATAGTGCAATGGCCGCAACTTTAATTTCAGGCAAAGCACCTGCAGCAATCGCCGTCGAAATAAGAACACCACCCAACGAATGCCCCAACCATACAGGCTTTAAACCTGTTTTTTCAATAACAAATTCATTAACCGCAGGAACATCGGATACGGCATAATGCTCCAAACTATTATCTTTATAATCTCGATTACGAGGCGATAAACCATGCCCACGCATTTCCATCAACCAAATATCAAATCCCGCCTCAACCAGATAGCGAGCCAAGCCAATACCTTGCGCAGACAGCCAAAATCGACGATTGGTAAAACTACCATGCACCAATACAATCGGCTGCTTACCCTTACTTGACTCTCCATAAATACCAATATGACTCAAGGCGATTTGCACACTTGGATCGGCATCACGGCCGTGCTTTATTAAATAAACATCATCGGTTAAGTCACCAACAACATCGGCTTTCAATAAAGTTACCGGAAAAAACTCACTGCTACTTTTCATTAATTAGTTTTATCCGCCAAAAAGAACCAAGTATCTAGAACAGAATCAGGATTGAGCGAAACACTATCAATCCCCTGCTCCATCAACCACTTTGCAAAATCAGGGTAATCTGATGGGCCCTGACCACAAATACCAATATATTTATTCGCTTTTTTACAGGCTTGAATGGCATTCATTAATAGAATTTTAATGGCCTCATTTCGCTCATCAAATAAATGCGCAATAATTCCAGAGTCTCTATCTAAGCCTAATGTTAACTGCGTTAAATCATTGGACCCGACTGAGAACCCATCAAAGTGCTCTAGAAATTGTTCAGCCAAAATAGCGTTAGCAGGCAGTTCACACATCATAATTAAACGTAAACCATTTTCACCACGCACTAATCCATTTTCTGCTAACAACTCTACAACCTGACGCGCTTCATCCACCGTACGGACAAACGGCACCATTATTTCGACATTAGTAAAGCCCATTTCGTCACGGACTTTTTTCATCGCACGGCATTCAAGTTCAAAACAATCACGAAACTGATCAGAGATATAGCGCGAAGCGCCTCGGAAACCCAGCATCGGATTCTCTTCTTCCGGTTCGTACAAACGACCGCCAATTAAATTAGCGTACTCATTAGATTTAAAATCAGATAAACGAACAATTACTTTCTTGCCGTAGAAAGCGGCGGCTAAGGTAGAGATACCCTCAACCAACTTTTCA
>Ga0115551_1001693_pt1 | contig 13915 bp, 20 predicted proteins | sample COGITO_mtgs_1103_FD_87179 | JGI IMG/M metagenome (GOLD analysis project Ga0115551, IMG submission 87179) | Pelagic marine microbial communities from North Sea - COGITO_mtgs_110321 | ecosystem: Environmental > Aquatic > Marine > Epipelagic | place: Germany:Helgoland, sampling site Kabeltonne... | reverse complement strand
TTGTTGCCTTTTTGCTCAACCATTGATCAACGTTATTCCTAACTGCTGTTGTAAAGCAACCTGAATTTACCAAAATTTGTTCCTTAGTATCCCATGAGTTTTTCTTATCATTATAGTAAAATGTATCACGTTTGATACCCATAGGATCATGCAAGTGCCCCATCTGATAAATGTCAGCCTCACAGTTTACTGTAAGATTTTCCAATGCTCGTAGTGTCGTGCCACCACCTGCTCCATGATTAACAAACAATGTCTTTTTCATCATTGATTTATCCTTGAATCTAATGTCTAATCTAACAAAGCCTTTTGAACCTAAAAATGTCATGTTATTCATCTTGCAGTATCGTTTCATATCACCTTCCGTTACTACCCTTGATTTGTATTCGTGGTTTCCCCATTGTAGATACCATATTTTTTCCATGCCATAGTTCTTTGTATAGTAATCCTGTTCCTCAAATAACTCTGCACATCTTTCGTCAAATTCGTCTTGCTGTTCTGCTAGTGTCCTTAGCCCTACTGCCTCATCTTTGAATCTTGGATCACCTGGCAATATTAAATCAAGTTGGTCTCCACCAAATGATGTGAATCTGTATGGATCATCTAAAATTGCCTTAACCCTTCTTTCAAATAATTCCTCATGAAAGTTAGTATTTCCAATATGAATGTCAGATAGATTTTCCCAATGTACGATAGTGTCTTTTTTGTCTAGTTCTATGATGATGGATTTGCTATACAACTATCACAAGTTGGTAAATCATCAACTAAAGTAACTAATACATTTGACGAAAAACACACATGGCAAAGTCCTTTACTCATTTTTTATTAGCCTCAATATTTCACTATCAATGTAATCATAAATATCTAACTCTAGTTCTTTTAGTTCTGCAAGATTGACCACTATAAGCTTGATATTATTGCTTCTAAATAACTCGTTTCTTTGCATGGTTTTCTCTACTTTCCTGTCGTGGACAGCACCATCTACTTCAATTATCCACATACCGTATTTGTCAATCCAGGTTAAATCAGGATTCTTGGCAGTACAATCATTAAGATCAGCCTTTGTCACATAGTCCTTGATCTTGATTAATTTGTTGTCAATATTAAATATTAGATATGCTTCACGTTTTACCTTGACCTTGTATTTTTTTCTCAAATAAGAGGCTATTGCGATAAGTTGTGCTGTATCTGATTGACCGTATTGCTTCTTTTGACCATAGGCTATTCCACTTTGTTTGCCTCTAGGCATTATTTTCTTTGGCTCCTGTACTTAAATTCCAACTCACACCATTGACACCACTTGCTAAAACTTGGCTTACCGCATATATCACACTTGTTTATTTCTCTTAGATGGTCTTTGCCATCAAATGATTTCTTTAACCCCTTGATAAAATTGCTAAATATGCTCATAATTCAACTGTGCAATCTTTGCATTTAAGATTTCCAAAGTGGTTATCTGCACCACATTTAGGACAGGTTAATCTTTTAGTCATATTTTCTCACTTTTAAGCTTAATTCGTAATCTTTCATCATATACTCAATTTCACTAAAATCCAATTTTAAAATATCATCATCTTTATGAAGGAATAATATTTTTAATGTAGAATTTGAATATTCTGAATTTGTTTCAAAACGTAATTCATATCCTTTTTTTTCTAAAAATATCCTTAATGGCTCTATTTCTTCTACGTTTATGTAATATGGGTATATAACAAATGATTTCTTTCCAACTCTAAAAGGGTGGTCAGTATTAAAATTTGGTAATTTTAATGATATTGGTTTATCTTTTCTAAAATAACAATAATGACCATGTTGCATACCTGTAATCCAAAGTGGTATATTTTTTCCTCTCATTCTAATTCACATTCCTCACATTTCTGTATGCTTCTACTGTGTCTTGTTTCCAATTCACATTTGCATATTTTACAGATAACTCTATTCCTCATTTTTTCTTATTACCCCATACAAACAATCAGTACATAAATCTATATCGTGAAATAATTTGTTTCTAACAAAGTCTTTTTCTTGATGGCATTTCTTGCATTTATTCATCATTGTCGTTTTAACACTCCGACCTTTGGCTCATACAGCCACCCCTTTTGCTTTCTTGCCTCAATGTATCTTAATACCATGTCGTCAGTATAAAACATTTTTTGATTCTGTAATAGTTCATCTGCTAAATCTTTAAGGTCAACATAACCGTCTTTGTCCTTTTTTGCTAGTGTTCTAAAACAATCCTCAAAATATACTTCCTTGTTTGTACTGTGTCCTCTCAGATCCATTTGAGATATTCCCTTTGACACGTTCATACCAAGAGTACATAGACATTCCTGGTAAAATTTAATCACATCTTCTACTATTTCTGTGTCAATTTCTGTCTTAAATAACATCTTAGCCCATGCCTCACATAGTCTTTGTATTCCTTCCATCTGTCTTGTTTGGATTTGTAGTGATCCATCTTGCTGTTCTATCTGGGTAAATTCTACAAATCTGTTGATGAGTAATTCTTCTGCTTCTTGAGTAAATACAGGTTTTAGTTTTCTTAAATAGTTTAGCAAACCTTGCACCCATTTTGGATTTGCTACTTGATCAATATCACCCCTCTTGTTCTTTGAGATATGTGCCATCTTTGCTCTAATCTGACTCTCACTTGTGTCATGCTTTAGTCTAATCATTAGGTCAAATCTTGATATTGTACTAGCGTCAAAAGGCAAGTTGTCTATAATGTCTTTGCTGTCATTCCATCTTTCTGCTTCTGGGTTGCAACTAGCAATTACTGTTGTTTTACATTCTGAATCACCCATGTGACCACCCTTGTTATACTTGGCTCTTTGCTGTTCCATAGCAACGTTTAGTTTTTTCTGCTCTTGTTTTGGCATTTTATCATATTCATCTACCATTAAATGACCACCATTATTTGTGATCATAGCACCCTGTCTTAGTATTTTCATGCCATCATACTCATCTAGTGCAAACAATATGCCTACACCTGTACTGTTAGAACCGTCTATCATAGATGATTTACTTGCTACTTGATTGGCAAACTTGACCATCTCACTTTTCCCTGTATCTGCTTCACCTACTAACATTAGATGTGATTCTTTTCTATATCCTTCAAAATCTGATCCACCTAATAGTGCTAGGTATAATGCCTTTTTCTCTAGTTCTCTACCGTATATCTTTGGACAAAATGAGGCAATTAGTTTTTTCATATAATCTTCTTGTTCTGTTTCTGCAAACTCTTTGGCAATTCTTAACTCATGTTCTGTCAGTTCTACCTCTGCTTTTTCTTCCAAATCCTGTACTGACATGGTGTCAATTTGTAGTGTTTTTTCTGCTTCTACCTTTGCACCGTTCTTTGGCTCCTGCGTGGAATAGATTCCAATGAATCTTTTAGTTTGACCTGTTGCTATGTTGTTAGTGTCGTCACCATGCAATACTGCCTTTATCATAACAGGATTGTTGTTTCTAGCCTTTGATTCTGTTTCTTGGATTAGGACATTTTGGATATATTTACCTGTTTCAATGTCTAGTTTCTTTGGTGTTTGACCTATGATAATACAATTAAACTGTATGACTTTGCCTAAGTCATTTTCTCTTAAATCTGACAATGTGATTATCGGTATGGTGCAGGTGAATGTGACATTGACTTTGTTAACTGCCTTATTAAATATCTTATTGTCTATGTTACACATACTTCTTTCTTGGTTGATTATTGTTTCTTTTGTCCGTTCTGCTTTACCTGCTATGTTGTCTATTCTATCTGCAAGTGTATCTTCTGACATACTGTTGACTTTAATTGTAGCCCATCTGTTTCTCCAGTATGAATAAATGGCACTATGAACAGCGTTTGTTACTCTCTTGCCTAAGTCATGTTTTGTAGCCTGTATGAATTCCATGTCATCAATATCAACATGGTATGATCCCTTGACAATAACTTTAGATAAATCCTCATTCAATAGTCTATCTCTTAAATTATTCTCATGCTTTGAGGCTGATTTATTTTCTTTGACTTCTCTATGCTCATCTAATGTCAATTCTTGATCAATGAATTTACTAAAGGTTTCTTCCATAGTCAAACCTTGACTTGTTTTACTAGCCTTGAACTTGTTATATCGGTCTTTATCACCACTATACTTGAAGGAAATTATGTCACTCATACCATTAATTAAGCTTTAAAGCTTAACGGTCACACCCCACTTTTTATGAAAATATTCTTTTTCATCTTCTAATTCTTTTATCATAAATTTATAATATTCTATCTTTTTATCCAAATTTGCTACTATTTCAAGATCTGTTTTTGATATGCTGTTCAATATCTAGCTAGCTCCTTTTTGTATTCTCTTTTTGATTTGGCATTTCTTGGTGATGTTGCCAAACGTGTACCACAGCAAGGACAGTAGTTTACACCTTTAATGTAATACTCACACTTTCTACATCTGAAAAAGCCTAATCTAAAGGCATTTTTATGTATTCTAGTAGTGATATGATTTTTCTTAAAATCAACAGTATTACAGGTGTCTTTGCATATACAATGCATTAGTATCTACCACCTTGCCAATTTGTTTTATTAAATTTTGGTTTTTTCCTAAGTTTAAATCCACATTTAGGACAGCGTATTCCAGGACAATCTTCTTTAGGAATCCACCCTGATTTGTGTCCATTGTCACATTTACTGCAAAAGTTATGTGTTTTGTATGATATGTAAAAATTACCTCTTAGTTTCATTTTCGTTTACCTCTATTACCTAGATTGCCTCTCTTATTAATTTTGGTTTTGCGTTTTTCTTTGATGGTCATTTGTACTGCCAAAACCAATCTTGTAAAATTTTCTTTTTTCATTCTTGATAATCCGTTTCTAGGGTGATCTATTCTAGTGTGAATACCGTTTTTCAATAACATAAATCTTTCAGGCTGTTTTTCTACCATAGGTCTTAGTGCCTTTAAATATTGGTATCTTCCTTTTTCTCCTTTGGGATATTTTTCCCTTCTTACGTCATTCTCAATATACCATAGATGGTGTATGACAAATCCTCTACGTCTAAATTTTTCATGCGTTACAAAACATTGATTGTCAAAAAATCTAAGAGCTAACTCTTGCATTATGTCAGTAGCGTTGTTTTCATTCAAGGTCTTTTTTCCATTCATCTTCATCATAATTGTGCATTAACCATTCTTTTGCTTTTTCATAAAAATCAGATAATGTATTCTCTTTTACTTGTTCATTAAGTATTTCATCAGGATATATTTTGATGGTGTTCCATTCCCTCATAAGTTTTTGAAATTCTTCATTCTTGTAATAATCTGCATTAGTAAAAAATTGGTCAATCAAGATTTTCCCTCTGTTGTGCAAGTATATCTCTTAACACTTGTGCTGATATGTTCTTGATTCTACCTTTTGATTGTCCTGATTGGTCAACAGGATATTTGGCAATTTCTTCGTCACCAAGTATGTCATATTCACATACTTTAGCAACTATTGCTTTACACAAAGTGATGTTTTCTTCTGTCAAAATTTTGTATTCGTAAGGCTCTTTTGGCTGTGTTGGTGTATCAAATCCGTCAGTACCTAATCCTGTATTACATACCCAATTCGATCCATCTTTTTTGTTGTGTGCTTGTTGTCCACTAACATTTCTAAGTGTCAATGATGTTTTGCCTTGCCAAGTTTTTGCTACCCAAACAACTTGAGTGCCACAAATATTACAAGCTCCAGATGTGCCTTCTTCTTTTGGTTCTAGTTTTGTAACCATTGTCAAATAATTGTTATAGTTTTATTTATTGGTTAGGGTTAAAACTTTTTTACCTTTTGGTTTGAAATTAGAATAAGGGTATCTTAATCCCAGATAATGACAATACCCACAATGTTGTGATTTAACCCACGAATGTGCTGTATTTTTACTATGAGTATGATTTGCTTTTCCACATAATTTACATTTCATTTCTTTTTTGTCGCCTCTTAACATTGTATCGTTCACGCATTTCATTTTTGTTTGTTGTTCTGCAACTTGGACAATTTCTAAAATTAGTATCACCTTGATTAAATTTTACTTTCTTACACTTTTTACATAGTATTATGAATACAGTTCCACTCATGGAAATTAGTTTATTTCTTACCCTTTTTTAATATTTCTAATTCTGTTTGTAATTGCTGAATCTGTATATCCTTTTGCTGAATTTGTTGTCTTAAGGCTATGACATAATCAAATACATCTATGATTGTTGGCATGATTTTATTTAGAATAGATTGATTTAAAGATTATGGCTCTATGGCTATTTGCTGTGAAAACCCTGTTGGAAACCTTACCATGAGTCTTGTTTTTCCACTTAATTCCTGAGCATAAATTCTAAGGTGATCTGTTGTAGGAGCTGCTGGTTCGTTTCTTTCTTCCAATTCTAACCAGCCGTTTCTAATATCTACACCATCTGCATCTATTTCAACTTCAACATCACCATTAATTCTAAAATAATGTGAGTCATTTGTAAGAGCATTATAATTCATGTCACCTGTGTATGATGTTATACTTGTATTAGTTGAAGTTGGTAGTGCTGATCCTGTTAATATTAATTCACCACTTGTTGTTAAATTGCCTGTTATATCTAATGCAACATAAGCATTAATGGCTGTATTACCTATTCTTAATTTGGCAACATTATCTACTGCAAAGTCATGGTGTTCATCTGTATCATCAACATTATAATCTAACCCACCTGTGTTTCCTGCTATAAAATTTGCATTGTCAATATCACCATTGAGAAATAATGTTGTGACTTTTTGAATTTGATTACCATTCATATCTAATGCTTGTGTTTTAGGTGAATTAACATAAGCTTTAATTGATTGTTGAGTTGCTAGTGCTACTGCTGAATCACTAACCATATCATCTTCGTCTAGTATGGATATTTCTGATGAGTCACCTGATCCTGTTGCTGTTCTACCTATTACTTTCATTGTATCTATGTCTTGAATTTTAGCAAATGTTATTGAGTTATCTGCTACTGTTGAACTTGTAATTACAACTGCCTCGTTATCAGTATTGGTGGCAGTTGGAGCTGATTTTGCCATAGTTCTAAATGCAGTTACAGAATTAGCCTGTCTCATTTCACCATAACTTTTTACAAGTTTACGTTGTTGCTCTACGTCACTATCATAATTATTAAATCGTTTTGCTTTTCCCATTATGTAAACACCTTACTGCCTTTTATCTTGCGTCTTAAACCACCTTTGCCGCCAACAGGTTTTGTGATACTGTATTCTATTCTTTTGGCTACAAGTTTAATGTTATTGTTTTCACCTGATTTATCATCATCACTTATTAAATCTTCATTATGTAAATAGAAAGAATCACCAAACGGAACATCAAAAATTTCATCACCTGTTGATTCAATGTTAAACTCTTTATGCTTAAATTTTTCTATTTCCAAATGTGATTTAGCTGCACCTTCAAGCTGATGATAGTTTGTTATATCTGGGAATTGTAAGAAATCAGGCTCTAAGTTTCTATCTGTGTTCTGTCCACTTGTGGCAAGTAACGGTTTGATAAATCTAAATCCGTCCATTGTAAGAACTTTGTTTGAACCTGCTAATGTTGACCAAGTTAATGAATCACCGTCACCACCTATTGCATTTTTGCCTGGATCATATCTACCAAACTTATCATATACACCTTGAAACTGCACACCAAACATTTTGATATTTCTCCATTCAAATATGTTAATGACTTCCAATTCTTTAGGTGGTATTATACTTGCTATTATTGCTGAATATCCATAGATAGGTTTTCTTCCTCTATAATTTCTAAATCCACTAATAGGCAATCTAATATCTTCCCAATTATTTGAGTGAGTTAATACAAAGTCTTGGTAAACAACGTTGTCTTTTGTATCTACAAACCATGCTCTAAATCTATGCTCATCATCTAATTCTGCACCACTTATTTGCTGTGAGTATTTTAACCACATGGCAACAGCACTTATCTGTCCATAATCTTCGGATTCTTGACCATGATTAAAGCCTTGTAAACCGCCTGATGTATAATTCATATTTTGAATATCTAATGTTGCAGGTTCATATTTGTTATTAACACCACCACCATAAATATCACCAACACCTTCTGATATACTGTTATCAATATTACATGGGAATGGAAATCTTATAGTAAATCCAATAGCGTGTTTATAATAATTTGATGTTGGATTAGCTGCACCTTCAAAAGCACTTTTGGTTATTCCTGCATGATCTGCTGTAAATGCTACTGCTGAATCAATATTTTGATCAAAATCATCTGTTCCTGATTTTGTAATATCAGGTCTATTTGTTACGTCAACTAATTTAGACCTTGTAATTAATGCTTCATTTGTAATATCGTCAACCAAATCAACACCATCTGTATTAGTAGGAACAGTTGTGTATGGGTGAAAACAATCATTACCATAACCTTGACTACTAAGATCCGACCAAGTATGAATAGGACTTGATGTTGTTCCACTAATAGTATCTGTATAGACTTTTCCCTCATCTATTACTGCCACTTGAACTTTAGTGTTTAGTTTTTCAAATGCATATAATTTTTGCCATCTTACACCACCAACAGAATTAGTTGGATAAACTTCTACTACCATATTTGCAAAATTAGCTAAAGCACCTGATGGACTATTTGTTTTTACTAATACTCTAAAGCCTCTTGGGAATTTATTTCTGTCATTAGAAACATAGGAATATTTTGTTGCCAATGTATCTAAATCATTATTGCTTGTTGCTATTGCGTCAACCCAAGTTCTGAACCATTTTTCTTCATTAATTACACAGTTAATATCAATCCACCCACCTGTTGTAAATGTAGATTTAGATGGATTACAACCACTATTCAACCACAATGTAGCCTTTTCATCTGTCCAGGGTGAGTATTGAACAGTATCACCAAACTCATCACCCATGTCTATTTGTTCCCAATCTGATGTGCTTGTTGATGGTGTATCACCTTGAGTTTCTCTTAATGCTTTGTAATGTTTAGGTGCAACTTCTGTTGTTGGTGTTACTTTTACTCTTGCGTCTTGAGAATATGTGACACTACTTGACCATTCAGGTCTAAAAATAAAACGTTCAACGTGTGAATTGTATTTGCTGTGATCAACAGGCAAAGTTCCATGATCATTTGAACCCCATGCCATAACATTAGTTCCTGTTGGATTAGATAACATACCTTCTTGTTCACCTACTTTAACCCCTGTTATCACAGAATTTTTAATTTGTTTAATTGTTGGGTTATCCCCAGAGGCTCTTAATTTTAATTGAATTTTGTTTATTAACGGTGTAAGAAAATTTAATTCAAAGAATGTTAAAGCACCACCAGCTTCTACTGCCTGTCCACCATTATCAATTAAATCAATCCATCTATTATAACATGAATCTTCATTAACTGCAAAATCCCAATTATTAGCATTGTAAAATGGCAATCCATTACCAAACCCATTTGAATTAAGATACACAATATTGTGATCTTCTAATACAGGTTGTTTTGTTCCTCTATTGGAATTGTAAATATCGCCAACAGAAGCACCTACTGTATAAGAATCCTCAAAATAATATGGCTTTGTCATGTGAATTTGTTGCGTATGATATTCAATTCCTAGACAATCAATGGTCAATAATGTTCCTTCACCTTTAGTTTGTGACGGAATTATGTTAAAGATTTCAAAAAATCTGTCATAAGAATTTCCTGCCAAATCGGTGCATTGAATCCTTATTCTGTCAAACTCTGCAAATATTACTGATCCTGTTACATTATAATTTCCATCTAATGACCTGATAATTAATGAAGCAGTATTTACTTCACCTGTTCCTGTATCTGTAAATAATGGAATAGATTTAACATCATTTGTTATATTTGAGCTAGTTGTATAACTGTCAGTTTCATCAAACCATGTAACAGTTAAACTAGAAAAATTAGATGGCACTTGCTATATCTCCACCTAAAGCCAAGAGTATAACAAAGTGAACGAGGTCTTTGTTTTCCCCGATATAATTTAATTTAATATCCCTAATGTGATAACCGTAAGTTGACGTTGGTACAACATTCCATTGTGGTGCATTGTCTAATCTTAATCCATATCTACCTTTAGTGAATCCTGTTATTGTATTACCGTCTTGAATAAACTTTGATAGTTTGTTTACAGAATTGGCAGTTGCGTCATTGTCAGCGTCACCAATAACACCCTCTAATGTAATATCCAAACCGTCAATACCCATGTCTTGAAGCTCGTTGTTGTCAGTTGCAACAGCCTCATTCTCTGGAACAGCCCTTCTAAAGTTTACCGTAATATCTGAAATATATGCACCTGCTGATGGCAGTTTAGATGTAGCATTAAAGTCAATAGTATTAGAATCACCTGCACCTGATTCTGTTCCGTTGCCACTAACTTGAACTTGCCATATAGCTGCATTACTCAATTATTAAATCTCCTTCCATTACCTTTTGATATTGGCACACCTGATGAAATAACTTGCATTGTATTCATTCCAATATTATCAGGAAATTTTACACGACCACCTGCCATGTTTAATGTGTTTGTCACTTGACCTTGACCACCTCTTAATCCTGGTGATGATGTTATAATAAGATTGCTGAATCCCTGTTTAAGTTTTTGCTGATCCTCACGTTGTCTAAATGCAATTATCTCTTTGCTAATGTCACGTTTGAATCTAATGTCTAACATTCTTCCAGGCTTTAGTAATTCAGATATAATCCATTTTACTGCTTCCATTATGATTAATGCTAGTGCTACAACACCTACACCTTTGGCAAATTTTTTCATAAAAGTTTGCATAATGAATCCTGTTGGATCAGTTGCTAGTTGTCTTACATTACCCATTTGAGCAGAAGTAAATTGATTTATCTCACCAACATTACCTTTGTCAAAAATTGTTACTTTGTCTTTTACGTCTTTAAATGCCTGTTTGTCTTTCTTGGCTTGATCTTCTGAATCACCAAATCCACTTGTTTTTGTACTACTTGCGTCTTTAATTAAATCCCTAATGTCTTTTTCAAAGTCATAAGATTCAGTAATTGTAACATCATCAATATGATAATCGTCAAATCTTGGTGATACTATGTAAGCTGATGTTAATGCTGTCTTAATCATATTGTTGATTAAATCGGAAAACTTACCCAATTAAATCACCTATGTTGGCGTTATTGTTATGTCGTCACCTGTAATGCGTACAAATATGTCTATGCTTACTTTACCTTCACTTGGTTTTGAAATATCATATTCTCTTAAAATTCCTGTAGCTGCAAAAGTTTTTGTTGCTCCTGATACATTTTTGGCTATTATCTTCCATGCTGTTGAAGTCATATCCCCATCAGAATCAATTTGACCTAATGTGTTTAATGTAGTCAATTCAGGTGTAGAAACTAAAAGAGTTGCTGTAAAATAATTATCCCCTTTGCCGTAAGTAAATAATGCACCACCATCTGTTGTTGCCACCCTATCTTCTGGACGACCAATATGCAAGGATAAATTAGTTAATAGTATGTAATTATCAGCACCTACTTCTAATGTTAATTCAGAAGCATTGACTATTTCAGTAATTTCACCAAGATTAGCCATATAGGGATTATTCTGATTATTGTGATAATAGAAGTAATTACGTTCTTACTATAACTCTAAATTTTATTACTCTACCTTTTACCCTGTCACCTCTAAACATAGTAGGTAGATCCATAACCTGTGTAACGTGTGAAGCTTCTGCTAGTCTTGTTGATTCTGCTCCACCAACAGCTCTCAAATCATAGTTTGTATCTAGTTTTTCAATAATTGATTTGGTAAAATCGTCAATATCTTCTTCTGTTTTTTGACCGTCTTTTGCCTCTACTACAAACAAAAGTTTCAATCTAATGTCATATTCTTCACCAAGATTTATGTTATCTTGTACTACTGCTACTTCTGAAACATTGGCAACAACATCATCACTTGTTACCCATAATCTAGGTAATGGTGGCTCTTGTATTGCTTTTGGTGATGGGCTTCCTGCCTCAATCTTTCTAAATTTGGTTCTGTCATTTGGTGTAGAATCCCACAAGTTTGTAGTATCTGACTTTAATATTTCTACTACTCTTTGTTTGATTGCAAATAAATCTACTGTGGTCAAAGTAAGGTTTCACCAACATTCAAAGTTTTGATATTGGAATAAAATACTGTTCCACCTGCTAGTGCATATTTTGCTTGAATGTACCATATTCCAGGGTTTCGTGAGAATATTGCAGAAGCAGTAGTAAATGACCATATTCCATCTGTGCCACCATCAACATTAACTGCTGTGGCAGTATGATTACTTAATTCACCATCAGGATCTCTAAGATATATTGTGATTGCTGTTACGTCATTAAGGTCAATAATTGTATCTGTATCGCCTGATCTTGATTTGGCTGTTCCCTTAATGATTGTTCCAACATCTTCTGATTGGATTGTAATTTCAGTACCGTTTGCCATTAGTCGTCAGTTATCTTCATATCTCCTGCGTCAAAAGAAGTAAATCCAAACATATCACCTGTGTCTTGCTGTGTAGATGTGATAAAGTTGCTGAGATTAATTAATGCTGTTGTAATGTAATCACCTGTATCAAAGCCAATACCTAGTATTCTGAATTTGGCTACTGTGTCAGTTAATCCAATAATATCAGATATGTATTTTACAATACCCTCAATGAACAGAATTTGCTCAGTTAGTCCTACATTTTCACTGAATAATCTGACAATGTTTCTTAATCTGTTAGCTGATTCTGTAAGTCCTACTGTGCTTGATATATTTCTGACGAATCCTATTGATAATGCTTCAATTAATCCGACAGTTTCAGGTATGATATTTCTTACCATAATTCTTGCTCTGATAGTATTTTCAGTTAATCCTACTACTTCGCTAAAGTTTCTGACCTGATCTCTTAATCTGTTTAATATGTGGGTTAATCCTACTGTTTCGTTTATGGTTTGAACTGTACCGTCTATTTGGTTTCTTATGCTTGTTAATCCTAGTGTATCTGTGACAGCATTTCTGACAATCAAAAGGTTATCAATGGCATAATAACCTGCACCACTCTCTAACAGATAACTGCCTAAGCTACTTTCTAATGCATAATGGTTTAAGTCACTGATTTTCTTTGCTAATGTTTCTTGTAAATTGACAATTCTTTGTGTTACGTTACGGACAAATCCTTCTATCTTCTGACTAGCTTCTGTTAAGCCAACAGTTGATGATACGTTCTTGTAGAAGTTTCTTAATCTGTTTTGTGTACCTACTAATCCTAATGTGCTGTTAATGATTTTAGTTGGAATATCTTGTTTGTATAATCCTGATCCATCTTCTAATAGATATGAACCTGAATTATCTTCTAATGTATAAACATCAAATGTGACCTTTTTGCTAAATGCTTCCTCTACTGATACAAGGAATTGTGTGACAGATTTAACAATACCTTTGAAATAAACAACAGGACTATGTTCTGTAACACCGATAGTTGATTGACTATACTTTAGTATTGTTTTTAATTTATTCTTTGATTCATTGGCTAATACTGTTGTATTGATAACCTTTGTTGGAATGTCTTGGAGATAATTGCCACTACCACTTTCTAGTTGATAGTTGCCTGATCCATCTTCAAGAAGAAATTGGAACAATTAGAATCATACCTCTGTCCAGGTATTATTGTATAGAACGTATTCTTTGTTTAGTGTAGTATCATAATAGATTGCACCGTCTTGAACGTTTATTACTTCTACACCGTCACTACCTAATGCTGATATATTAGAATCTGTGTCATAATTACCTGTTGATGAATTATTACAGTCTATACGTGTAAATTGACCTGTGTTAGTTGTTGTATCACATTTACCTACTGACTCACTTCTACTAGGAGCATTTGC
>Ga0115551_1001691_pt1 | contig 13921 bp, 10 predicted proteins | sample COGITO_mtgs_1103_FD_87179 | JGI IMG/M metagenome (GOLD analysis project Ga0115551, IMG submission 87179) | Pelagic marine microbial communities from North Sea - COGITO_mtgs_110321 | ecosystem: Environmental > Aquatic > Marine > Epipelagic | place: Germany:Helgoland, sampling site Kabeltonne... | reverse complement strand
CTGTAAATATTGTCATTGGATCTTTTTCTAAACGTGTATAAGTTGCAACTTCCTCCAATAATTCCAATACCTCTTGACTCAATTCATGAGTTCGACTATTTGCTTCACCAGTCCATGAAGGTATTGTTGGTCTGAAACCAGTTGCAGGAGTAACGTTAACTCTAGTACCACGAATACTACTTACTCGATATGTTGAACCTCCAAGTAGGAATACATCACCATTCCTTAAACTAGATACGAAACTCGAAGAAAGTTGACCGACCATGGTCCCATCTGATGTGAAAACTAAATAGTTATTATTTGGAGCAATAGTTCCGATATTCGTATAGTATATCATCTGAGCGAAACCACGCTTACCGAATTTATTATCTTCCCATTCAATCCAAATTCTTCTTTCATCTTCTAATAAATCAAGAACTTCAATGTAATCGTCATAAGGTAAATTTCTGTAAGGCCATGATGCAGTTGCTAAAACATAGGCTTCATCGATGTCCCATTCTTTAATTATTGATAAACCAATTAAGAATTGGGCAAGTACATCGAGACAATTCTCAGGAAATTTCAGGATATCCATTGAACCTCTTAGTATTCCAGTTTGGAGAGCAACAATTTCTAGTAGATCATGAGGGGATATAGGTAAGAATCGGGCACGTGGAATTCCTCCAACTTGATGCCCCGCACGACCTATTCTTTGTAGTGCGGTAGCTATACTACCGGGTGAACCAACTTGTATGACTAAGTCAACAGAACCTATGTCAATACCCATTTCAAGGCTGCTGGATGAAACCACACACCTCAGATAACCATTTTTCAAACGTTGCTCTACATCAAGTCGTATCGCTTTATCCATTGAACCATGGTGACCTTCTACACCCAACAGTCCTGCGATTTTTAGTTTCTGCACCACAGTCTCAGTCATATTTCTTGTATTTACGAAAACTAAAGTAGTTGTGTGAGCTTCTACTAATTCTTTGATGCGATTAACATTATGATCTAAGATTTCTTTGATTGGTGTAGAAGCAAATCTAGGCGTTGGTAAAATAATATCAAGATCAAGTTCACGCGAACCTGAAATTTTTGCTATGGTGACTTTCTGTGGATTAACATCACTATCACGGCTATCTGATGCAACCAAATATTCCGCAACAGCATCCAAAGGCTCCATAGTAGCACTAATTCCAATTCTTTGAACATTAGAATCAATGACGGAATCCATTAGTGCTAGACTTAACGATAAATGAGTACCTCTCTTAGTTGGCACTAAAGAGTGCATTTCATCAATAATCATCCATTTCATATCATTAAGAAGTGGTCTGAATCTTTTACTAGCGAGAGCGAGACCAAGTGACTCAGGTGTCGTAATCAAAATATGAGGAGGTTTTTTCAGCATTCTTTCTCTTTCTTTCTGAGGAGTATCTCCCGTCCTCAATCCAACTGTAATATCTTTAGCACGTGAAGGTAAATAACTCTCTTTAATTTCTGTTAATGGACCTATTAGATTCTTCTGTATATCATTAGCAAGAGCCTTAATTGGAGATATGTACATGCATTGAACAGAATTATCTAAGCTTCCATCTAAGGATCTACTAACTAAATCATTAATCACTGTAAGAAAGGCAGTTAGTGTCTTACCGGAACCAGTTGGAGAACATAATAAAAGATGGTCTCCATCCATTATTCTAGGTATTGCTACTTTCTGAGGATGCGTGAAATCGGGGAACTTATCTTTGAACCAATCTCTGACAGGAGGGCACAATTTTTCTAGGAGTTCCTCAGTCTCCTTTACCTCTGTCACATATTCAATTTCTGGCATTTTATTTACACCGCGAACAGAAGCGTATCGATTGAGTACTTATACTGTTGGATTTTAAAAGTATTCAAAATAACCTCTAATTATGAATGTTGTGACAATTAATATCGTCTAAAAATACGTTTTTCAAGCAATCATCTAAGGATGGCTTGAAAGGTAAACGCCGTGTCAAAGGTTCATAATATGACAGATGAGAAGCGTGTAGAGAGGCTTTCAGCAATGCTGAAACGTAGAGGGATTGTGCTTCCTGCTTTCGAAATATATGGAGGAGTTTCCGGATTAATAGATTATGGCCCAGTAGGGGCCTCAATCAGAAGAAAAGTCATCCAGAATTGGATAGAACATTGGACTATTAATGGAGATATAGTCGAAATAGATTCACCAACTATAACTCCTGAACCCGTACTGATTGCAAGCGGACATGTAGGAGAATTCAACGACCTGATGACTCAATGCAGTAAGTGTTCTAGTGCATATAGAGCAGATCAATTGGCAGAAAATCATCATCCAAATCCAGATATTCTCGATTCCGATGAAATAGATGATATCCTTGTTTCTAATAATATCGAGTGCCCTAATTGTGGGGAAAAAGAATGGACACCTTCTAGACCAATGAATTTGATGTTTGGAACTAAAATAGGTGCCATGAAGGCTAGTAGACAGGCATATATGAGACCAGAAACCGCTCAAGGAATGTTTATGTTATTTCCATCATTATATCGTCATTTCAGGCAAAAACTACCTTTTGGTGCTATTCAAACTGGTAAAGGTTACCGTAATGAAATAAGCCCTAGACAAGGAATGATTAGATTGAGAGAATTTAATATGGCAGAATTGGAGTATTTCATAGATCCTGAGAGTCCACCGCTAGTAGATATCTCGATGAAAAAAGAAATCATTTCTTTAATTCCAGATCCTAAAGGACATGAGAGAGAGGTTATCAAACTTTCATTTCATGATGCTATAAATCAAGGATTGATAAAAGATAGAACAGTAGGATATTTTCTATCGAGAACTTGGGATTTCTTGATTAAAGTAGGAATAGATCCTTCTAAAATAAGATTCAGACAACATGAAGGTACTGAAATGGCACATTATGCAGAGGATTGCTGGGACTGTGAAATATTAGGAGAACATGGTTGGATTGAATGCGTAGGTATTGCTAATAGAACCTGCCATGATTTACTTTCACATGAAAAATACTCAAATTCTAATTCTTTGAGGGCCTGGAGAGAATTTAATGAACCAAAAATTGAATCAAAGGAAGTTCTTGCACCAAATACCTCAATATTAGGGCCGATTTTTAGAGGAAAAGCAGGAATAGTCTTAGAGGCATTAGAACAATTAAAGGAATTACCAAATACACTCCCTTTCCAACTGTTAGTAAATGACGGGACTAAAGTAGAGATTACTGCAGAGATGGTAGAAAGAAAAGTTGTGAGCAGAAATATAGCTGGCGAGTGGTTTACACCACATGTTATCGAACCTGCTTTTGGGATTGACAGAATAATCTGGCATATCTTAGATCATGCCTATGAGGAAACAGAGAAAGAAGGAGAAAAATACAATCTTCTGAAATTATCCGAATCAGTAGCACCAGCGGATCTAATTGTTTTACCATTATTTGAAAAAGATGGAATGGGAGATGCTGCTAGAAAATTAAACTCAACACTCAATTCCATGAAAGGAATTACATCGCTAATAGATTCCAGTAAATCAATAGGAAGAAGATATGCTAGAGCAGATGAAATAGGTATTCCTTGGGCAGTTACTATCGACCATACTACACTAGAAGATGAGACAGTAACTGTTAGACGAAGAGATGATCAAAAACAAATCAGAATTGGGGTTAGAGAGTTGTTGAGCCTTATTAGTTCGGGCAATGTTTCATCTTTATTTTAACGAATCTTCAATAAGTGCCAACTTAGGCAACTGCTGTGGGCGAACACTTGGTCGAAGATTGGACCGAGCGATATAGACCCTCTTCTATAGGGAAAATGGAAGGGAATGAGGCTCAACTTAGAAGAATTAAGACGTGGCTTGAAAAATGGGATTCTCCAAATCCACCAGAAAAAAAAGGGATTTTACTTTCAGGACCACCAGGTGTAGGAAAGACAACATTAGCTAAAGCCATAGGGAATGAAAAAGGTTGGACTGTCATAGAATTAAATGCGTCAGAAGAAAGAAATGCAGCCGCTATAAGGAAGGCTGCTACGAGAGGGTCACAACATATTTCATTGGATCAATTTTCTGAAAATTCGACAAGTAATGGAAGGACTTTGATATTGCTTGATGAAGTAGACCACCTTAGCGGAAGTTTTGCTAAATTAAAAGATGACACTATAGAGAGAAAAATATCTGGAGATGAAGTTGGACTAAAGGGGGATTCAGGTGGTAAAGCAGAACTCATGAACCTTCTATCAAAAACTAAGCAACCGATAATCATGACCTGTAATGATCCTATGAGGCTCTGGGGCAGTGGCAGGAACTGGAAAACAAATCAAAATAGATTATTGAGACTTGCAGATCAAATTATGTTCAAGAGAGTAGAAAAAATGCATATGAGAAAGATATCACGCAGGGTATTGGACTCAGAGGGATATTCAATTGACCCAGGTGCATTAGAAGAATTAATTGAAGGAAATCCAGGGGATTTAAGGGCACTAATCAGAGATTTACAGGCAGTTTCTGTAATATCAGGAGAGCACATAGATATTGCAGCAGTACAAGATCTTGCATCAGTAGCAATAAGAGACTCGCAGATTGACGTATTTAAGGCACTTAAGCAAGTATACAAGAGCCGTTCTGGAAAAGAGGCTGGTAAAATATTGCTCAATTCCGATAAAGATCCAGACCAAATGATTTCATGGTTTACATGGAATAATCAAAGTATGTTCGATAACAGAACCTTGGAAGAATTGAGTTCAGCAATGGTTAGCGCCGACAGAGCACTGGCTACAAAATATAAGAATAGAGCTTACAGGTCTTGGTATTGGGGATCAGTACTTTCTGCGCAGGCTGCTGTTGCGATGAAACCTATAGATTCAGCCAGAGAACCTTTCATCACATACCCTAACTTTTTGAGAAGAGGGAGAACGAATACGACTAGTTCAGTAATAGATAATCTTAGTAAACAACTAGACACAAGTAAAGCATCAGTAAGAGAAGAGTTGTGGCCCAATCTATTAGCAGTTCACGACCAAGACATTGGTGGAGATCCGATGGATTTTTCATTATCTATGAAATTGGGATTGTCGGCAGAAGATCACCTTTCCCTATATGGAATTGCTAAGTCAAAACCTATGGGAATTAAGATTCTTAAAGCATTCAATGAACTGAATGAAGAGGAAGAGGAATATGATCCAATACCAGAGATTGATGAAGTCCCTGAAAAAGAACAAGTCAAAGAAGACACAGGGAAACAATTCAGATTAGATTCATTCTAATTAATTCTAATCAGTCCAAGTCCTAGGATGTAGTAGAACTAAGACAGTAAGTAATTCGAGACGACCAAACCACATCAATATAGATGTCCAAAATATTGTTAATTCATTCATACTAGACCATGTTGCAGTGGGACCGAATTGACCTAATGCAGGACCAGTATTACCCAGTGATGAAACAACTACTGAGAGAACATCATCCAAACTCCAACTTGGTTCCATAAATGAAATAAATAACATTGAGGACATGGCAAGAACTAACCAAGAACTAATCATCCCTAAAACAATGAAAACTTGATCTTCATTAAGAACTTCATCATTAACTCTCATTGCTATCACTTTTTTAGGCTGGATTATACGTAGAACTTCTCTCTTGGCCAATTCGAAAGCAATACGAATCCTGAGAACTTTCAAACCGCCTCCAGTAGAACCCGCAGAAGCACCAACTATCATCAATAATAAGAGAACAAATTGACTGAAAACTGGCCATTTAGAGAAATCTGCTGAAGAATATCCTGTACTTGAAATTGATATGGCTTGGAAAGCTGAATGCCTCATCGTCTCTAAGAAACTATCATCACCATTTCCTGAACGTAAAAGATTGAAACCCATTGCCAACCATGCAATAAATATAATCAACAGATAAGTCCTAAGTTCTTCATCTTTCAATGCATCTTTAGAACGACCTGAAATTATCAAATAATAAAGACTGTAATTAATACATGTCAGTAGCATGAAAACCATAATTATAGATTCTATTAAAGCGGAATCAAATGACATTATACCTCCATCTGAGGTGCCGAATCCTCCGGATGCAAGAGTAGTTAAAGAATAATTAATTGAATTGAATATTGACATATCTCCTAAGAAGTATAGTAAGCCTATTTCAAACACAGTCAGGAATGTGTAGATAAGCCATAATATTCTTGCAGTAGACTGTAAATCTGGCCCTAAACGAGAAAGAGACGGCCCCGTTAATTCGGCTCTTGCTAAATTCATACCACCTCCAAGAACACTAGAAAATATCAATAAACCAAGCATTATGACCCCTATACCTCCAAGCCACTGTGTTAAAGAACGCCAAAGTAAAATACTCTTTGGCTGCTCTGCGATACAATCAATATCTTGTCCCGCATTGATGCAAATAGGACTTAGGGTTGAGTCAATTAATGTAGCGCCGGTAGTTGTAAAACCAGACATTGATTCAAACCAAGAATAGAGTAAACCATGAAGGACTTCGACAAAACTGGCATCATTACTAATTAAATCATATGGACCATAAAATGTGCCACCTAACCAAAAGGGCATTGAACCAAGAGCAATTACTGGAATCCACCCTAAAGCAACTGATGCGAACGCTTCTCTATCTCTAACTCTTTGAGTACTATTACTATTCTGCGATTTATTGATAAACCACTGACTGACAAGTGCTGCAAGAATTAAGGGGATTAAGTATGTTTTAATGGCATATTCTTGACCTTCAACATAAAAACTGAATATTCCAACAACTGAAAGTGGAATACAAACAACCCTTATCGTCCATCCAAGTACTAAGCCTATTACATCCCAACGCATTATCAGTTCTCCAAAGACTTTTCAACTCTTTTTAGATCTGTTTTTTCTAAGAAAAGATAGATTTTATCGGATACTTCAAGAACATCCACCTGACTAGGATTTAGGACATTTAGAACACCATCTTCATCTTCTTTTTCTATTAGTGCTATTCTAGAACCAATTTTGTGTTCAGCCTCTTCAACCGTCTTACCAACTAAATTATTACCTGAATTTAAAGTAGCGGACATTGAAATAATTTCAGGAAGAGTAGGTATTGACTGATATGTACCTGGTATATTCATATGAATTGATTTGAGTATAGAAGTTACGGTTACTAATCTACGACTAATTGGTCGAGTAAGACCAATTCTTTGTACCGCTTCTACTAATGCCCTGTCTTTGAGTAATAATCCCGTTCTAGCAACACCCTTATCTTTAGCACCCATAGATATAGCGATATTTAGATTATCATCATTTAATGCTGCGATAGAAATATCTTGATTATCAATTCCTAATTCTCGAAGCAAATCTTCATCTTGAGGATCACCATGTATCACATCTAGTCTTTTATTCATGCCTATTTTAGAGCCTACTAATTCATTAGCAAGATCGAGATTAGGTTCTATAACAACTACTTCAGAACCTATTTCGAGATAGTGTTTAGCGAGTTTATTACCGAATTTCGTAGCACCAAAGATTGCAACGAGAGGTTTTTCTGGAAGTTCAGGATCTACGCGACCAACTGCCTTAGTAATCAGATTGAATTTAGAAGTAGAACGAGAAACAAAAACAAGAATATCTCCTTCTTTTATTATTTCACTACCATCCGTTAATCTGCCGCCGTCATTCTCTGAGGAAATCGCATATATTAAAGGAATATCAACAAAAACATTAGTTACATCTCCCGTACTTACACCAATAAGAGCAGATTGAGAAGTCACATTAACGGCAGAAATCCAAGATTTGTCGCCAAAAGAAAGTATTTCATCTATTGAAGGAGCTAGTAAACCTGCTGCTAACTGTTCTACAATTTGATCCGACGAACAAACAATATAGTCGGCTCTAGTCCATTTTTCAAGTGGACCTGCTCCCTTATCAGCATTCAATAAATTAGGGTTACTGATTACAGCAACCACTGTTAAGCCAGCGGCATTTCTATCTCCAACTTGTTCACTGTAAACTCTCTTAGCAAATGCGCAGGCAAGAAGGTTAACTTCATCGTTATTCGTAGCCATTACGATAATCTCTGCATCGCTAATCCCGGCCCTTAAGAGAGAATCTCTAGAAAGAACTGAACCAGTGACGAGAAGACAATCTAAAGACTGAGATTCACTGATAGCACTAGGTTTAGGATCGATTAATGCAACGCTGCGTTTTTCTTGTCTAAGGGCGTTAGCAACTCCTCTGCCAACCTCCCCTGCACCAGCAATGATTACTCTCATCAATTACCCTGCCTTAACCGAACGAATATAATCATACTTACTGGTGAATTGCAAATGTGGTCATTAACGAATATCTTGAAGTAATCGAAAGAATCATTCTTCCTCGAAGATTCTTTCGCCTCTAATACGATTTTTAGATGCAAGACGGATTTTCTGATCTTGTCTTATAGTTCTACGAAACGCCTGTAATGCAGCCGGAGTCATACCAATTGGCAGCCACTTATTTTGGGCAATCTGCCAATAATAAGAGACTATAGGCGCGAAAAATAATATTATCAGAGGGTACCATAAAGTAAGTATTAATCCAAGAATTAGAATACTTCGTGCAATTGTACTGAGATAGAAAGTTTTGAATCTTTGATGATTTAGTACCCCCACGCCTTGAAGAGTAGATATTTCTGCATTACCTACACAAGCAATTACTGCTAATGAAAGAGCGATTATAACTGAAAATATAGAAAAACCTGAAAATTCAGAGGTCAGTTGTGGGTCGAAAAGCCTCACAATAAGCACTGAAGTAAACATTGCCCCCATTCCTAAACCCAGCGTCCAACCATAAGGAGTTGAGGAACGTAAAGCCACTATCTTTGGTCTACCGAGTAAGAATAGAACTAATGCCGATTCTGAAGCAGCAATAAGTAATGAAACAAAAAATGCAGTAGCGATATTCAATTGCGAATTAATTACGCCAAATTGTAGTATCATCTCATCAGACGCTACTGCAAACACCATTCCTGATACAATACCGTAAAGAAGATATTTGAATGCACCAGCCATATCGTAGAATCCAGTCATCTTGGCTATGATACCCCTCCACCCAATATACACGCCCAAGAGGCCTATTGCAAAGGCAAGTTGCATCTGCACGAGAGGGATCTCAGCAACGGCCATGATTGGCGATAGGGTTCTACCTTTCAGTTCACCGACTCTAATAACCTTCAAACCACCCTAACATCACCCGAGGTTGTGGCGCTCGAGGGGTTCAAGAATCGTATTCTTGGTTCGATTGGTTTATTGAAGGGAAAAAAGCAGGTTGATGAAGAATCTGTAAAAGACCTAAGCCGTTCTCTGAGAAGAGCATTATTAGAAGCTGATTTCAATGTTAGGCAAACAAAAGAGATCACTGAGAGAATAGAAAGAAGGCTATTAGAGGAAGAAAAACCACCAGGTTTGAAACTTGAAACTCATGCAATGAATCTTATTTATTCAGAACTTGTAAGAATACTTGGGCCACCAAGAGAGATAAAACCTCATAATGAAACCATCCTAATGGTTGGTTTGTATGGTCAAGGTAAAACTACCACTACTGCAAAAATTGCTGATTGGTGGAGAAGAAGACATGGAGTCAAAGTTGGAGTTATTGAAGCAGATGTCCACAGACCGGGAGCATACCAACAACTCTGTCAGTTACTAGAAGGAACAAATATCGAGGTATATGGTGAACCTGAAGAAAAAGATGCTGCAAAGATTGTGAAGAATGGTCTGAAGAAAGTAGGTAATTCAGATGTTGTAATCATAGATACTGCAGGAAGAGATAGTTTAGATGAACAATTACGAGAAGAATTAATTGAAATTGCAGAAATTGCTAATGCAACAGAGAGATTTCTTGTTATCGACGCCCAAGTAGGTCAAGCCGCTGGAAAAGTCGCCCAAACATTCCATGATCTTGTGGGAGTAACTGGTACTATTGTAACTAAGTTAGACGGTACTGCTAGAGGAGGCGGAGCACTTTCAGCTGTAGCAACAACAGGGGCACCTATTGTCTTCGTTGGAGAAGGAGAGCAAGTCAAGGATTTAGAAAAGTTCGAATCTGATAGGTTCATTTCAAGACTACTAGGAATGGGAGATATCAAGGGACTGATTGATTTAGCACCTGGAGATTTAGACCAAGAAGAAGCAATGAGACTAGCTCAACGGTTAATGTCGGGAAGATTTACTCTTACAGATATGTATTCTCAGATGGAAATGATGAGTAAAATAGGCACAGTTGACAAATTAATGTCGCATCTTCCTGACTCTATGTTTGGAGGAATGGGGTCACTAGGACGAGGACAGAAAAAACAAATGCAGGATAATCTAGAAAAGTATAGAGTGATTATGGATTCTATGACTCAACAAGAAAAAGATGAGCCATTGTTACTTAAACATAGCAGAATTAGAAGAATAGCTAAGGGTTCAGGTTGTACTGAAAAAGATGTAAAGGATCTTATTGGTCAGTGGAATAAATCTAAGAAAATGATGAAAGGAATGAAGGGCGACAGAAAGATGCGTAGGCAAATGCAATCAATGATGAATATTGATGATGCTGACTTTGACTTAGGGTGATATTTTGCAACGGCATTATGCCATTATTGGTCATAAGGCACCAAGTTCTGGAAATCTAAATTTAAATGACCTTCCAGGTTCTGGGAGAATAGATGTATTAGTTAGAGCAATAAACTCGGCTCTTTTCATATCTCATGGGATAAGGAAAGATACCAATATCACATTACACCTTCAAGGAGGAGAAGGGCCCGATAGAAGAGTTTTCTTTGACGGAGAGATATTGGCGGGTGTGAGACCAGATGAAAGATCTATTGCAGGACAAATAAAAGCTATAATGAAATTACCAATTCCACCAATTGGCCAATATAAAGAAATCACTCAGGGGATATTCCATTCAGGTGGAGATATTTCTGACACTATTAATTCTTGGAAAAAAGAAAAGATAGACATCAATATATTAGACGCTAATGGCAAAGATATTTCGGAGATTTCAAAAAAAGAAAAAGTAGGTATTATCATTTCCGACGATTCACCTTTCAATGAAAATGAAATAGAACAATTTACAGAATATGAAAAGATATCATTAGGTGAAAAATGGTTACAAGGACATTCATGTATAGCAATCTCTCAATATATTTTTGACAGACTATGAACTAAACCAAAATGGCAATCCCTGACTATCAGATATTGCTGCTGCATCTAGGATTGACTTCGGCATGCCCAACGGGTGATTGACGGGCCATGAAGAGATAGGAGAAATTGCATATTCACCTGAATTTACTGAAAAGCAATCAGTTTGGGGTATTTCTTCCTCAATAATTTCTGCTGCGCCAACCTCAAAAGCCAGACCTCCCATTTCTATTTGATGACTCGTAATAGCACTCCTGTACCAGCGAGAACCAAGAGATACTGTATTGAAATGACCATTCCATTTCAAAGGTGCATTCAGATTAAGAAAGATATTACCATGAGAAAAATGCTCCCTTAATGAATCCGCATTGGATGATAATTCAGGCAGAGATTCTGAACCATTTTGCCTTAGAAGATCAGGAGGATTCACTGGTAGGAAATTTAGACAAGATTCAATAATTTTGATAGCACCTTTAACTGAATCTTCGAAATCACTATGCTCATACGTTGCCAAACTAATCGCTATAGAGGGCATTCCATAGAGAGCGCTTTCTCGAGCCGCTGATACAGTGCCCGAGTGCATGATATCTACTGAAAGATTAGGACCTTGATTAACACCGGAAATACACATTGAGGGTTTAAAATCGGGCTCTAGCATACTAAGACCGCCATCTAACGCAACAATAACACAGTCACAAGGAGAACCATCTAAGGAGTAGACTTTCAAAGGAATTTTCTTATTTATCTGTAAATTGTCAGTAATGTCTTGTCTCTTAGTAACTTTCAATTTTTTACGAACAGATATTCTCATACCAGTAGCGGATTGTTCAGTAGCAGGAGCCAAGACTATCAGAGGATATTCATGAATATTCAATTCTCGTATTAGATGTTGAATACCAGGGGCATCTACCCCATCATCATTTGTGACAAACAATGTTGGTTTAGTCATAGAGTTGCGAGCAGCCTTTAGTTCATGAAGGCGATTCATCAATTGTTTGCTCATTAGCTTCTTCAAATTTTACCATCATAGCTCCAACTAACATTAAACAACCCCCAATTACTGTCCAAATACCCAATGAAATATCCCCTGTCAAGAGCCATCCAATTACTCCTCCAATTACTGGTTCGAATAATAGTGCAATTGAAACAATCAATGGAGGGAACCAACGCAATACTGCATTGATACCTGTGTGACCCAATAAACCAGGACCTAATGATAGGTATCCAACCCAAAATATCCAACTAAGGTCAAACCATCCGAAAACCCCTAACTCAGGTAATGTTTGAGAAAAACTAGTCCCCTCAATAATGATTGATGCAGGTGTCAACCATAATGCAGAAAGAAAAGTAACTGGGAATGCGTAAATAAATAGAGGCATGTTTCTTTCTGATCTTAAATATCGGCCTGCAAAAAGATAACCAACTACAGTAACTGCTCCTATAAACGCGAAAAAATTACCAATTAATGTCACCTCTCCATCTGCATCAATATCTTTCAGAGTAAGCGCTGCACCAAAAAAACCGACCGAAGCACCAATGACATGCCCTCTTCTAATTTTAGAACCTAGTATAGGCATTAACAGAACAACGACTAGAGGATGACTAGTTACAAACAGTAGACTGTGGACTAGACTAGTATGATCAAGTGACCAGACCCAAGAACCAAAATGGGCAGCTAAGAAGAAACTAGAAAGTAAAATTATTACCGCATCTTTAGATGAAAACAAATTTCTATCAAGAGATGATAATTGGTAAATAAATCCGGGAAGAAGTATTAGAGCAGTACCTTGCATTCTCCATGATGCCCGTAATATGGGAGGGATTTCACTCATCGATTGCAATACTGCCCCTGCACTTGAAACTGCGAATAAAGCCACTAAAAGTAGTAACCAAGCACCTTTTGGTACCCCTCCAGAATCTGATTGCATTTTCATTTCACCTATTTATACATAGTAAAACCTGCTAGTCAAAAGAATTTTGACTTCAGCCATAATACTACCCCAGAATCTTGGAAGGATTGAAGTGGCTTATACTTCACGTGAAAAAAAACGAAAAAAAGGTGAAATGTGGAATATCTAATGGTCACGAGTGATCCTAAATCTACCCATTGCTTCCATCCACTGGATTTCTCCGCCGCCTTCTAAATTCATTGCTGGATCGAGAGGTAAAATTAGTGTTTCATATGTTTTACTATCCATTGCATGGACTTCAGCACCTTGGATGTGAGTTATTATTGCAGATCCTTTTTCTATTACTGGAACATATATGTTATCTGTAACTGTACCAACATGGCTACGCTTTTGTCCTGTAAATATATCTTCAAGCTCAATTCTTGCTTTAGCTGAACCGTGCTTACCTGGTTTAGATTTGGACATACTTAGAATTTTGTAAGCACTTTCTTCAAGAGCAACATAGCGCCCTACTTTCAAGGTTCTAATTTCAACTCTATTGGTGCCAGGCATGGTTATCATTCCAAGTGGTTAGAGGCTACCTTATCAGGCTTGCCCGAAGTGTTGCTCAAAATATTCAAAGCATACACTGAGAATAAAGAAAAGGTTTGGACCTAAGCCGGGAGTAAAAACTCCCGACTTAGGTTCTACGTCCGACTAAATCAGATTCAGTCGTCTCTACGGCGACCGATTAGAGCCGCGCCAATTAGAGCGATAGTTGCGAACAGTGCAGGGAATCCAGGTACGTTTCCGAATCCAGGTTCTGTACCACCATCAGTAGGTGCATCAGGACCATCAGTATCATCTGAGTCTAGTACGTCACATATT
>Ga0115551_1001690_pt1 | contig 13925 bp, 10 predicted proteins | sample COGITO_mtgs_1103_FD_87179 | JGI IMG/M metagenome (GOLD analysis project Ga0115551, IMG submission 87179) | Pelagic marine microbial communities from North Sea - COGITO_mtgs_110321 | ecosystem: Environmental > Aquatic > Marine > Epipelagic | place: Germany:Helgoland, sampling site Kabeltonne... | reverse complement strand
CAACAAACGACGTTATTCTGAAGGCCAGCACATCGATTACAGAACGGTGAGGGTCGCGATCGACCAGAGACTGATTCTAGAGGCAATTCGCCGAATTTCTGATGCCCAACTCATTCAACTCGTGGATGAAGCCGCTCGAAAGGGGGGATTGAAAGCAACTCCCAGGGATGACGACACTTTTCTGAATGATGAAAAAAGGTGTTTATTCTTACTAACCGCAAAGCCAGTCCCACCACGTCTTTAACAGCGGTGACAACCTCACCGTGGCGCCCAACGGACATTTGATTGTCTGTGAAGATCAGTACACTGATATTGTCGACAACTACCTGCGCGGACTGACCCCTGCAGGCCTGCCCTATGATATGGCTCGCCTACGGCTACAAACCGAGTTGGCCTGGGCGTGTTTCTCACCTGATGGCCGAGTGCTCTTCGTCAATGTCTTTGCGCCCACTCGCACATTGGCAATTAACGGGCCATAGGAAGGTTTTGTTGCTTAATCAAGAACGCAGCCTTTGACGGGTTGACCGCCACCTGCACTTGGCCGTTGGCCGCTCGCCCAGATGTTTGTTAGTCTCGAGGAGTTTGCAAAAGTCACGGGAGGACAACGTGGTAGATGTTGTATTAGTCACCGGTGTGGGGCCAGGTACCGGCAAGGCCATTGTCGAGCGATTTGCCAGCGCGGGGTATGTGGTGGCGATGCTGGCTCGCACCGAGCAGCGCCTCATCGAAATCCAGGAAACACTGCCCAACACGCATGCCTTCGTTTGCGATGTCGCCAATGAAGCCGAGTTAACCCGTACCCTGCACGCCGTGCGCACCAACTTAGGTGCACCGAAATTTGTGATTCACAACGCCGTTGGCGCAGAGCGCGGAACCTATGCCGAGGTAGATGCAGATAAGATGCGTCACGCCTTTGAGATCAACACCATGGCCCTGCTGGCGCTCGCCAAGCAACTGCTACCTGACATGGAAGACGCTGGTGGTGGCGCACTGATTTGCACCGGCAATACCTCAGCCTATCGCGGCAGGGCGCGATTCGCTGGGTTCGCACCCACCAAGGCCGCGCAGCGTATTCTGCTGGAGAGCATCGCTCGCGAGGCCGGCCCCAAGGGTGTGCATGCAGCCTACGTCGCGATCGACGCAGTGATCGATCTTGCATGGACTCGTGAGTTCTTTGCCGATAAACCGGATGAGTTTTTCTGTCAGCCCACCGATATTGCCGACGAAGTGTTTCGCATCGCGCATCAGCCCCGTAGTGCCTGGTCATTTCAATCTGTTATTCGGCCCCACGGAGAGGTGTGGTAGCCATGAGCAAAAGTGTACTGAGAATTTTTTCCTATCTGCCCAACCCGCGCGTTTGGAAAGCGCTGATCGCGGCAGAGTATCTGGGCGTGACGGTGGAGGTGATTGGCGACAAGCCGAAGAATCTTGGCAACTGGCTATGGGACTTTGATGCGCGGGAACTTAAAGAGCATGAACGCATCGAAGACAGCCCCCATGCTCGGGCCAGTCGCCGCGGTTTTTCTGGCACGTTGTATAAAACCGATGCGTTCCTGCGTACCCAACCTTACGGCACCGTGCCTGCGGCGTTCAGTCCAGAGGGCAGCGTGGGGGTTTTCGAGTCCAACAGTATTTTGCGCGCGGTCGCGCGGTCGGTAGAAGGTAGCGGCGGCTTGTATGGCGGTAGTCCTATGCACGCTTCCCGGGTCGACAGTTTTTTGGACGCAACCCTCGTGTTTGGCCGCGAAGCGCAGGTGTATTTGTTGGGAATGGACGAGATGACCAAACCGCTTCATGAGCGCATGGCGGGGGCATTCATGTTTTATCTGGAAGGTATTGAGCGGGCCTTGGAGCACCACCCTCATGTCGCCGGCGACACCCTGACCATTGCCGACATCGCATACGCCTGTGATCTGAGCCAGTTTCTGCGCGAGCGCTTGATGAGCAAGGGTTTGGAGACGCTCTCACTACCCCTGGTTAGCGTTGATGCAGAATCAACCTATCCCCGCGCCTTTAAACACTTGTTTGACTTGATCGAGCGGCCTGAGTTCAACCGACATCTAGATGCCTATACCCAGCATTTCAGGGCGCAAGCCTAGCTGCTGGGTACAGGGGCGCATGCAGCGGCCGCTAGAAAATCGCCATGGGCGTTAATGGTGATCCGGTCGCGCCTTGAATGTTCAACGGTGCGGCGGAAAACAGGAAGGTTTGACGGTTCAGGCTGGCAGCGATTTCTGCAGCCTGATCCAACTGCAGTTGTCGGAAGTCAGAAGTACGACTAGGATGTCGTAACAAACGACTAACGTAGATCAGTATTATGAACCTGTTTGACAACGCAAATCTTCGGTGGAAACGCTTTACCGGCAATCATCATTTCAATTACCCGATCGACTTTGAGTCAGCGCTGCTCGGAGCCCGAGACGATGGGCACGTCGACTTGCTGTACCGTTGGGCGCCCAACGCCTATTGTCACTTTCATAAGCACACGGCGATCACAACGTCGCTGGTTTTGGAGGGTGAACTGCACGTCATGGATATCGATCCAAAGACTGGCGAAGAGACACAAACCAAAGTCAGACGTCCCGGTGACTATGCCTGTAAACTCCCGGGCGACGTTCATATGGAAAAGGGTGGACCAGAGGGCGCTTTGGTTCTGTTCAATCTGTTCACCAAAGACGGCTCACTGGCCGAGACGTTAAGTGATGAGGGGCAGGTATTATCCGAGTCCACCATCGATCAGATATTACGCGGCAAACAATCGCGTTAGCACAAGGCTGGCAAGGTGAAAGTGGCGACCTAACAGCCAGCGGCCACGAGAAAGCCAGAGGCGTTAGTAAAGACCGTAGTGGCATCAAAATTGGGAGTTCTATGTCGGATTCATTTGGTGGCATCATTAAGCGTGAGGCTAAAGATTCAACACCATGGTGGCCAGAGCCGAACCTGCCGGACAAAAATCTACCCAATATCGTGACCGTGTTGCTCGACGATACCGGGTTTGCCCATCTGGGATGCTTCGGATCCCCCATCGACACCCCAAATTTTGATGCGTTGGCCGAGAGAGGCCTTCGGTACAATAACTTTCACACCACAGCATTATGTTCGCCCTCTCGGGCTTGCCTGCTCACCGGCCGTAATCATCATTCGGTGGGTATGCGGGCCGTATCAAACTTCGATACTGGATTCCCCAATATGAGGGGACGGATCAGTCCCTCAGCGGCCACAACGGCTGAAGTGCTTCAGCATCATGGCTGGGCGACCTATTGTGTGGGCAAGTGGCATCTCGCGCCGATGCGAGAGGCCTCAGCCGCGGGACCGTTTACCGACTGGCCCCTGCAGCGGGGATTTGATCGCTTTTATGGTTTTATGCAAGGCGAGACTGATCAGTTTCATCCGGAACTCTACGCAGATAACCACATGATTCCGCCACCCGCGCGTCCCGAGGATGGCTATCATCTGTCTGAGGATCTTGTCGATCAGTCCATAGCGATGATTCGAAATCAAGTCTCCCTGGTGCCTGAACGTCCTTTCTATCTCTATCTGCCCTTTGGAGCCACCCACGCGCCTCATCAGGCGCCAGATGAATACCTCGACAAATACAAGGGCCGTTTTGATGAAGGATGGGATGTTTGGCGCGAGCGTATTCATTCAAAACAGCTTGAACTCGGCATTATTCCGGCTGGCACCGCGCTTGCCCCTCGAAATCCTGGGGTTCGGCCTTGGACTGAACTCAGCGCACGAGAGCAAGCTTTTGCGATCAAGCTTCAGGAGGCTTTTGCTGCGTTCTTAGATCATACTGATGCGCAGCTGGGTCGACTGCTGGATTCATTGGCAGAGCTCGGACTCGACGACAATACGCTGGTTATCGCTACCAGTGATAATGGGGCCTCGCAAGAAGGCAATGAGACGGGCGTGTTGGATGAGTTCAGACATTTCAATGGCCTACCAGAAGATATGGCCGCCGCTTCGAATCGCCTGGGGGAGATTGGCACGAGGCGGAGTTTTACCAATTATCCCTGGGGCTGGGCTCAAGTGGGCAACACGCCAGCTAAACGGTACAAGCAGAATACCCACGGCGGGGGGGTGCGGGATCCGCTCATTATTTCGTGGCCGAAAGGCATCGATCCCGCATGTAACGGTCAGATCAGACGCCAGTTTCACCACATTACCGACATTATGCCGACGATCATGGAGATTTGTGGCTACAGCATGCCGGATACCTTCAAGGGAATAGCTCAACAGCCTATGGAAGGCGTCTCCATGCGGTATACCTTTGCCGGTGAGGCCGAGGACGTTAAAGCACAACCCACGCGTAAGCCTGCGCAATATTTCGAGATGTTCGGACATCGAGGCATTTGGTCGGACGGCTGGAAAGCGGTGACCTATCACCGAGCACGCCAGAGCTTGGATGAAGATGTCTGGGAGCTTTATCACTTAGACGAAGACTTCTCTGAGTGCCATGATCTCGCGCAGTCACAACCCGAAAAATTGGATACGATGATTGAGCTGTTTTGGTCTGAGGCAGAAAAATATGGTGTGCTGCCTATCGAGACTAATCAAAATACTGGGTTGTTTGCGGGTAGACCGCAGCCTGGAACACCCAGAGCCAGAGAGCACTTTATTTATTTTCCGCCATTGGACAGGATTCCAACCGACAGCACGCCGCCATTTGGCGCCAGATCTTGGAATCTTCGAGCGCAGCTGAGATGTAACACGCGCCCGGAAGGTGCATTGCTTGCGGTTGGGACCGTCAATAACGGTCTTTGTATCTACTTTAAAGACGGGCAACTCATCTACGATCACAACGCGTTTACCGAGCACACGGTGATTACGTCGTCTCAACCAGTGCCATTAGGCGATGTAGTAATTTCCGTCAGCCAACAGCGAGTGTCTAAAGGGCCCGCTCGGGTCAGACTCAAAATCAATGATGAAACTGTCGGTGAAGGTATGGTCTCAAATGTTCCGGTGATGATCAGTTCGATTGGAATGGATATTGGTAGTAACCCAACGGGGGTATCGGAAGCCTTTACGGCTCCCTTTCCATTTACGGGTATCATTCAGAGAATCGACATCGAGACGACTCGAGCGCTGCGCCAGGATGATGAGCAGGCGATTGAGCTCGAACAAGCGCTTCGGACTCAATGAGGAGTAGGGTAGAAGGAAAGTGACGCCTGGAAATTATTTCAGGTACCAATACCGGTACCAAAGTATTGGCTAGATGATCCGCAAAACCGCCAGTGGACCTGACCGATCAACAAACGACGCCATTCTGAATTCCGATGCATCGGCTACACCGTCGGTGACGGTTTCGATCGACCAGAGCTTGGATTCTAGTGACCATTCGCCGAAATCCCAATGCTCAATTCACCCAACTCGTAGATGAATCCAGCGAGAAGGAGGGATTACGGGCAACACCCACGGCTGGCGATACTTTTCTGAAAGTTGAAAAGGGTGTTTATTCTTACTAAACACCAGATTCAACTATATCGTGGGGGCGGTATAAATCCCCCAATTTCCTGTGCCATTAAACGAGAGAACTCGATCGTCAGATAATCCTGATATTCGGCGCCAACTGCCTGTAATCCTATGGGTAACCCATCCTGGCTGAGCCCGGTGGGAAATACGGTGCTGGGCAGGTGAGCCACAGTAACGGTACCGGCCCAGAACAACTGTTGAAAGTAGTCCTGCTCTTCATTATCAACAGTAAGGGCACGTTCAGTATATCCACTGTGATCATGCGGGAATGCTGTGGTTGCAACCTGAGGGCACAGCAATATGTCCCATTCAGAATAGAACTGCGCCCAGGCACGCCTAAGCTGATGCCTCTGATTGTTATGAAATGCCCATTCACCGTGCTCCTGTACCGAGAAGTTTGTCATTTGTGCTTCTATAGACGTGTCACCCGTTCCGGCGCTTCGAGCTTTCTGCAAGCGATTCTCAGCCTTCTCTTCCTCAGACATCCCGGCAGCCATTACACCCCACAGCAAACTATTATAGGTTTCAAAGCTACTGTCCATATCTATGTCAGGTCTGGCTGTATCAGAAACCTTTGCTCCCAGTTTTGCCAGCAGATCACCGATAGACTGTACTCTATCAGCGATTTCTCTAGACACGGGCGCGCGTTCATCTGATGGCCATATAGCTATTCTGAACTCACTGAGCTTTGTTTTCTTTGGCCTGGGCAAATTGAGTTGCCAGCCGGGAAGATCGAGAATGTTAGCGCCTGCAATTACATCCATGGATAAGGCCAGGTCTTCTGCGCTGCGCGCTAGTGGTCCAACCACGGCTATGTCTGCGGGTGCAATTTGCCCGGGAGGTGCATGACCGGTATCCGAAACTACTCCCCAGGTAGGTTTGTGGCCGTAGACACCACAGAAATGCGCAGGGTTGCGAATGGATCCGCCAATATCTGATCCAGCTTCCAGCGCTGTTAATCCACCTGCCAATGCAGCCGATGAACCGCCAGAAGAGCCGCCTGGAGTTCTCGTTAGATCCCACGGATTATTAGTGGTGCCATATATATCATTAAAACTTTGGAAGTCAGCCAGATTGAGCGGAACATTGGTTTTACCCATGAAATGCGCCCCGGCCTTTTTAAGGTGCTGTACTGTCGCAGCATCGCTTTGCGCGATGTTGTTACGCAGCTCTGCTATGCCCCAGGTTGTGGGTAGTCCTTCGATATCATAGGCTTCCTTTATCGTCATCGGGAGACCATGAAGCGGACCAAGGTCTGAATTGTTTGCCGTCGCTTCATCGGCGACTTTGGCAGCATCCCTAGCTTTTTCGAAATCGCGTACAACTACTGCGTTAATATCACCATCAAACTTTTCGATTCTGTTGATGTACAAGTCGGTAAGTTCAAGGGAACTGATTTGCTTGCTCTTAAGCGCAGCAATCAGCTCATAGGCGGAAGAAAAAGCCATATCTGTCATATCTTGGTTCCTTTAACGAATCTGCAGGCGTGTCGGAAGAATACACGATCGGAATCGGTCATGCAGAAACTGGTGGCGTTCAGTTGCAATCGAAGGTTTTTGCGTCATTGCGCGTTTCTGCTGAATCTATTTTTGATGGCCAATGTATAGGCGCTTTGAGGTAATCGCATCGCTGGCACCCTGCAGTTAGTGTTAATTGGTTCAGGCACTGGGTCCATTCATTGACGCAGCGTTGATCGACAAGGTCCAGCGCCGAAAAACTACCAGTGTATTCTCTCAAAGCCACTGCAAGTGCCTTTGCTTGAGGCCTAACAGATCGAGCTTGAAAGGGTTTTAATTTAAATCACCCTGATTGTGATGTCTGGACTTGAAGCCGCTGTCCCAGCATGATGAAAGGGTGATCGAGCGGGGCTTACAGAGGGAAAAGGGAGAAGCTTATGGATCTGATCAGTAACGCACAGTGGCGAGCGCGATGCGAGGCGGATGGAGAATTTTTACTCGCCGCCAGACATTGGACCGGGAGTTTCAAGATCCATGCAGGTTCTGAAATACGGCGACTGACCCTTACGGACGGCCAGTTCATTGATGCGACTATAACCGATCTCAGCACCGAACTGGCTTACACCGGCAGTTCAGACGTTTGGACGCGTCTACTGATGCCAGTCCCCGAGCGTTTTTATTCGGATCCGATGTTCAATATGTCCCTCAATAAAGGCCTCAAACGATCGGGAGACCCTATCGCTCATGCTCAGTTCTATCCCGCGATCGCTCGGGCAATCGAGCTCTTAAGACCGCCTACGCCAGAAGTCAAACTAGAAGCTCTCGAGTCTGAAGGCATTGAATCCGTAACCGGACACTACGCCAACATCATCGTCGAAGGCGTGAAGCATCGAATTTATTTTGAACGTGTAGGACAAGGTATTCCCGTGCTCTTGCAACACACAGCGGGGTGCCACGCGAGCCAGTGGCGGCATCTGATGAATGATCGCCGAATCACCGATCGCTTTGAGCTGATCGCCTACGATTTGCCATTCCACGGAAAATCCATACCCCCAGTCGAGGAGGATTGGTGGGCGAACGACTATCAACTTAGGGAGGGCTTGCTTCGCGCATTACCCCGGGCGCTAGCCAATCTAATGGGATTAAAGCAGCCGGTATTTATGGGCTGTTCCGTTGGAGGATTACTGGCGCTGGACTTGGCCCATAAGCATCCCGAAGACTTTCGGGCAGTGATTTCTATTGAAGGGGCGCTTCATATTGGCGGCTCTGCTGAATCCCTCTCGCTACTCTGGCACCCTCAAATCGGCAACCAGTACAAAGCGCGATTGATGGAGGGCCTCATTGCACCGCAATCACCCAAGGCCTACCGTAAGGAAACCAGTTGGGTCTATGCCAGTGGCTGGCCACCTAGCTTTATCGGGGATCTCAACTACTACACTCAAGAATATGACCTAAGACAGAGCGCCGCTGACATCGACACTGCGCAAATCGATGTGCATATTCTCTCGGGTGAATACGACTACAGCGGTCTACCCGAGTTAGGGCGCGCGGCACACGAAGCCATAGCGGGCTCAACGTTTACCCTGATGGGTGGGGTCGGGCATTTTCCAATGTCAGAGAACCCCGCCGCCTTTATTGAGTACTTGCTGCCTGTCTTGGAGCACATTGAGAACCGCGGATAATTCCTGCTTATGTATTATCAGAAATTGGTGGTGTTCAGTTGCAATCGAAGGTTTGTGCATCACTGCGCGTTTCTGCTGAATCTATGAGCCTAGTCGTCGTTGCTCTTCATTCGGCATTCTCACGCCGGACTATTTCTCTTGATATGCAGAATACAGCGGTATATGTTTGCTTGGCGTTAAAAGAGAATTGAAGTTAAAAAGCTGTGTCGCTTGGCTCCACTCGAGGAAAAGGAATTTCCTCAGCAGACCAGACAAGGATGAAAGGGAGGTTTCATGGGTGCTGATTTTCACTTCAGTAGACAGCGCTCTGGACGAAGCGCTGGAGCAGCAGCGGTTAATTTGAAGGCCCTTGTCGACAGTGTGTGTTGGTTTATGCGCAACATGCAAACGTCGAAAACGAGCATCAGAGCCTATCGGTTAAAAGCGTTTTTAAACGCTGCCTTTTTTGACGATCAAAATCCAGTGCCTTTTGATCGTGAATTCATTGCAAGCGAAATTGGAGAGGCGCCAGAATTTGTGGGCCGTCGGTTGGATAGATTGTTCGATGCTAAAAGGGTCTGTGCTGAAAAAGGATGGCTTTTTCCAGGAGGTTCTCTCATCGAGTCGCATCGCCGTTGTTTTATTGACAACAAGGTTGAATTTCTCGAGACGGAGAATCGTTTCCAAATTCGGACGCCCTATCCATTGATTAGATTGTCAGGTAACTATGCCCAGCTCCTACGTGATAGCAGTCTACACGCCACTCTGTCCCAGCTCTGCGTCGAGTTAGCACTTTGGGAAATGAACTGTTTGAGGGGCCAGGTGGGTATGACCGCCACTCAGATCGGGCGGCGGATTAGCCTGCAAAAGAGCACCTTATCAACGTGCATGCTATCGATGTTAAACGGCGAGCAGCTTGAGATAAACGCCCATCCCTGGGATGCGCGAAAAACTGTGCTTCGACTGAATTCGAGCCATCCGACTTATCTAGAAAAGTATCAAATACTTAAAGCAGGGCTGTTCCTTCCCCAAAACCGAAACAATGCTCCGGCCGACCTGATCAATAGGGTTTAGGGTGAGCAGAGATGAGCTCATCTTTTAGACCGGCATACCGTCGGTGCTCAAGAGTCTCAGCAATGGTCTTTTTGTTCTTCGCAGCAAAAACATCTCGATACGCTCTATCTTCAAACTCTAAAGGTGAAACCAGAAAGTCGTTGTTAAGATACACCGTGATGCGCTAGACAGTTCTATAGCTACATAACGCATCTACATTAGTAATACCTATCAATACCAGGAGTCCCTTCCTGTGAGGCGGTAGGTGCCCCGGGGTTGGGGTGCTGGTATGGTCGGAAATAGAGGGTGGGTGGCTCTATTCTTTACCGCATCACAGGCGGCACATCGTACTTATCCCAGTCTTGCTCCTCATCTGTCTTCGCCAGCTTCTGCTTTAACTGACACTGCTCACGAGTAACAACGAATACTTTGATGTGCTCGTCATCGTTGGTTATATCGAGTGGAGATGAGGTGATTCTTAAGAAAGTAGAGCTTTGCCGAAATTGGATGGTGGGTAGGGTAGAAGTGAGTCCGTTAATGGTCCACTGAACTAGTGGCGACTCACATCGCTTTTATACTCAACTCATTTAACTCGTAGATGACGCCCTGGAAAGAGAGGGTTGAAAGCAACGCCCAGGGATGACGATACTTTTCTGAACGATGAAAAAGGGTGTTTATGCTTACAAACTGTTGCGACTGAGGCGCATTATTAACCTAGTTTTTACTATCATTTAATATTTGGCTTCCTCGTTTAATCATTGCTTAATTCTGATTGCCTAGAATCTGAGTCTAACTTTATTAAAAGAGATTCAAATGACTCCTTCTATATTTCGACTTTCGATAGTAGCTGTTCTGTTTGCTCTGGTAGCGTGCGACGGTGATGATGGCGCAGTAGGATCCACAGGCCCAGCTGGTGCGCCGGGACAGGTAGGTGCGCCAGGTGTAGATAACGAGCGCGCTACCATCCAATTAAAATTTCTTGGTCGCGGGCGCAATCCAGCGGCAGAATTTGACGAAAGTGCTGCAGAAATCGTAGCTTTCGATTCTGCCAGCCAATTGAGCTTCGTCGTCAACGCTCAGTCTGGCAATGTTGATATTTTCAGCATGGCGGCACCAGTAAGCCCTACCTTCGATTCTTCGCTCGAGGTCGCAGCGGATGTGGCCAGCAACGTAGTCGCGGTCGGCGATGCATCAGAGTTGGGCGCTGTAAACAGTGTGGCACTGCATGGTGCGAGCAACACCTTGGCAGTAGCCATCGAAGCCGACACGAAACAAGACAATGGCTATGTGGCATTTTATCAAGCTTCCGACGGAACCTTCTTAAGCGCCGTAGCGGCTGGCGCCTTGCCAGACATGGTGACTTTCACGCCTGATGGCAACAAAGTACTGGTTGCTAACGAAGGAGAACCTAACGGTGCCTATACCGTTGATCCTGAAGGCACAGTATCGGTCATCGACATGTCAGCTGGCGCAGCAGCCGTCACGGATGCAGACGTTACCTCGATCAACTTTCAGGCATTCAACGGCTCGGACATGGGTGATGTGCGCGTGTTCGGTCCTGGTGCCACGGTAGCCCAGGATCTCGAACCAGAATACGTTACTGTCTCAGCCGATGGCAGCACTGCTTGGGTTGCGTTGCAGGAAAACAATGCTTTTGTTGAAATCGATGTTGATACCGCCACGGTCACGTCTATCTGGTCTCTGGGGTTCAAAAACCACCGACTTATCGGTAACGAGCTTGACGCGAGCGACCGAGATGACACCATCAACATTCGAAATTGGCCGGTTTACGGCATGTATCAACCGGACGCCATCGCCTCCTATGAATTTGATGGCAACACTTATCTGGTTACTGCCAACGAGGGAGATGGACGGGAGTATTTTGACGAGAGCATAGCAGAAGCGGATTGTGTTCCACCTGTGGGATTCGATTTTGACGAAGATGATGGGTGCTTGGTCTTTATCGATGAGTTCGATGTCGACGATTTATTGAAGGCCGGAGCAACCATTACCCTGCCAGCAGCAGATTATGCATCCTTCCTGATTGAGATCGACGGTGATGGTGCATTAACAAACGCCGATTTGCGAGCCGATGAGGCGCTCGGTCGCTATCAGGTCACATCGACACAAGGTTTTGAAGGCAGTTGCAATTTCACAGATGGCGACCTCGAGGGCTGTGACTATACGAAGTTGTATGGTTTTGGTGGCCGGTCATTCTCCATTTTCAATGCGACCACTCGTGAGCTTGTGTTTGACAGCGGTAGCGATTTCGAACGCATTACGGCTCAGTTACTTGGCGACAACTTCAACAGCGATAATGATGAAAATGACTCTGGTGATTCGCGCAGCGATGCGAAAGGCCCTGAGCCCGAAGGCATTACAATCGCGAAGATAAGTGGCAAAACCTATGCATTTATCGCGCTTGAGCGCGTGGGCGGGATCATGGTCTATGACATCTCGGTGCCTCAACGGAGCGAGTTTGTTCAATATTTAAATAGCCGGGATTTCGCGATTACCGATGTTGAAGATCCATTAGCTGCGGACAGTATAGACCTCGGCCCTGAAAGCGTGGCTTTTGTGCCTGCAGCAGATAGCCCCAACGGCAATGCTCTATTGCTGGTAGGACACGAGGTAAGCGGTACCCTAGCAGTTTATGAGATTGCAATCGTGAACCTAGGCGAGTGATATCGTAATCAGCCAGAGCAGCAATGACGTCTCGAGCACAGAAACCTTTCCTAGGAAAGATGTGCTCGATGATTTCACACGTAGCTATCGCAGCTTTGGTGGAATGCTTATTACCGGCGAGCCCTAAACGACGCCATCAAACCTGCCAAAGGTATAAGTGCAAGCAAAAAAATACAGCGTGCAGTTGACAGCGAAGCTGCGCAAGCCCTCTACTTGTGATGACCTGGATGTGATTGCCCTCACAATTGCCAGGTGCGTTTCACGGTACCTAGAGAAATCAGGTTATTTGGTTCGTGATGCCGAGTCTGAATATCTGGAGCTGATGCAGGACCAGAAGGATGCCAAGGGTGCAATCTTGGGTGCACGTACCGATACGTCGGACCGCTCCTATCGCCTGCATTCGGTCCAAATGCAGGGCGCCGAGCCCTCGACGAAATCGCTGACGTTACTGACGGTTCCTGTCAGGACTGAACCGCGCAAAGGAAGCGATCTGGTGCGCCAGCCGGGCCGGATTATTGCATCGATACAGGGTCCTGATGTTATTCCCGATGCGTCGGACCGTTCAGATCCTGAAGCAACTGGGACTCGATCAGAGAAGGGGTCCATTGATCCGCTTACCGCCAGCCGACTTTCTTATGCTGAACGCATTCAACTCGTGGATGAGGTCTCGGAGTGAGGAGGTTACAGGCAACTCTCAGGGATGACGATACTTTTCCGAATGCGGATTTATCCAGTTGGCAAGCCGAAGTTTGGTTGCTCATCCTGTCTGCCTTGTTTTTAGCGGTACTCCATTCGATTGATCAGGAAGTGAAATAACTAGCCAAATGAGTTGCTTAGCGATTGAGGTGTCTTGCTAGCCCTCGCCGCCAAATTGTGTGGGGTACTGGCGCGTGATTTTTGCTGCGCCAAAAAGCATGGCCTGAAAATCACCATGTTTCGATATGTATCGTGCGTTAGGCATTGATGTCCTCAGCATAAAGTGATTGGGTCAGTCCTCTATAGCTCTGGTTTGGTTCCTCCGTCAGTGGCGTTACCTTCGAGTTTGTCCAACCGTGCTAAATACAGTGCCAAATTTTTATGCAGATGCCCGATCGCTGATTCAAACCGCCCGAATCGATAGTGGGTGTTTGCGCCAGAACCAATTGCTGCCTGAATATCGCTAACGACTTTTGCATCTTCTTGATCGCCTGTATCAGATAGAAACGCAACATCCTTCTTTGCCCGAGCCAAGGCTTCATCTGAGGGCTCACCGCCATCAACCGTTGGGAGCGTTAGCCGATAATTAAAATATCGAGTACGGGTAGGCGACTCAGGTTCGGCAAAGCTCACACCATAGTGTTGCGCAAGACGAGTAACCGAGGTGAAGGGGAATATACGGTTAACTAATGTAACCATGCGATCAAGTGACAAATTCTCTCGCGTTACGTGACGTAATTTTTCAATGCGTCTAAAGGGATAGCAAACGCGAGAATTTGGCCCCTGCATTTCAACAACGTTTAGATTGTCATAGCCATATGGAAAGAAAGACTCTGGATGCGTGGGCTTGATGTGATAACCCTCGAGCGTTCCCTCCGCCGTTAACTTCCAATTGATTTCT
>Ga0115551_1001683_pt1 | contig 13963 bp, 9 predicted proteins | sample COGITO_mtgs_1103_FD_87179 | JGI IMG/M metagenome (GOLD analysis project Ga0115551, IMG submission 87179) | Pelagic marine microbial communities from North Sea - COGITO_mtgs_110321 | ecosystem: Environmental > Aquatic > Marine > Epipelagic | place: Germany:Helgoland, sampling site Kabeltonne... | reverse complement strand
CGGAGCGGCGCCATTGAATGCAAGATGTTGAACAATCGACACATGGAATCGGTGACCTGAAAGCGAGGAAATCCACTGGAGGTGGATTTTAGTTATACTAACCAGTATACGCCTGACGACCCGATTTCCGTCTAGTTGGAATATTGCTGTTACTCTTCGTTACTTTTGAGCACCTAGCGCTGGCTATCCTTGAAATCTTGAACGGGCACCAACGGGCGGGGGGCTGCTAAGCGGGTCATGAATAGCGCTCTGCGCGTTATTCTGAGTAGCTCGCTGAATCCAACTCGAAACCAAGCTAACTGAGAGGAGTTAGGCCGAAAACCGCTGTTAGACGCCCTCTCAAGAACCCCTAGTGGCTTACATTTTAACTGCGAATGCCCTACATTTAGGGATTGTCTGCGCCCAAGAAGCTGTCAGGCGGAGAGCGTTCTTTTGCCGCCTCGCCTAGCTCCTATTTTACCTAAGACCTACTGAGGCCGATTGTCATGCTTTTAGTCGATGCATTAAATTTCAAATCCCTTATTCGATCTGTGCGCTTTGTAGCCACCGCGGCTATTGATAGCAAAATCAATTCAAAAGTACTGTTTGGCGTAGGCTCTGCGTTTTTACTTGCCTCCTGCACCGAGCCTAGCCAAGAAATAATAACCCGCGTGGATTCGGCGCCGGGCTATACCCGCATAGATGAACGCGATCCCAATGATCCGCTCAACGCCTCCATTTATGAGCTCGACAACGGTTTGCGAGTCTATTTGACCGAAAACCATGAAGAGCCACGTTTTTATGCGGAAATCGCCGTACGCGCGGGCAGTAAACACGATCCGGAGGATGCGACCGGCTTGGCCCATTACCTCGAACACCTGCTCTTTAAGGGCAATCAGCACCTAGGCACTCTCGACTACGAGGCAGAAAAACCCCATCTCGATCGCATCACTGCGCTCTACGAAGAGCATTTCAATACTACCGACGAAGCGCGCCGCGCAGAGATTTACGCCGAAATTAACACCGAGGCGCAGGCTGCCGCTCAATTCGCCGTGCCTAATGAAATAGACAAACTCTACAACGCCATGGGCGGTTCGGGTCTTAACGCCCACACCTCTAATGAAGAGACGGTTTATAAGATCGGCCTGCCCGCTAACCGCCTTAAACATTGGGCTGAGGTCGAATCCGACCGTTTCGTGAACCCTGTATTTCGCATCTTTCACACCGAGCTAGAAACAGTCTATGAAGAGAAGAATCGCTCGCTCGACAATCGCGGCTTCATTCTCTATACCGCGCTTAATGAGTTGATGTTCAAACAGCATCCTTATGGACAGCAACCGACCATCGGGACGGTTGAACACCTCAAGAACCCTTCGCTCGTTTATATACAAAACTATTTCGACACTTACTATGTGCCCAACAATATGGGCATTTTCATCAGCGGCGATATCGACACGCAAGAGACAATAGAGCTCATTGCAGACAAGTTTGGCGCTTGGCAGTCCAAACCGGTGCCCGAGGTGGGTCCGTGGCAAGAAATGCCCCTAGTCGGCGCGGAGCGCACAACTGTGCAATACCCGGGCGAGGAGCAGATTCAGCTCGCCTTCCGCACTGTCCCCAATGGTCACGCAGACAAAGAGGCGCTAATTCTAGTCGACATGATTTTAGACAACGCCACCGCTGGCCTTATTAATCTTAACCTCAACCAGCAACAACGCGTGGCTAACGCCGGCTCCTCACCCCAGTTTATGAACGACTACGGGATGCAGATGCTTTACGGCGTACCCAAAGACGGACAAACGCTCGACGAAGTAGAGTCTCTCCTTCTCAGCCAGCTCGATCTGATTAAAGCAGGCGAATTCGAAGAGTGGATCATTCCTGCGATCATCAATGACTTTAAGAAGAACCAGAAGGCGAGTCTTGAGTTCAACACCTCGCGCGTCTCGGTGATGCGTCAATCGTTTATCGAAGGCGCTGAGTGGGCGGACTACAGTGCGGAACTTGAGCGCATGGAGACGCTAACCAAGGCCGACGTGGTTGCGGTTGCCAATAAATATTTCGGCGGCGACTACGTTGCGGTGCAGCAAATAGACGCGCAGCACACACTGCCACCGGTTGAGAAGCCGCAGATCGACCCGGTCACCATCGATCCTTCGCGGCAGTCAACGTTCGCCGCCGACATTCTCGCCATGGATTTCGAGCCAATCGAGCCAAGCTTTGTTGAGGCCGATAAAGACTATCGACGCATCACGTTTGCCGACGGCGTCGAGCTATTCTATGCGCCAAACCCGCTCAACGATCTGTTCACGCTTTCCATCGGCGTCGATGTTGGCACCGAAGAAAATGACAAACTCAGCCTCGCCGCCGCGTTGATGGACGTGGCTGGCACAGCATCACTGAGTAACGAAGAGCTGCAAAAAGAGTGGTATCGACTCGGCAGCAGTTTTAATTTTGGCGCAGGCGAAAATGCCTCGGGCTTCAGCCTGTCGGGTCTGGATGAGCAGTTTGAGGCGAGCTTAGAACTTATGATGTCGGCGATTAAACAGCCAACAACAGATGATGAGACACTCGAGCAACTCAAGTCGATACTCATCAAATCGCGCCAAGAGTTGAAGAGCTCACCCCCAGCTATCGCAAATGCGCTCAACCTCTATAATCGCTATGGCGAAGAATCACCCATGCTCGAATCGCTAACCACAGACGAAATCAGAGCGACACAATTAGATGAACTGTTGTCGCTACCGAGCGATCTGCTCGACTACGAGCATACACTCGCGTACACCGGTTCGATGCCATTGGAGCAACTTGTTGAAGCGCTGCGTCGGCATCACCCACTCGCAGGCGACCTAAAACAACCGCCCGCCTACCGATTTAGGACAGTGCGCGAAATAAGCGCCAACGAAGTCTACGTGGTCGACCAGCAAACCGCGCAGGCGCAGGTACGCATCGAGTTTGCCGATGGTGAATACAACGCAAACGACCGTGTGCCTGCCTCTGTTTACACGAGCTATTTCGGCAGCGGTATGTCGAGCGTCGTCTTCCAAGAATTGCGCGAGGCGCGCGCCCTCGCCTATTCGGCCTCTGCACGTTACGGACAGGGAAGCCGCCTGAAAGATCAGAACCTGATGCTCGGCGCAATCGGGACACAGACCGACAAAACAGTCGATGCGTTAGACGCGTTTATCGATCTCATCGACAATATGCCCGAGTCTGAAGAGCGTTTTGACGAAACCGTCACCGCACTGCTTAATCGTTATCGCACGTCTAAACTCAGTTTCCGTGAGGTTATCGGTGCGGTGCGCGGCTGGGAGAAATTGGGACTCGAGGGCGATCCTCGTGCCGACAGCTATGCGCGGTTGCAAGAACTGCAATTCGCAGATCTAGTCGACTTCCAGCGCGAGCATGTAAAGGATCGTGCGAAGCTTATCTCGATCGTCGGTGACCTTTCGATCATCGACCAAGCGGAACTAGAACGCTTCGGGTCAGTCAAACAGATTGCGATAGACGATCTGTTTGTAGAGTAGCGCTACACTACGGTCTCACCGTAGCGAACTGCTAACCCAGAGGTAAAACCGACAACGATGAACGCTCAGCCACAAGCACTAAACGTGATTAGCCTTGCCGGAGTCTCAAAACGCTACGGCAATGTTGACGTGCTGCGCGATCTCGACCTGACTGTCCAGCGCGGCGCGATCCATGGTCTCGTCGGGCTTAATGGCTCCGGCAAGACAACGACGCTCGAATGCATCCTTGGATTGCAACAAGTGCACTCGGGCAGCGCTTCGATTCTTGGCTTCGAGCCTAGACATCTTTATCGCGCCGAAGGCGACGTGGTAGCCGTTTTCGACACGCCTTCTCTGCATGCCAACTTAACTGTCCAGCAAACGCTGTCACACGCTGCGCATTTGATTCCGGCTCAGAAAAAACCTTCCGCGAGCGGCGTTCAACCCCCGCGCTCAGTCAATGAGGTGATGTCACTGCTCGGGTTAAGCCGTTACGCGTCGTTTAAGATTCGCAGCCTGTCGCTTGGCAATCGTCGGCGCGCCTCTATCGCTCACGCGCTGCTTGGCAACCCTAAACTGGTTCTGCTAGACGAGCCTTTCAACGGGCTTGACGCCGGTGGCGTCGACGAAGTACTGGCTCTCATCAAAACCCTCAATCGAGATTTTGGCACTAGCTTTTTATTGTCGAGCCATCAGCTGCCCTATTTGCAATCGGTTTGCTCCCATCTTTCAATACTGCATGGCGGGCACATTGTCGCGAGCGGCTCTCTCGAGGAACTGCTTCAAGGCAGCGACGCAAAGCTCATCGTCCGCACGCCCGACATAGCGCGAGCACAAGCATTGCTAGAAAAGCTCGACGGGATACTGAGCGTAGTCAGCGATACCGGCTCACTCACCGTCACTCTCGCCACCGCTAAACCCGCCGCAGTTAATCAGGCGCTTGTCAGTGTAGGGATTCCGGTCGATGAGCTCGTTCATGTGCGCGCCTCGGTAGAGTCACTTTTCCGTGAACTCACTAGCGCCTCCACTGATAAGTCTAATTCGCGAGCGATAGCCTCATGAACAGACTAGCGACAGCATTAAGAGCGGAAGTATTTATCGCGCGTTACTCACTCGGCGCGCGCTTAGTTGTGCTTGCGCCGCTGCTTCTCGCCTGCGCCCAACTCCTCATCGTTGCGCTTGGCGACGCAAGTACCGCGGCGCAGCAAACGCTGATCGGCGAAGAAACTGTGGCAACCAATGGCTATGGCAACTGGGTAGATTCGCTGGTTACCGGATTCACTGCGCTCGGCTTGCTCATTACCGGCTACTCGGCGCACAGTTTTGCTGCCGACCGTGAACTCGGCGCACTACGTCATAGGCTTATCCGACTGTCTAGTCGCACTCAAATCGTCATCGTAAAATTACTGCTGCTACATTTGCTCGCGTTGGCCTCTCTCCTCTTACTCATTTTAGGCTCGTGGCTTTTGAGCACTGCGCTGTGGGAACTTGGCCCTGTGATAGAGGATGGCTACGAATTAATAAGTGAAGGCGAGATCCTCGATGAGATACATTTGGGCTTACGCCTTGCTGTATTTCCCCTGCCCGCAGCGATCGCCTTCGGCGTTCTACTTTCGGTGGTCGCGCAGTCGGCCATGCAATCGCTTTCACTCGCGCTCGGACTGACGCTCGCATTCGACGTATTCAAAACCTCATTAGGCGACATGGCTGGCTATGTTTATGCACGCTTCCAACCGTCTCTTATCGATGTTTCTTATCTCGGCGATGTTGCGCGCTTGGCTCGTGGCTATTCGGATGTGCTCATTGATGAAAGACTGCTTGTGCTGAATCTATGGTCTCCGCTCCCTGCCTTTCTTCTCTGTCTTGGGTTAAGCCTATTGTTCGTTAGGACAAAAAATTTATGAGAGTGCGCTTTTTACTGTCTGCTAAGCGAATACTTCCGGGTGTTGGTGCCACTGGTGTTAGCTTTGTTTTTACGATCGCTCGGTGTTTTCGATTTTCTCAGCTTTCTCAGCTTGCACAACCTTCACAAATTGCTCAACTTCTCAACTTTGTAAGCTCTGGTAGGATAAAGGCGCTGTTTTTCGTTATCTCGTTTCCCCTCGCAGGCTGCGTAAGTTATGAGCCTGCTCAACTCATCCCAGAACTCACGCTCTCGGGTGAGGACGTCAGTTTCAGCAGTGCTAATACCAGCGAGCGCCAAATAGACTTTGGCCTTACCGTAGGCGCTAATGAAAGCGACTCGCTGTTTGACCTAGCTACCCTGCCCGGCGTTCTCGTGCGTGAGGTTATTGCGGGGGGCGCCGCCGCAACCGCAGGTATTCGCGCAGGCGATGTGATTTTGCGCATCGACAACTTGCCTATCGACAAACCCGACGCCCTTGCGAGCTTCGAGCAGGCGGCGCAGCCCGCGACCTTCGAGTTTACGGTACGCCGCGACACGACAGTGTTTTTGGCCTCGGTTATCGCAAACCCAGCACGCAGCACTCCTGCTCCCCGCGAGCTGTACCGAAGTGACCCGCTCGCGACAAGAGCTGGCTACACGACGCAATTACTCACCCTCTCAAAGAGCGCTTCTCGCAGCATAGCCGCAGCAACGGTCGTCGACATTCAGCTCGATAGTCCGCTGATCCCCGCGGGCATTGAAATAGGCGATGCGATCATCGCGCTGGAGGGTCGTGAGATTAATTCAGCGCAGGACCTAATTAGCCGGCTAACCCTCGAACACGAACTCGGTGATCGCGTCGAAGTCGATGTTTATGATGGGTCTTCTATACAACGAAAAACCCTCGTGCTTTGGCATCCCGGGCGCAGAATTAGTCGTGTCTCGCTCGGGCCTTTGCTGAACTATGAAGCGTCTGCACAGAGTGCAACGACGTCATTCACTTTTATAGACCTCTGGTTGTTTTCGGTTTACCAGTATGGGCAGAGCGGTGGCGAGCGCACGCATAAACTACTGAGCATTTTCGAATTTGCAAGCGATTACGGCGAACTCATCGAGGAACCTCAGCCTTGAATTTTAGACGCAGTATCCGGCCTCTCTCATTGCTAACTGTGCTCGCAACGAGCGCCTCGTTCAGCTATGCGCAAAGTTCGGGTAATTATGCGGCGTTCTCTCTTGCGCGCGAAGAGAACTGGGCTCCGCTTATCACCGAAGATATGAATGGCGATGGATTACTCGACCTTGTTTATGCGAATTACGATCCGAGCCTTGGCAGGCAGCTACTCATTCACTATCAGAACGCGAGTGGCGATTTTCCCGATGCGCCACAGGTCATCGAAATAAAATCTGAAATCATCGCCATTGGCTTTGGTGATTTACGCGAAGAACCCGGTACGGAATTAATTCTACATGCTGCGAACGGCGTGTTTAGCCTTTCGCCTGCTATCGAAGGCTATGCCGGAAATTTAAGACCCATCATGCGCTTCGATTCCATCGCCGCCATTCCCTCACGCAGGCAAGTGGAGTTTTTGCCACCGCTTGAAGATCGTACTGGTGATTCAATCCTCGACCTCTTCTTACCGGCAGAGCAAGGCTTCGCCTTTTTCGCAGGTTCACAAGACGGGGAGTTCGAGCCAGCCGGCAGCATCACGACAGTAAACACTGATTTACGCAGCGCACAGCGAAACGATCGCGAGGCTGGACTCGATACTCAGCTCGGCATCAATGCGACAGATGGGGTAGTGGTAAAAGTCGAAGTCGAGCGGCGTAATCCGTTCGACAATTTTGTCCAGCATTGGCCAAGTAAAACCGAAGACGCCAATCTCGTGAGCGCTAATAACTGGATACCCAATGCTGTCTTTACCGAGATCAATGGCGATGCCCTGCAAGACCTCGTGTTTATCAATCTCGATAGTGCTGCCAATCCACAGCTAAATATTGCGCTGCAAGACAAACGAGGCTTTAACCCCACTCCCTCATGGCAAGCGAGCTTCGAAGCCGGCGGAGAAATCAGCCTCCGCGATTTTAACGGCGATGGACGCAGCGATATACTGCGTCTTTCGGGCAGCGGTGACGACTGGGAGGCGCGGTTCTTCATCAACAAAAAAGTGGGAGAGCCTTTCGACTTGTCGACGCCTGATCAGGTTATGCGCTTCTCGGGGTACGACATGCGATTGAATCCTTACGCGCTACCCTCAGGAGAGATTGCCCTCAGCGTAAGCTACTACACACTACCCATAATCGATGCGATACGCAGCGCCAGCATTAACAGAACTCAACTTCTTTATGCGCCTATAAACACCGCGACGAGCGCTAATGGAACGACCACCGAGTCTGAGCCCACTACTGCGCTCTTCGCACGCAGGCCTTCGAGTCAGTTGGTCGAGAGCTTTTCGGCGGCCAATGTGCGTGGGCTTTCGGAGCAAATGTCACTCGCTTTCGATATAGACGGCGACGGCGCTAACGATGCCCTCTACATCACCGAACGCGGCACGCTCGCAGCCAAACGCATCGATGATTCGCTAAGCATCGAAGCCGAGCCCTTTTGGGAATACGTAAGCGATAAAACCGTCTTCGAGTTCGACGTATCAAGCCTTAATGCCGACGGTATACCCGACCTCGTTTTGCGGCATGGCAATTCGATTACCGTTTTGGTGTCGCGAGGAGTTGCGCAAGGTGGGCCGCTATGAACTCTCGTTCTGCCTCCGCACTTTGTTGGTCGCGGTTTTGGCCACAGTGTTATCCCGCTGCTTTCGTTCTCCCCTTACTCGCAACGTCCTTATTCGCGGCAAGCATAGCGCCGAGCAACGCGGCTGGTGCGAGCGCAGCCGCGCTGAGTTTTACCCAAACGCCTTTTCGCCTGCCAATTGAGACCGCGAGCCTCACGGCGGTAGACCTAAACGGCGATGGTCGCCTAGACCTCCTCGCACAGCTCGACGCCGAACTCAGACTCTATCTGCAGAGAGAAGGCGGCTTCGATTTCGACGCAGACTTTATCTCACTGCCCTTATCCGGCAGAGCACTGGGCTGGGACATCGGTGTTGCGGACGCGCAGGGTAAGCCCGGTTTGGTCACACTCGAGCGCGGGAATGAGGTTCGCGTGTACCGACTCGATACCACGGCAACGCAGTGGCAAGCGCCCGAGACTCTGCTGAATGGATTTGCTGCGGCTATTGGGTCTGGCATTGAGCGGCTACACTTCGTACGCGACGTGAACGGCGATGGCTTCGACGACCTTATACTGCCCGATAGCGATCGGCTCGCGCTCTACCTTGCCACCGCCGAGGGCTTTTTACCGCCGCTGCGGATCGATACTCAAGTGAGACTTAATACCACCCTTTTTTCACCCGATCTCGAAAGACGAATAGGCCAAGCGCTGAGAATTCCTCCGCTACAATTGCGGGACGTGAATGGCGACCTCGCCGCTGACCTGATTGTCGACACCGACGAGCGCCTTGCGGTTTTTCTAGCTGACACGACCGCCGCAAACTATTTCTCGCCTGAACCTAGCTTTGAACTAGATCGGCTCGCGATTGAAGAAAGCCTTGGCGAGTTCGATATCGAAACACTCGACTTTGCAAATCTCACCGGTGTGCTCGCTTTAACCCACGAAGAACTGCTCGAAGATATCGATGGTGACGGCATCGAAGACCTCTTACTTCGCGAAGGAGGCAAAGTCTCCGTTTTTCCGGGCACCCTGACGGGAATAGACGTCAGCACCCCTAATCAGGTCCTGCGCTCCGGCGGCAATGTGCTTACCACCTTCCTCCACGATGAAGACGGCGACGGCACTAAAGACTTATGGCTGTGGCGCGTCGAACCTATTTCAGTCGGCGACATTTTTGTCTGGCTCGCGCTGTCGGGCAGCATTTCCGTCGAGGCGTTTGTGTATCGCAACCAAGGCGATGCGTTTGCTCGGCGACCCGCGCGCAAAATAAGCGTCGCCCTTAAATTCCCCTCGGTTATTCGTCTAGCGTCGTCGCTGCGGCAGATAGCCGACGAGGCGCGCAGCACCGCCGAGAAGACAGACACGCTAAGCGGATCAGCGCAGCTTGACGGCCAGGAACAGGACGTCGCCCGCGACGATCTCATGCTGCTAGCGGGCAGTCGCCTAAGCCTGTTCCTCAACGTAATCGAGGCGGCACCTGCGCCAACCTTCCTCGGCGCGCTTGGGTACAGCCCCGACCGCGACGACTATTCCATCGATCTCAAGGCCGTGGTCGATGCAGCAATGATTTCATCTAATCCCCTCGATGGCATTACCACCCCGCCTAGTCTCGACATTGATCTGCCGGCTCCAGCGAGCAGCGGGGGTCTGGTCAGCGCCAGAATCAATCAAGACAATCGCGATGATATTTTCGTCTTTACGGCGATGACCCCAGACGCGATTGAAGGCATACTCTTACTCTCGGATTAGGCACTCAGAAGCTTAATAAGTTTGAGAAGCTGACACACTAATAAAACGCCGAAAAAACGCCAAAAAAAAGAGAAGAGCATGAAAAAAGCAGTCTGGATCGCGTTCGGTGCGGCAATCGTCGGCGTCAACGGCGCCGCCGAAGCAGTCGAGTATTTTACCGACACCGAACTCGTCGCCTACTTTCGCGTGATGCTCATCATGGGCGTCTTGTTTATCGCCATGGTTTTCTTAGGCGCCTACGCCCTGGTCTCCGCTGCCGAAGAAGAAAAGCCCCTCGCCGGGTCTGTTAATAACACGCTCGGCGCGGACAAAACTAAAGAAAAAGCGCCCGATAAGGACCATCGATGAGGCAGTCTCTTCTATTAACACTCTGCGGCATGTTATTACTAAGCGCCTGCAGCGACGAACTCACTCGTGCGCGCCCTTATATTCTTACCACCGCGACCACGGGTGGCACCTATTATCCAGTAGGCGTTGCGCTAGCGACACTTGCCCATGCGCAGCTAGCCGAAACTGCAGGTCTCTCGCTAACCGCCATTAGCTCGGCAGGCTCGCTCGAAAACGTAAAACTCCTGCGCGATAACCAGGCACAGTTTGCGCTTCTTCAGGGCCCCTTCGGTGCCTGGTCTTGGACCGGCGAAGGACCTGTGAGCAAACCGCAGACGCACATGCGCAGCGTTGGCGCGATGTGGCAGAACGTCGAGCATTTCGTCTTACTGTCCAGACTCGCGCCCACTGGGGAAATCATGGACCTCAACAATATCGATGGCGAACGCTATGTACTTGGCCAACGCAATTCGGGCGCTGAACAAACTGGTCGCTTCATCCTCGACACGCTGGGCATCGACTATCAGAGCAAGTTTAACCTCGCCTATATGGGCTATGGCCCAACCACAAGCGCCATTCAAGACGGCAATATCGTTGGCATGAATATTCCCGCAGGCGCGCCGGTCAGTTCTATTACCCAAGCCTATGCGCTGCTCGGCGACCGCCTCACCATATTGAATTGGACACAAGAGACGCTCGACCTGCTCAACGCCAAATACCCGCTGTGGGACTGGTACGATTTCCCGCCCGGCACCTACCCTAATCAGACCAAACACATTCGCACGATTGGCTCGCCCAATGTGCTCGTTACGCGCGCCGATATTCCCGAGGACGCGGTTTATCAGATCACAAAAGTCATTTGGGAAAACCTCGCCACGCTGCAAGAGATACACGGTGCGACCAAAGACATGCGTTTAGATATTGCCATAGAGGGCCTCGGCGCACCGTTGCACCGCGGCGCGATTCGTTATTATCGCGAGGTGGGGCTAACTATTCCTCAGCGCCTAATACTTGAATCAGACTGGGCAGAGGGCGAACTTGAGGCGCTGCCGTTCGCAACCGATGCGCGTGGCGCTGTCGCCATTGCACGCGGCAAGCAAACGGGCCGCACACTATGAAGTCACCCACTCTGCGCTGGGCAGCATTTGGCTTTGCCCTCTTCCACATTTATTGCAACGTGTTCGCAAGTATTTCTGAGCTATGGCTGGCGGCGATTCACTTTGGTGGATTCTGCGCACTGTGCGCACTCATGGCGAACGAATCCGACAGCCTCACTCGGCGCAGTCTTGGCTATTGGATAAACGTCGCACTCGCCGGCCTTGCCATTGCCACCTCCGCCTATCTCATTTTGTTTGAGAATGCGCTTTACGCCCGCGAGACCGAATACATTTTCACCGACTATCTGTTCTCGTTTATCGCGATTGGTCTTGCTATCGAATTCACGCGTCGCACCACGGGCTGGTTCATGCCGATTCTAATCGTGCTAAGCCTTTCGTATATTCTGTTCCTTGGGCGCTATATCGGCGGCGTGTTCTCCTTTCCCGGCTTAAGCCTCGAAACCGTGATGTACCGCAGTTTCTTTACCACCGAGGGCATGTTCGGCCTAACCGCACAGATATCCTCCACGTTTGTGTTTATGTTTATTATTTTCGGCGCGTTTTTGCTGCGCTCCGGCGCGGGCGATTTCATTGTGCGTCTGGCAGGGTGCCTCGCGGGACGTTATACCGGTGGCGCCGGTCTGGTGGCTGTTGTCGGCTCCGGCCTCATGGGCTCTGTCTCTGGCTCGGCTGTTGCTAACACGGTCTCCACCGGCGTAATCACGATTCCAATGATGCGCGAATCGGGCTTCCCTGCTAAATTCTCGGCGGGTGTGGTCGCCGCCTCGTCGACTGGCGGCGCCCTAATGCCGCCAGTAATGGGCGCAGGTGCGTTTGTCCTCGCCAGTTACACCCAGATCTCCTACCTCACTATTATCGCCGCCTCTACCCTGCCGGCGTTGCTGTATTTTCTAACGGTATCGTATTTTGTGCGCATCGAAGCGAAGCGCCTTGGTCTGACGACTGTGGCTGCCGCCGACACCGAGCGCCTGCGCGACGTGATGAAAGGCGGCTGGCATTTTATTATCCCCATGGTCGTGCTCGTTGGCTTTCTCGTCGCAGGACGAACGCCGACAAGCGCCGCTGCGTTCGCGATTCTTAGCGTGATTGGAGCGTCGTGGCTCTCTGCGAAGCCGATGCGTCCTACCGACGTGTTCGATGCCGTGGTCGACGGCGTCCGCACGATGATCTCTACCGCCCTCTTACTTGTCGCTGTCGGCATTATTATCAATGTGGTTACCACAACCGGCATTGGCAACGCATTCTCGCTGATGATCGTCGAATGGGCGCAGGGGAGTTTGTTTATTACTCTTGTGTTAGTAGCCCTCGCCTCACTGGTCCTAGGCATGGGTCTGCCGGTGACCGCCTCCTATATCGTGCTTGCCACGCTGTCGGCACCACTTATCTACGATCTCATTAGCCAGTCGGCGTTACTTGATGCAATTCTCATTGGCATACAGGCTGGCGACCTGCCAAACAATGTCGCGGCGACGCTAAGCCTGTTCGGTAGCGACCCACTTATTGCGCTGCAAGAAATGCCGCTCGAGATGAAGCAGCTTATCCGCCAAGAGATGCTCCCTGCCGAACTGCTTACCGGCATGCTGCTGAGTGCACACTTGATCATTTTTTGGCTCTCGCAAGACAGCAATGTGACGCCGCCGGTGTGCCTTGCGTCTTTTGCTGCCGCCGGCATAGCAGGGACTAATCCGATGGCGACAGGGCTCACGTCGTGGAAGGTCGCTAAAGGGCTCTATCTCGTGCCCATTCTTTTCGCCTATTCGCCGCTTATTTCCGGCGGCTGGCCAGAACGTATCGAAGTGTTCATCTGGTCGTGCATGGGGCTTTATGCGATGGCTGGCGTATTGCAGTGGCATCTCGAAGCAAAACTTACCGTCTTAACAGCCGCGCTACTTTTACTCAGTGCAGGGCTTCTAATGTGGACACCGCTGCCAATTATCGCTCACCTCGTTGGTGCAGCAATACTCATTGGTGTGTTTGTGCTGCAGAACCGACAGCAGGCGGCGCTAGTAAGCGCCTTAGGGAAGTAGTTTTACTTAGCCCATTACACCGAACCGAAATCAGAAGAAGAGGATGAGAAAATAATGAGCCAATACACTGCACGGCAAGTTCACCTTAAAAGCCGCCCCGCGGGCATGCCAACACACGATAACTTCGCGTTGGTCACTGTCGAATTACCTCAGCCTGAAGCAGGTGAGGTCTTAGTCAAAAATCTCTATATGTCGGTAGATCCTTATATGCGCGGGCGCATGCGCGAAGACGCCGTCTATGCGCAAGCCTATGCGGTCAATGAGGTCATGTATGGTGGGGCTATTGGCGAGGTGATCGAATCAAATGATCCCTCTTTAAGTGCAGGCGATATCGTCCTCAACCAAAAAGCATGGCAAGACCGTTTCGTTGCGCCAGCAAATACCGTAGTCAAACTCGAGCCTTTCGACCGCGCTCAACTGTCCCTCTACATGGGCACACTCGGCATGCCCGGCCTAACCTCCTATGTCGGACTATTTAAGTTCGGCGAGCCCAAAGCCGGCGACACTGTTTTCGTTTCGGCCGCGTCTGGTGCGGTTGGTGCAAACGTTTGTCAGATCGCCAAACTGAAGGGTTGCCGCGTCATCGGCAGTTGCGGCAGCGATGAGAAGGCGCAATGGCTCAAAGACGAATGCGGTGTCGATGAGGTAAT
>Ga0115551_1001672_pt1 | contig 14032 bp, 6 predicted proteins | sample COGITO_mtgs_1103_FD_87179 | JGI IMG/M metagenome (GOLD analysis project Ga0115551, IMG submission 87179) | Pelagic marine microbial communities from North Sea - COGITO_mtgs_110321 | ecosystem: Environmental > Aquatic > Marine > Epipelagic | place: Germany:Helgoland, sampling site Kabeltonne... | reverse complement strand
GTCGGCCCGTTCGTGTTTTCCAACTGCGGCGCGGTGTCCGTGCACAGATTCAGAGAAGAAGAGGAAAGCTTCGCGAGAGGCAACGAAAGACAAACGAGCGTATCCGTGAGATACGGAACGATTGTACACGTGGACGATGAGAACAAGTTAAGAGCGTTTGATGTGGACGAGGTTGGGAAGGAAGTGATGGGACTGAAAGGGAGGAAAGAGAGCGAAGCGATACTTTTTTCATCCTCGACGTCGGACGAGAAGAAGAATGAGAATACTAAAGGTGTCGTAAAAGGAAACGTGAAAATAGTGAGCGTGAAACCGAGGAGCGAAGATGTCGTCGCGGTCGTTGTCAGCGATGGAGACGATGACGTCTTGGAGTTTTACGACGTCGTCGGTAAAGGCGCGGTGAAGAGACGAGAGGAAGGTACTTTTACGAAGACGAAAAAGGTAAAACAGTTCGTTTGGGAGGAGAAAGAGGATGGTATGAGCTATGTTGTTGTCACTGAAGGTGGAACGTTGATTCGGAACGGGACGGAAGAGGTGGCAGGTGGAGGCGTTGAGTGCGCGGCGTGTCATCCAAAGACGAACGCGTTGGCGTACGCGAACGCAAAGGGCTCGGTATTCGTCGGGGAAGACGTTGTGAATTTGAACGACGTAAAGCGAATCGAATCGATTGCGTTTCCAAACGAAAACAGCGACGATTTGGTTTTAGTTTCTATATTAAACGGAGAGGATGAGTGCAGATTGCTTGCGTTGAGGAAGAAGGACGGCCAGTGGACGGCGAGCAAATTAGGCGGAGGGTTCGATATCGATCCCACGCAAGACGCGGCGACTGGGAATCCTTTGCACGTCGTCCCAATTAATGGTTGGGATGTCGCTTTGTGTGCGCACGCGCGCGCGTGGGATAACCAAGTGCTTCTCGTGTCCACGTCCGCATCGGAACCGTGTCGCGTTTTAGAAATCGACGACGATAGGTGCTTTTGCACGATCCCTTTAGCTTTCGACGACGAGAATAATTTTGTTTCTGGCGTCGCGGTGGATTACGGCGCCTCGTGCGGGGCCATGTTGAACCCATCCGACGGCGGTGCTGGTGACTTACCCCTAGGACCGACAGTTATCCTTTCCACGTCGGATGGACGCATCGCATGCTTTCGATTGGCGTGTTTGACAGATCCGCCCGGGTATAGGATTGAAAAGACTCCCAGAGAAGAGCCGGTAAAAATACAAACGTTGGCGGCACCGCAAAAAAAAGAAGATGATGAAGAAAAAGTAGAAGCTCCAGCGCCGGTTAAAAATTTGTGGGGTGCGGATTTCTTGGCGAAAAACAAAGCACATCAGGCGAAAGTTCAAGAAGCTATCGAAGAGGAGGAGAAACCGAAATCGGCGTTTAGCTTTGTTCCACCCGCAACGGGGGATAAACCTGCATTTAGCTTTGGTCCACCCGCGACAGGGGAGAAACCTGCGTTTAGTTTTGGCGTTCCTTCGACGCCGGCGGCAGACTTGAAAAAGGAAAACGAAGAAAAAGAAAAAGAAAGAGACAACGTCCCGCCGCCAACTCCAGTACCAGATCCGACGCCACCTAGAGCAGCGCCGCCATCAAGAACAACACCTACGTCCGCAGTTCCTTCTTCTCCGTCCGCTCCTACCTCGTTCGAAGCGCTCGCGGATGATCCTACGAAACTCTTGGAGCAACTCTCGCTTGGTAAAATCTCAGACGTAGCTGCGGCGCGCGAAAAGTTAAAACAACTGTTTTTGAAGGAGCACGAAATCGAAACTACGCCAAAGCAGAAAATTTCTGCAACAAGTAGCGGAGAGGCGAGTACTGCTTCACCAGTTCCAGTGATGCGGTCTATAGATGTAACAAAAATCGCCGACGATTCGAAGGCGTTAGCGCCGATGGACCCGAAGGCTTCGCCATTACCTTCTTGGGGTAAAAAGTTGGAAGGTGTTCCAAAGACCTCAGCCGCTTCAGGTGTGAGTACGTCAAAAGATATTGCAAATGCTCTCAAACTTATTGCGAATGATTTCGAAAACGCGAAACTTGAGTGCGACGCTATGTTATCGGACTGTAACGACGCGTGCGATGCGATTCAAAATGAAAATTCTGCATTCGCTGCGAGCGCGAAATTTTCAAAAAAACACTTTGATATTTCTACGCAAGCCAGAGATTCAGCTCGAGATGAAATCCAGGAGACGAAACGCGTCGCGAGGCTACAAAACGAAGCCATCGGTGAACTTTGGTCGCGCGACCGCCAGAACGAAACCATGCGATGTGAACTCGAAAGTCTCATCGAGGCTGCACAAGAAAATCTGGAGAAGAACCAAAATCAAAATCCCGACGACGAAGATTTGACTGAAATCGTCGATTTAGATATGGAACTCCCAACAGGTTTGCGAAAGTTGAAAGCTCAGCTGCGGCGAGAAATGGATGTCATCGCGCAAGGAGCGGCTGATTTCGAAGTGCGTACAAATCTCGCCGAACGCGAGAAGAAGCGGCTCGATCGCATCAAGAAGGCAGCCGGGAGCAGCAGTTCAAATTCAGTCTTGACGATGAATCAGAGTCGCTCGCAAGAAACCACGAGAGCGTTGAAGGCAGCAATCGAAACGCAAAAAGAAGTCATCGAAGATCAGAATGAACGTTTGGAAACAACTATTGCGGATCTCCGCGAGTTTGGGTACGACGCTGACGTGCGCGTCGGGAAGGATGGGAGAGTTGAAGTGAATGCGATTGAAACTCCCGGTAAGCAACGCTTAGCGGCGTTATCGTCTGGTGTGATGTTTAGCACGCCTGGAACGGCCTCGAGAGGTAGAGGTGACGATAATCTCGGAGTGGACGTGCCGACGACTTCGCACAAGGAAGCTATGGATCGCGCGATCAAAACGCTCGTCAAGCAACCTCGAGTCGTAGTCTCTGAAATGAAGCGAGACGTTTTGAAGCAACCGCTTCGCCGCATAGAACCGCGAATGCCTCCGAAGCGCATCGAGAGAACAGTTTCTGCGCCGCCTGTAGTATCTGCTTCTGCTTTTGCTCCTGTTTCTGCCGCGAAGAAAGTGGAGGTTCCTCCACCGCCAGGGGCGGCGGCGCCGGCTAAGGCACCACTCTTCCCGGCGTTCTCAGCACCTGTTGCAGCGGCACCGTCGAAACCGAAAGAAGCGCCGAAGAAAATGGAAGTTCCTCCGCCACCGTCGTTGACTGCACCTTCCTTGGCACCCAAAAAAATGACGAACGAGGAAGAGGCAGCGTCGAAGAAACCTTTGTTCCCGAGTCTTTCGGCGTCGTCGGCCCCAGCTGCTCCTGAAGCAGCGACGGCATCTAGCACCGCATCCTCTGTGACTCCAGCGAAACCAGTGGTGAACTTATGGAGCGCAGACTTCATGGCTAAAAATAAAGCAGACCGAGCGAAAATTCAAGAAGCCATTGAAGAGGAGGAGAAGCCAAAACCTGCATTCAGCTTTGCGCCATTGTCGACGAGTAGTGGTGGCGACAGTAAGCCGGCCTTTAGTTTCGGCATCGCTAAAAACCAACCCGAGAAGAAGAAAGAAGGAGAAGAAGAGGAGAAGAAGGAAGAAAGTGCTGATGATACTACTACTTTTCCTGCTCCTCCCGTTGCTTCTGCTCCTGTAACGCTGGCATCCTTGGCGCCGGCGCCGGCGGTGAAACCGCTCGGCTTTGGAACTTCTTCAATTGCAACGAGCGTCCCGAAATCCAAAGCCTTCGGATCTGTCGAAGAGTTAAAACTGGATGATAGTAAGGAAGGAGAGAAGGAAGAGGACATTCAGTCTTCACCGCCACCGTTACAACGCGCCGCGGCGAGTGCGAGCTCTGAGAAGACTGTGTTCAGCTTTGGATCGCTCGCGACGGCGGCGCCAGCAAAGAGGAAAGAAGAGGGTGAAACGTCCGCTCTATTTTCAGCGCCTCCAGAAACTCCGAAATTGGCACCTCCGTTGGTGCTTGCTAAGGAAAAGGAAGCTGCTGAAGCTCCGGTGACAGACGTCGCGTCGAGCTTTGGCAGTTTCGGAGGTTTAGGTTCGACGACATCAACGTCTGCAGTAGGTGGAATTTTTGGTAAGTCTGCGGTGCCTACGTCTACTACTACCGTGGCCGGTGCACCAACGGTGGCACCTGCGTTCGGAAAGCCCGCCGCTTCGGTGGCTGGTGTACCGGGTACGGGTACTTTTTCATCGTTTGGTAGTATGAATCCGCCTGCGTCTACAGGAGCCGTTGCTACGAGCACTGGTTTTGGATCTAGCGGTGGTGGTGGTGGTGCAGCCGCGCTCACTGGCACGCCTGGTTTTGGCCAAGCCGCAACGATTGGTGGAGGCGGAAGCGCAGCTTTTGGCACGCCCACTTCAACATCTTCTTTTGGTCAACCTTCAACGAGTGGAGGCGCGGCAGCATTGACGGGAACTCCATCGTTCGGCCAAGCGGCAAAGATTGGAGGTGGTACGCCTGCGTTCGGCTCTTCAACACCGCAGAGTACTTTCGGCCAAGCGGCAGCGACTACTGTTGCCGCCGCTACTGCCCCGTCGACGCCTGCTCCGACGTCTGGTTTCGCTGCTTTTGCAAATAAACCGACTGGATTTGGTGCCGCCGCGGCGGCTTCCGGCGGAGTTGGTTTTGGCGCGCTGGCGAGTCAAAGTGGTGGTGGAGGTGGTTTTGCGCAAGCCGCGCAACAAGCGTCTTCTAGTCCGTTTGCGCAACAAGCGCAACAGCAAGGCGGTGCTTTCGGGCAAGCGTCTAGTTTTGGCAATCAGCAGCAGCAACAACCACAAAGTTCTGGGAGTTTCGGGCAAACGAGCGGTTTTGGACAACCTTCTGCTGGTTTTGGACAACAACAAGGTACCGGTTTCGGACAACAACAACAAAGCACTGGATTCGGGCAACTACAACAACAAAGCACTGGATTCGGGCAACAACAAGGTGCTGGATTTGGACAACAACAAAATACCGGATTCGGACAGGCTTCTGGTTTCGGGCAAGCTTCTGCTTTCGGACAAGCTTCTGGTTTTGGCAGTCAGCAACAAAAACCTCCCGGACAAACTTCCTCGCCTGCGTTTACTCAAATGCGACGATAGAAACATTAGAAACATTAGATATAAGTTAATAATACTGAAAAATAGATTCAGAATACTAGAGAACAATTCACGCTACTACATAGTATGACATAGCTATTACATATTTCTTTCGGCTAACTCTCCGTGCAACGGCGCGTCTAAGGATAACTTTTCCGAGGCGATCCACGGATACGTGTGCTTTATGGTTTCTACGATTAACGCGTACACAACCTCCTCGCCTTTTTCGCTAAAATGCAACCCGTCCGAAAAATACGCGCTCAAATCCCCACCGCCTAACTTTTCAAACGTATCGAACGCGTCTGCCACACCTACCCCCATTTCTCTCGCCACTTTTTCCGCCGCAACCGCGTATTTCTCAGTGTGTTGATAAAGTCGATCCGGCGTATCGAACGCCGTCGTCTCCATCGCGTGTTGCACCCGGTCCTTTTCAATAATCGGTGGTGGCGTGATGACAATTCTCGGCACGTTCTTATACAAATTCAATATCTCCCGCATATTCTTCACGTATTCTTCGAGCGGAACCGCGTATTCGCGCTTGTGATTCACCGCGGCGTCGTTCGCGCCGAGAAACACAACCACCAGCGTTGGTTTTTTCACAAACAATTTCGGTTTCCTTTTCATCAAATCCAAAACCCATCTCGTGTTGTACCCGGAGTACCCTCTGTTTATAACATCCGCGCGTCTGACGTACGAAGACGCGAGTTTCGACACCCATCCTTTCTTTGAATCGTAGCCTCGTTGCGTCAGCGAGTCTCCCACGAGTAATATTTGTCGTCTGTTCCCCGCTGCATCATCGTCAGAAGAAAAACTCGTCGTAAACTCCTTCCATTTGGTCGCTAAAAAGTACCCGGTCATGGATGCGAGCGCGGCGACGACAAATCCGCCAAACGCTCGTTTATTCCGAGATGATACTCTCGAGGACTTTTTCGTGTGCGTCGATGCTCCAATTTCGCGATCGGCGACCATATTTGATGTGTATATATAAAGCGTCCGTCGTCTCTTAAAGTGGAGAAAATTCCCCTAAAAATCCCCTATAAAAATGACATCTCTCTGCGCGTCTTCAGCGCATCACAACACCGGTCGTCGCGTTACCACCACATCTCGAGGAGCAAACAATCGCAACAGTTGTCGTCGTCGCGTGGTACCATCCTCGCGTGCTGATGCTGATGCATCTAGGACCGATGATGAGGACAAAAATGAAAGAAGAAAAAGAGGATTGGAAACGAAGAAAGATTCGAGCAGACGCGCTTTCGTCGCGTGTTCTGGCTGCGCTTTCTGTCTTGCCGCTTCCTTTTCGGAGGCCGCGCGAGCGTTTCCAAAACTCTTAGACTTGAACGATGAAACCGTCGAGGACGTGAACTATGTGCTCGATCACAGGAATCAGCGGACGGACAAAGTGTTTGCCAAAGCGAGTGAGTGTTTGTGTTTTTCTTCTTTCTTTGCGAACTCCCTAACGAACTCTTTCCAACTAACTCTATAACTCTTTTTACGCAGTGACAACGATGGCTGGATACGAAAGCGTCATCGAAGAGAGAAAGACAGAATTATTCACGAGAGCATTTTCGAACAGAACAGGGAAGGTGGACGTGGTTGAATTAGGCGCGGGCACCTGGCCGAATGCCAAGTATTACGATATGGTCGCTTCGACGACGAATTTTGGAGTGAGCGTTGACGTGTACGGCGTCGATCCGAACGAGTACATGACTCCGTACGCGCTGGAGAATTTTGAAAAGGTGAAATCGGATAAGGTGAAATACGAGCCGTTGCGTGGCGTGAGCGAGAATTTGCCGTTTGAAGATGGTTCTGTGGATGTGGCGGTCGTGTCGCTTGTTTTGTGTTCGGTGGAGGATCAGTTGGCTTCGTTGAAGGAGGTGAAGCGCGTGTTGAAACCCAAGACGGGCAAGTTTATCTTCGTCGAACACGTGTTGAGTCAAACGAACGATAGCTTGAGACGTCAGCAGGAGGCATTGACACCGATGCAGATCAAAGCTGCGGATGGTTGCAGATTGAACAGGAAGACAGGCGAAGTCATAAAGAAGGTGTTTGGCAGCGAAAACGTAGACTATGAATACTTCGATTTGGATGGGTTTTGGGTTATAGGATCACAAATAGCCGGTATTGCCAGCGTGTAGTACGATAAGATGCACACAAATATTTATTCCTCATTGCACGGCTAAGGTGTGTAAATATCTCTTCAGCTCTAAAAATGGTTGCTGCTGTTCGTCCGTAGTCTTTTTTTCCTTTTTGCGTTCGGCCTCAACGAGCTCCAGATTTTCCTTCAAAACCTTCGATACTTCGATACGCCGAGCCTCACTTTCTTTTCTCAATTGCTTACGTAACTTCTCGACAGTTTGTTCTAATACATCGTTCCGTTTTTGGACCGCAAGAGCTGCTTCTTCCGCGCGCGTCAAGTGTACTTCGTTCTCCTTGATGTCTTCTTCGCGAGCGTATCGGGAATACAGTTGCACAACGGCATCTTTCAACGCTTTGAAGTCCTCGTTTGCTTTTCTATCCACCACCTGGAACAAGTCGCGCTGGAATCTTTTAATCAACTGCTGCGATTTTTCCGCGTTTCTACGCTTCAACTTTGCTTCTTTGCGAAAGCTCTCTCCTTTGCGTGTTGTTTCTTCCAACTCGCCTTTGAGAGCTTTCACTTCTGCCAATACTTTTACTATTTCTTTATCCTTCAACTGTAAATGTTCGTTCAAATCGTTCACGGTGCGCTCAAACTTTGGTACAATCTCAGAATCGACTTTGACGAGTCTCTCGGAAAGTTCCGTCAGTTGAGAGGAGAGCTTCCGTTCTGATGCAATCTTCTTTTGCATCTCGCGAGTCGATTTTTTATTGTCTTCTTTCAAATCACGTATTTCAGCGTCGCGTTCTGCTAAAGTTTGTCTCGCCTTTTCCAGCTCTTCTTTGAGCACATCTCGCTCGCGCTTTGCTAACGAGGCCTCTTCGCGCATTAATTCTTCGTTTCTGGTTGCGCTTTCGCGAAGCTTCCGTGTTTTCGCGTGCTCAATTCGTAACTCCGCAGAACGATGGCGCTCGTACTCCACGTTTTCCTGAAATACCTTTTTCAAATTTTCAATCTCTTCGTCGGCGTCTTCTTCAACTTGGCGCTGCGTCTCTTCGCTAATTTCCTTCTCTGTGCGAATTTCTAGTTCTAGCTGCGCGATTTTATGCTGTAAAAGTCGCGTCTCTTTCTCCAATTTCGCTTCCGATTCTTTGACGTACGCCTCATGGGCCTGCACCAATGCTGAATTTTGCTCGTCCCACTTCGCAATTTCCTCATCTTTCACGACTTTTAAGTTTTCAGTCTTCTCAAACTCTTTCGCGAGTTTACGCCTATACTCTCTCTCTTTGTGTTCTTCGCGTGTTCGGCGCGTTTCGTCTTCGCTGCGCGTTTTCTCTTCAGTTTTTGCCCTCTCCTCCAGAAATGTTTCTCGCAACCTCGTTCGCTTGGCGATTTCTCTTTCCAGATCGTTCTTACGCTGCGTTTCTAGACGATTAACTTCTTCTCGATTCCGTTGGTCGGACACTCGACGCTCGTATTCGTGTCTGGCGCGAAGTTCACGAATTCTTGAACGGAGATCTGCTATGCTCTTCTCCTTTTCAAGTAGGACGAGGCGCGATATGAGCACGTCGTCTGGCGCGTCAGCGTCGCTCGTATCTTTTACGCTTCTATTTTTATCAAACCGAGGAAGAGGGTTATTGAAATTGAATGCACCGGAATCAGATTCTATAATAATCTCGAATGCAAACATTGTTCCGTCCGAGGCACACGCGAACACTCTCTTCTCAGTATCGGACGCACATATGGATGTAATTTCCCGATTGCTCGCGCATCGATATTCACGAAATTCTCCGGTCAACGGAGTTGTGTATACCCGCAACGCACCGCAGGATGTACCACATACCAGGAGTCGAGATGAATGCAGAAAGCACGCAGATGTTAGAGTAGTTGCTTTTCGTCGCGAGACCATTCTGCTGTGCTCCTCATCACTTCCGCTCTGGTCGAAAGTCGTTCCGGCGGTACCGTCACCGCCGCCGTTACAAGAGAGCGCTGACATGGATGAAGAGATTTCAAATTCTCGGCAAGAACCTGCGCCAAACTTTTCACCGTCTAGCTCTTTGATCGTTCGATCGCTTCCAACTAAAAACACGCCATTCCCGAGTTCTTTCGGCAGAAGTGCGACGTCGTCGTATCGACACCCCTTTCTCGCGTGTTCTGCGTTTCTCTTGTGTTCTCCAGATAAAGCATCAACACCGTGTAACTCCCAGCGATAACAGCAACCGTCCGCACCTATAGTAACGACATTTTCGTCGTCACTCGTCCATTTTACCCGTCTAACCTTTGACGAGTGTCCCCGAAGCGTCGACAAATTTGCGCCTGTATACGTGTCGAAAATCTTGGCACAGTTACCATGCGCGGCCACAAACTTGTGTCCACCGTGTGCGAAACTGACATCACGCACGTTCTTCAATGGAAACTCGCGAGCTTTTTCGAGAGTGTCGCGGTGAATGTAGAACATGCGGAGTTTATCGTTGAAGCCAACGAGGAGAATATGTCCGGACGGATGCAATGCTACTGAAAGTGGCGTCTCTGGGAAGTGCTCACAAAGTTCAAGCGCACAGCTAAAAGCCGACGACTCTGTAGACGTGCTCGTACTAGAGCCGCGATCTGACGACTTTGCGGTCGTCTCTGAATGCACATCACTGGTCGTCAACGCGGTAGAAATGCCACCAAACAACATTTTATTCTTCTCTTTAGTAGACCAGATACGAACGGCGCCGTCAGTGGAACACGTAGCGAGTATCGGTTTCAAAGCGCAATGACTTGCACGCGAGGATGGAGATGGAAGCACAACGTTGTGCGATATCATATTACCACCACATGACGTACTGTTGGCATCTTGATTAAACGTGGAAGAAAACGATATCGTCGAGTTTGTCGCACCGGGTAGTTTCGAGCGTTCAGAAGCTGTGACGCTGAAGTTTTCCCGCAAAAGTACTTGGAACACGTCACTATGCGCGGTACCTTGCAAAGCGCTCTGTTCACAATCGCTGGAAGCTTCCTTCTCGGTCGTTATTTCCCGAACCGATGCGTCTGCATCTGAGACTGCGAGAGTGTAAAGCTCGTTCGTTGGATGGTCCATCCACACGATAAGAGTTTCGCCGCACGGAGAGACGTCCGCAGAAACAATCGCTCCCCTTTCAATGATCCAACGCACTTCTTGCGACTGACAAATACTAGTATCTGTAGTATCTTTGCCACAAACGTCATCGGATTCTGTACCATCACGCGAGTTACAGTTGCGATTCTTCACATTCTTCTCATCGACCGCGTCTTCATCTACTCCGTCTACCTCACCTTCTTCTTCCTCTTCTTCTTCTTCTTCCGGACTATCTTCATAGGCTTGGTTTTTCCTACGAACAGACCAAACTCGGATTTTACCGTATGGCTCTTTACCTGCGGTAATCTTTCGATCGGCATTTCTGTTATACACGGAAAGGCTTCCGTTAGTTCCGAAAATACAAAAACCTCGTGCGCCGATGGCGCATACGCCCGTTGCGCCAATATTGTAGCTATTATTATTTTGCGCAAAGCAGTTTCGAATAATAAATATCGGTTGCGATTGTTCTAGTATCAACGCTTGTCCACTTTTAAATGCAACAACGACTCTCTCTCCGTTTCCTTTCTCTAACCACGCGTGATCGACTGGTTCATCTCCTTCAAAGGCTTCCCCGAATGGTATTGCGCTGGCGAGTTTGATAACGCCCCGACTCCCCGACGCCGAAGATGCGGCATATAAGTCAGCCTCTGACTTTTGAGGGAGCTTATACATTCTGATCACGCTCATAGCGACAGCTGAAACTGTATTTCTCTCGCGTGGATGAAATTTAAAACTCGCCGGATTGGAGTGTGACGTTGAATGGTTGCGTTGACCGACGCTTATGCGCGGCTCTGGAAGAAAACCAATCACGTGCGACACGTTCGACACCGACGAGGACTTTTTACCCGCAGAGAAAATATCAGAGTAAGCAGACGACGCAGGAAACGGATTGCTCGTCGACAGTTCTTGATTACTATTGATATCACCGTCGTTACTGACGTTGGTGCGCTTCGTCAGATCCGAGAAAGTCCACGAACGCAAGGTCCAATCGTTCTCGTCCGAAACTCTTTGCACTTTCGCTACAATCGAAGCTCCATCGGTTGAAAAACACACCTCAGTGAACGCATACTCACCGAAACATCCACTCATCGAAGCTACTGTTGCACTGGAAGAAGAGCTCGAACTTTTCTTCCCGTCTGTCCCGATCGCGTCTCTCAACGAAAACGTTCTCAACCTCGCGCGCCTTTGCGTCTGTCGATGTATCGCGCACAACACAAGCGACGGTCCTATTTCCTCGTCTCCACTCTCTGCAATCGCGAGTAAAGAAGCAGTTTCGCCAGTAAACGTGATCGGTCCGGAAGCAGAAGCAGAAGAAGCAGAAGAAGAAGATACTCCCGCCTCCCTTCTTCGTTGACCACCGCCTTTTCCTCTCTCCTCTTCCTCCTGCTCCAAAAAGTCTTCGCTTCTCTCCCTCGCGCTCCCACCCCCAAAACACTTCTTCGCCGCGATCGCGGTCACTTTCCTCTGCCCGGGCGTCCCGGGCACGAACGCCACTTGCCTCCCGCGTTCGCTCTCCACCAACAACACGCCGTGACCAACCGGAAACGCGCAAAGCGCGTCGTCCAAGAACACAATCGAACGACACACCAAATCGAACGACATCGGCAAACCAAACGCGCCGGACGGTGCCACGCGCGCTTTTACCACCACCGCTCCTCCCGTTTTGTTGTTCTCGTCGTCTTCACGACCCTTGCGGATACTCCCTTCTTCTTCGTTCTTCATTGTATTCGTGCTCTGTTGGGGTGTGTGTCCCCGTCAAAACGAACCGTTTGGCGCTTTTATTAGATACGAAAAAAAAGTTTTTGGTCTATTTTTAGTCGTATTTTAGAGAAACGCAACGCGAACAACAGTTTCCCGAGCGCTCAAAGAAGCGCTTCTGACGTCAGAAGCGATGAAGACGAAACGAAGTGAGTGCTTTTATTCTCTCGTATATCTTATTACTTGGCAAAATCAGCGCTACTGCGACTACTCGAGAGGGTGGTGTCACACAATTTTAAAAGTGCTCGTATTTTATAAATATAAATTGGCGTTTTTAATCCATAAAACGAAACGAAACCTGTCGTTTGTTTGCACACAAAAGAAGATATCATGTTGCGAACAACAGTTTCCCGTCTCCTCCGGCGGAACGCGGGAACCAACAACGCAATATTAGGATTAGGAAGCATCAAAAGAAGAAACATCTCGACCGAAGAACAGATGAAACTAGAGCAAGAGATAAACGCGACGTTCGCGGAAGCGAGAGAGGAAATCGAAGCGGCGATGGAGAGCGTCGGGACGACGTATTTCAACGACGACGCGGAAATCGCGAAAGAATTAACCAGAGATTGCGTCGCGAAATACGAGGAGTTGTTGACGAAATGCGAGGGAGATGCGGGGAGGAAGGAGAAAATTCAAAGGAGCATGGGATTGAAAATCGAGCAGTTGAAAGCGGAGTGTAATTTGATCGATACCGCGCACGATGATTAGATTTTTATTAGAAGAGAGAGACAGAGACAGAGACTTTCGGTTGATGAGATGTATTGTTTGTAGTATAAGAAACGTAATGCGATGAGAGCGTAATAATTTGATCGATACCGCGGGCACGATGATTAGATTTAGAAGAGAGAGAGAGACCTGGTGGATGATGTGATGTATTGATTGTAGTATATAAACGTAACGCGTATTGACGATACAATTTGCCTTTTCCCCGGGGGACGAAAACATATCTTCACTTTAAAGAGGCCTCAAAAGTACGCGCAATAATGTCTTCCGTCTGCTTTTCTTTGCGACGAGCGGCGATGTCATCGTCCTCGTCTCCGTGTTCTTGTTCGACGATCGTGAGAGGCGTGACCTCCTCCTCCTCCTCGCTCGCTTCTTCTTCTTCTTCTTCTCACCAAAAATGGATAACAACGACGGCTTCGTCGTCGTCCAAAAAAGGAGGGACGAAAGTCGTCTGCGCCGCGGAGAGCAGCAGCAGCGGTGGTGGCAAAAGTAGATTTAAACGACGCGACCCTGACGCGAAACCTCCCCCGGCGCCGCTCGGGTCCGGACCACCGATGACCTCGGGAAAAATCTCCGAGCAAATCTTGGAAAAAACGAGAGAAGAAAATCCAGAGGTGGAAGTGATTCCGTTGCAGCAAACGCGGTTCCAAGGCGTGGCGAACATCGACGACGAATCGAGCGAAACGTCGCAATCGAACGTTTTGAAACGAAGAGCTATACTTTTCGCCGGCGACGTGGCTGCATTTTCTGTGTTCGCGACGATTGGCCGTGCGAGTCACGGGGAAGGTTTGAACCCGATCGATATCGTCGGCACGGCGTCGCCGTTTATTCTCGGCTGGGCGGCGGCGTCGTATTTGTTAGGGACCCAAGGCGCGTTCGGCGACAGCAGCCGACGGAGCGGCGTGGATAAACTCGGAAAAATCTTACCCTCGGTTGGGAAAACCATCTTACTCGGCGTCCCAATTGGCGTGATTGTCCGTTCTGTGGCGACTTTCCACGTCCCCGATATCTCTTTCCTGTTCGTTTCGCTCGGTTTCAACGGCGTCGCTTTGATCCTGTGGCGCGTCAGTTTAAGTTCGGATATTCGCGTCGGAGGAAACAACGGAGACGCGACAAAACCGCGCACCAACAAAAAAGGGAACCCGCTCGAGTTTCTCTCCTTGTTGAGCGGTTTAGTCAAGAGATGGTAATAATAGAACGTAACAGAGTGTAAACGCAAGTGTACTAACATAAGATATCTGAATAGCACTTTTATTCTGAAACTGAAAAATTGAACACAACAAGACAGAAGAGAATCCTCCGGTGTCGTC
>Ga0115551_1001654_pt1 | contig 14130 bp, 8 predicted proteins | sample COGITO_mtgs_1103_FD_87179 | JGI IMG/M metagenome (GOLD analysis project Ga0115551, IMG submission 87179) | Pelagic marine microbial communities from North Sea - COGITO_mtgs_110321 | ecosystem: Environmental > Aquatic > Marine > Epipelagic | place: Germany:Helgoland, sampling site Kabeltonne... | reverse complement strand
CACCTGAGTCGGAAGTGTCATCATTGCTCACAACAATGACTTGGGTTACAACATTGTTACCATCTAATTGTGCAAAATGAGCCATCTTTTATATCTTAGTAAATGTTTTTAATATTTAGGACTATCAGTGTCCTGGATTATTTATGAAACTCTATATGCAATAATAACAATACCAGATCCACCAGCTCCTCCATCAACAGCACCTGAAGCAGCGCCTCCACCTCCTCCGGTGTTAGCAGTTCCATCACCACCACCTGAGGGAGAAGCCTGTCCAGCACCACTACCAGCATATGGTCCACCAGATTCTCTACTGCTTCCGTTCCAAATACCCCCTCCAGCGGGAGTATTTCCTTGTCCGCCACCACCACCAGCGAACCATCCATAACTATCACCACCAGGACCAGGAGCTCCAATATTATAAGTTGGTCCAGCAATATTTGATTTAATACCTATTCCACCAGCACCTGCCTTATGTGCTGGTCCAGCATCTTGACCAACAGCACCGGCACCACCGCCGCCACCTCCACCTTCCCATACCCCTGGTATGTGCGAGCCAGAACCACCTGCATGACCTTGAGTTGAAGGACCAGGCCATGGAGAAGGAGTTGATATTGCTGGTGTTGGTCCACCTGCATATGTATTACCTGCTTGTGATCCACCACCACCACCAGATCCACCAGGACTACCAGCAGCCTGCGCTCCACCAGAACCACCACCTGTTGATGTGATAGTTGAGGGTGGTGATGTTGTAGCAAATGTAGAGTTGCTTCCATTTGCACCAACACCAGCACCAGCACCAGCACCAATAGTAATTGCGTAATTTTGAGCAGTTACTACGAAACGATTGTTACTTGTATGATTTCCAGGTGTACCTGGCCAACTTGTTCTGAAACCTCCTGCACCGCCACCACCAGCAGAGTTGCCACCATTTCTATTTCCACTGGCACCACCAGCAACTACCAAATAATATACTTTACCTTCAGAAGCAGCGGGAACATCAGTCACTACAAAACCAGGGTTTGCTGAGGCAGTAAAAATATGTGCTTTATAAGTATTTCCATCTGCGGCAACAAAGTCTGGTGTTGTCGTGCCTCCAGACGCAGTAATTCCGGCGAAAGATGAACCACCACCAGCAGCAGCAGCATCCGTTCCAGTACTAGAAAATACATCCAGGTATGCTGCTAATGGATTTGTATTATTTTGAGAACGAATGCCCATCTTATATACTTTTTAGTTATTTATGTTTAGGTTGGATACGCAATCAGGACAAGACCAGAACCACCATCTCCACCTTTGGTGTTGTTTGAACCTCCACCACCTCCACCTGTGTTAATAGATCCTGGGAATGTTCCTCCTATATTAGCAGGGGGAGATCCTGTTCTAGTGGCACCATTTCCGCCACCAGCATATGGACCACCAGATCCTCCACCAACACCAAAGTTTGTTGTATTTTCACCGCCAGCACCGCCACCACCACCAGCAACCCAGAAATCTGTTGATCCAGGACCTGGAGTTCCTAATACAGAATTAGGATTTCTAAACATTGATGGTAATCTAACTCCTATTCCACCATCACCAGAACTAGATGGATTACTTGCATCACCACCAACACCTCCAGCACCTCCACCACCACCAGCAGCATAGTTAGGACCACCTGGAGCACTACCACCAGCATTTCCTTGACCTGAAGTAGCAGATCCTCCACTTAATGTTGTTTGTGGTGCCGCATATCCAGCAGCACCACCACCTGATCCACCATCTCCACCTGCTGCATTTGTATTAGGAGGATAATATCCACCACGACCACCGCCAGTTGTTGGTGTTGTTGGTCCAAAGGATGAACTTCCACCTTGGGTAGATGCCACAGCATAATTAGGTGATCCTGCTCCACCGGCACCAACAGTAACAGTTACTTTATTTGGTGATCCGGGAGAAACAGTTATTTGAGAATCAGTGGCTGGCATTAATCCAGGAATACTTGTTCTTACTCCACCTGCACCTCCACCACCAGCACCAGATCCACCACCTGAACCACCTCCACCGCCTGCAGCAATCACTAAATGATCTACTGTTAATGGAGATCCAGAAACATTGGTAAAATCAGCAGTAGATGTAAATACATGAATGGTCTTGCCACTATAATAACTGATAGAACCACCAGTTGCTGCTGGTCCTGGTGCAGGAGTTACTGCATCAGTACCTGTTTTACTGAAGAAATCAAAGTATGATGCAAAAGGACTGTTAGACTTGATAGGAGCCATAATTAGACATCAGTGTCGCCATTGACGATGAAGTTTACTACTGAACCAATACCCGTTCCACCTGCATCTGGTGCTAAAACTTCTACCGAAAGACTATCTGATCCTGTCATTACAATCGGATAGGTTGATTCAAAGAATGTTGTTTCGTTTGGAGCCATATCAACTCTCAAGAATCTATTTGCTGTAGTAGCAACAGAAACTGGGTTAGTATCAGGATTCATGTAGAGCGAAACCCTGGCAGTGCCAAGACCAGTGTTATGCATGATAACATTTTTAATATAGGTGGTAGATGCGATACCTACTCCACCTGCTGTCTGTGTTACACCAACAGTAAGAATACCAACTGTCGATAGACCGGTAACAGAGACAATATCCAATAGTTGTGTCTTTTTAAGCGTCATCTTACTGTTTTTCCTTTATTTATCAAGTGAATAGTGATGATGTAATATCAAGTTGTGTAGGTTGGGCAATACCTGTTAGTTGTGCTCCAGAACCTACGAATGCTGTTGCGGTAACAACACCAGTTACATTTGCTCCAGAACCTACGAATGCTGTTGCGGTGGCAACACCAGTCACATTCACACCAGTTGATGTGAGTGGACCTTCCAATGAGTTTGCTTTTGTAACTCCAAGTGTACTGATTCCAGTAACAACAAGACTACCAGAAACAACACTATCAGCAACTACATTAGATGTGTTTGCTAATCCAGTGATTGTTACATTACCAGTCGCACCACTTACACTGATATTACTACCAGCAGTGATACTTGTAACAATGCCAGTTAAGTTAGTTCCACTTCCGTAAAATGCTGTACCTGTGACTGTTCCACCAGCAGAAACATAACCTCCAACTGTAAGGTTGTTATCTACCGCAAAATCACCAGAAGCATTTGTTACATTGCCGACATTAAATGCCTTATATGCTATAAACTCAAGAACATCACCACTCTGTCCTGGTGTAATCAATGATACAGTACTGCCATTTGAGGCAGTAAAGTCAGAGATATCAATCAGTTTTGTTCCATTGATATAAACATCAATGAGACCTGGTGTATATCCAGAGGCAAATGTGAATGAAGTTTGTACACCGGAAAGAGTGTTTACCTGCCTTCCGATAGTAACAGCACTATCACTCGGTGCTCTTCCAATATATCCGTTACGATCTGCCATTAGCTAACCCCCTGGAGAATACCAAGTGTTACGTCAACTGCATTTGCTGTATCACAATACACTCGGATTTCATCCGCTGCTAGCATAATAACTTTACCAGCATCACTGATAACGAATGAACTTCCTGTAGGGATTGGAATATCATTAGCAACATTCGTTGATGTTGCTCCAGATTTAATCTCAATCGAAACATTTACATTGTTATCAGTTAGATTCGCAAAAGTACCACCAATCAAAATAGATTTAGTAGCACCAGGTGATGTATATGCTGTTGTAGGTCCAAGGAAACTTACAGATTGTCCTGTAGCAGACCCAGTATTTGTTGATGTCTTATCAACGGTGACTTGACCAGATCCAATAACACTTACTTTTGCTCCGCCACGGAAGTGTTGATTATCAACAATATCTCCGACATTGATACCAGTAGTGGTAATGCCTGTGATTGTAGTAGCGGTAGCACCAATTGTTCCACCAGTTTTGGTAGATACAGATCCTGCCCCCCTTGATTGTGCGTTAGTAAAGACTTCTGCCATTTTTCTTTAAGTGTTAGAGATATTTATCAATCGCTAGGTGATTAAGAACCAAGAGCGATTACGAGTCCAATAGATACACCAGGTGTAAATGTAACGGTTGCAACGCCAGCAGCAGTTGCCGGTGGAACAGCAACTGCGATAGCAGTTCCATTTGTTGATTGAAAATCAATCTGAGTGATACCTGAACCAATGTTAGATCCCTCAGATTTAATACCGATAGTTGCCGTTAGATTTGTAGCAATACCAGTAATATTGGAACCATCACCATATATTAGACCAATAGTTGCAACACCAATGGTCGCACCAGTATTAACTAGATTAGTAATCGTCGCAATACCGATATCAGCACCGATATTGGTTAGATTAGTAATCGTAGCAACGCCAATGGTTGCACCAGTATTGATTAAATTAGTAATCGTTGCGATACCGATATCGGCACCAGTGTTATCTAGATTGATAACAGTAGCAACACCAACGTGTGCTCCTTGTGCATCAATTGATGCAATAGTTGTGACGCCAGTAACTCTAATGCCGGTTGCTTCAATAGCACCTACATCAAGGTATCCGATTGATGATACACCACTTACCTTTAAGTTACCATCATTGATAACTATATCGCCAGTCTTCACATATAGTGAAGTAGGGTCCGCAGTTGGTTGGTCAATTTGAAAACTAAAAGACGGAGAAGAGGTATGAAAACCTATCTTCGTTTGGTCAGGAATAGCACTAATAATAGTGCCGCCAGTACCTACATTAAACTCTCCCAGTGATGTGGTTATACCATATGCACGGGAGAGTATGTTATCTGCAACTAAACCACCAGCAACATCAACTCTGGAAGTTGGGGTAGTAGTGCCTAGACCGACAGCATCAAGTCCAACAGAACTGACTATTAAGTCTGTTGCTACTTCTATGCCATTTCTGACTACAAAATTCTTATTTACAGCCATATTAGATCGAGGTTCACTTTCCCCTCAGTTTTTTATTATTTATACACTTACGCTCCTGGTATGTTTATACCATTATCAGGAGCATCCCTGTTACCTTGATCTGGTGAAAATATTGGTGAGGCAGTTGTAAAATCAGGAACTCCTGGAGGAAGAATCCACCAGTTGGCAGATCTTATATAGATTTTTGTGGTATCAAAGAAAGGATTACTTGAATGATTATAATATCCAAAACCATAGTTGCCGGTTTGGGCGATAGCATCAGATCCCTGTACATACCATAAAAGCGAATAATCACCACCAGTTGCATCGGCACCGTCATTTTCGTCCCAAGCAAGAGCAAATTCTGTTGAGGAGGGTGATCTCTGTAACCATGAAGTAAGAGATGCTGGTTGTCTAGCATTACTTTCAAGAGGCCAGACATTAGCATCAATCATCATCTTAAGATTAAATGGAGACGCATTAAGAAGATACCGTGGATTATTCCAACCAGTAGCAGTCAATCTCCAGTCTTGAGTGCCATCTCTTGCTTTATCAAGGATTGCTCTCCATCTTGCATCATCAATACAATTTTGACCATCATTGGGTAAGACTTTTCCAGTGATTTTATTCATATACCTCAACGTTGAACCAACAGGTTCCTGTCTTTCAAAAGGAAGAGCATTAGTTGGAGTAGTCGGTGACCATGCCATAATAAGGATTCTGCCATATGGGTCAACATAATACAAAGAATTTTCATTAGGATTGAATATGACACTAGAAAGTTTGGTCGTATTTCCGCCTAGTTGTGAATTAACTATCGATGTTACACGATTAGTCCAACCTGAACCTCCACCACCACCACCGCTGCCAGTTTGAGTACCACTTCCTCCTTGAGCACCTGCTCCACCATTACCACCACCTGTAGTGAGTGTCTTACCCTCTGTAGCAGTAACAGTATATCCTGGTTTGAAACCTCTATAAAGACTTGAACTCTCTGCTATTAAAGTTCCATCTATCGATCTAAACTGCATCTCACCAGTTGAAATATCAGAACAGGGATTGATTCCTTGATCCAGATAATAACGTCCCTTAGTACATATTACTGTTCTACCAGCATCAGGAACTTCAGCAATAGTATCTCCATTATAAAGATTTGGTTTGGTACTATAATCATTAACAACAGATCCAAAGATACCAGTAAGGTTAAGAGTTGGAACCTCTCCTCCTATACCATTTCCAACTCCAGATCCTTCTTGACCAGCAACATTAATACCTCCACCTGAACCACCATTACCACCAGTTCCAGCATTGCCACCCTCACCAACAACGGCAACTAATGATGATTTTTCATATAAGAAAACGGCAGAATTGTTTGAAACACCAATGAGTGTATATTCTACATTTCTTTTAACTTTAACATTAATTGAAGAAACTCCTCCCGCACCACCAATGTTAGTTCCATTATTAGCACCAGCAGATGCTTTCATTTCCAATGTCAAACTAGAATCTTTTTCAACTGACGTAAATTGAATGATACTATATTGAGAACCAAAGGTGCTTGAAGTAACAGCAAATGATCCTGTCAAATTAAGATCTTGCCTTGAGGTTTTAATATTATTATCAATATCATATGCTTCAAAATTAAGTATAATTCTTGGTGGAATTACATCATAAGAAACAGTTTGACTATCAAGTGGCGAATTCGTTACACCAGAACTAGTCATAGTGCATTTTAAAGATCCACCAAAATCTTGATCATCCGTAAATATTTTTAGATTATTTGTACCAGCACCACTTACCGTAGTAACTACAGTTTTTGTGGATGATACCCTCGTAATAGAGAAAGAACCATCTTGTGCTGCTTTAGCACCAGCACCAGTTGTAGTTGTTCCATCAGTCACACCACCAATATATCCTGATCCACCACCACCTGCACCATCAGCACAGCATGAAGGGAAGGGATTTCCACCAGCACCACCATAATATCCTCCTCCGCCACCAGCAGCACCGGGTCCGCCTTGGAGTGCTGCTCCATTATCTTGTCCGCCGCCGCCACCAGCAGATTGTGTTCCACCCTCACCACCTCTACCAGGAGCATTTCCAGCATCACCTCCAGTAAGTCCACCACCAGCACCACCACCAGCAGGGTCATTAGCACCGCCACCACCACCGCCAGCAATGATTACTGAATTTCCAATGGTAATTGAATCAGAGAAAAGTCCAGTGTAACCACCTCCACCTCCACCTAATCCCTCTCCACCACCACCATTTCCACCACCAGAGAATCCACCAGGACCAGCATTCGCACCTGCCTGACCGACGTTGAGTTTATATGGAACACCATCCAAAAATGTAAATGTTCCTGTCGATTCTCCACCAGCACCACCAGATACACTTCTCCCACGAGATGTACCACCACCGGCACCATTTGCTATTAAAGTAGTAGTCAAATTGCCACCAGTCACAGTGAGGTTATAAGTTACCCCTGCTGCAAAAGAATTATAAACAGAAAGTTGATTCCAATCAATAGTTTCTACAGTGCTGTTGGTATCATTAGAAATCTGCATTAATGGGAACGAATTGTTAGACCCAGAATCTTGAACTACTCTAGAAGTAGTTCCATTTACAAGATTATTTCCTTCCAAATTCCATTGATAATCAATGTTTCCGCCGCCAGGAATAACACTTGCTTCCACCTCAAAGGAAGCAGTATTACCACCACCAATAACGACACTAGTTGGTTGTTTTGATACAACGATTGTTGGTGGTGATGTTAAGGTTGCGGATGATGATGTGCTTCTTCCGATACCTTCTCCTGGATAATCAATGATTGCTTCATCAGGTCCAGGGACATATGTTACTACAGAAAATATTTTTTTATTGTTATCGTTACCAGTAATACCCGATAATGTTAATGTGGATATGCCACTATTTGTATCAATAGCAGCATTACTGCTTGAATCAACTGAGGTGTCTAAAATTTCATTATCATCATAATACCACTGATAACTAAGAGTTCCGTTAACATTATTATATGGAAATGTTGCAGTTCCTATCGCTACGAATGTAGCAACACCCGTTGCTGTAGCATTGGCATCCAATGGTACTGATGAAAACCCTACATTAGGCCCATTAAGATGGAGTTCTGTAGGTGTTACTTGAAAGAAATTCATCATGAGAAGTTCTGTCCTCCGACTACGCCAAAGAGTGATTGCCCACCATCAAATGTCATGAACGAATAAATGTCAGTTGCACCTGCGGAAACAGAAACAGTTGGTAGTAATCCACCTCCTGGGAATAGAACCGGAATATCCGTTCCTCCTGCTGTCTTGAATGTCGCAATTCCTACATCTCGTGGAGTTGAATCCTGCGTAATTTTAATCGTGAACGACTGTGCCGCATTTGCTCTCACACCTACCAAAGTAAATTGGGTGATATTTTCAGTAGTAGTTAGGTTGAAAACTTGACCCCTTGCGAGATCAACAGTCACAACACCACTAGAACTTGTCAGTGTTTGAGTTAAAGAGTATACAGTTTGAACTCTTGCTCTACCATTAACATCAAGTTCAGTTGTTGGTGATATGGAGTTGATTCCAACACCATTAGCAGTTGTGGTAAGAATCGTTCCACCTGATCCAACATTAACACTAGTAGCAGTAAGAATACCAACCGTAATATTAGATGAAGAAGAGTTTATATCAAAATTAGTTGCGGCAAGTTTACCAGTAATGTTAACGTCATCATCAAAACGAGCAGTACCAATAAATTGTGCTTTGTTGGCGACATAAAGATCAGTCTTGCCTGTGCCTGCTGTACCGAGTTCTAAAGTATAAGTTCCACTTGGATTTTCAGTTCCAACACCAACATTTAGATTGCTGGCAGGATAAATTCCTGTTCCAACCCCAGTAACTCCATTCCAAAGACTGTCGTTCTGAAGATTAGTAAGTCCAGAACCATCTCCTGTGAACGCAGTAGCAACAATAGTACCTTGAACATTAAGTTTAGCACTCGTATTTGCTGTAGTGCCGATTCCAACTCCATTAGAATCAACGCAGAACAATGAAGTTCCAGAACCAACCTTAAGCGAACAATCACCAGGTGATGTGGTTGCGATTCCTACCTTATCAAAGATATAGGTATTTGAGTTGACATCAATGCTGATATTTCCGAATGGATACCATGCATTATCAGAAGTATAAACCCAACCCCAGTTTCCACCCTCAACAGGCGAAGACTTCCAAACTACGTCTCCTTGAGTTCCAGCACTAGTTGGTGTAGAAATACCAACTGTATACTTTCTAGAAACATTAGCATCACCTTGAATAAAGATGTGCTGTGCCTCAAGTCCTTTCTCAGATGTTGATGTTACTTTCTCGTTGAACAGTACAGGTCCATCAAACTGAGAGAGTAGATTGCTAGCAGGACCACCCTCAACAATCATTGTATTTTTGACTGTCTGATTAGTTGTTTCAAGAATATCAACAGGAATGTTAGTTCCTAGTGCTGTAATATCTTCACCAGTGATAGAAGGTACAGGTGTATCAAATACCTCTTCTTTACCCGTACTGGATGAGATTCTCTTATTACCAATAAAGAAGTCTCCACGGTCATTCATTCCCGTAAATACGTTAACACCACCAACAGTGTTTAGTTTCTGAGCATTGAGTTGATCAACAGCATCTGGTTCTCCTGACTGCTTAGAAGGCAATGCAGTTGAGTAGTTACCAGGACCAAATCCTAGATATTCAAACGTATGACCAGAAGCACGAGTGATTGAAGGTCTTCTAAGTTCAAGTGGAGAAACTGTGATTCGGATAACAACAGAACCAGAAATATGTGATTTTGCTTGTGTACCAAACAATCCTCTGAATACCTTGATTGGATTACCAGTTACGGTAGTCTTGATTCTCATGATTTCATCATCTACTCTCAGATAATCACCAATCTTGAGGTCAAAGTTTGAAAGAGATAGTATATTTAATTCATCTGTTGTAGCATTAGCAACAGCAGAGACTAATTGTGTTGTAAGATTCTCATAAACATTAAGAACTCTTCCACCAAAGTTTTCATCATATAGTGAAAGTGCTCCAGGTTGTGCGACCAAACCAGGATTGTGTGTTCGGATTGTACCTGTAACAGATGGAACAGATGTACTCTTACCAAAGTTAGCAACAAACGTTGTAAGTCCTACAACATCAGTAACAAGTTTGTTTCCATTATAGATTGGTGCTCCAGCACCTGAGAAAACAATTTGATTATTAGTTCTATAGTTATGATTAGAACTTGTAGTGACTGTACCAAGTCCAGTCTTATTATCATAAACTATACCAGATACAGTTAATGTTGGACCAGTTAATCCAGCAAATGAGATTGCAGATACAGTCTTACCAATACCTGTAGTAGAAGCACCTCTCACTGTACTGATAGAGACTGCTTGAATTTCAGTATCAGTTCCAATCCCTGTAATCCTATACAGTTGATTATACTGCTTATAAGAGAATGATGTGATCCCCGATACTCTTACCGTGTCACCAACATTATCATAGATATTATCAACTGTCAGACTACCAGCACTAAATCCAGTAGTAGTTGCTGTTCCAGATACAGCCAGAACATCACCAACTTGGTAGTTAGTTCCATGACTCATTACTTCAGCAGAAGTCATTTCTCCCGAAGCATTAACCGTAATTCTTGCCGTAGCATTAGAACCAGTAGCAGAACCAGTTAAAGTAGCATTATAAAGGTTTTCTCCTCCTGTTCCGTTACCGTAACCAGTACCAGCAGCATTGATTGAAAGTGTTGTGATTCTATTGAGTCCGTGCTCAATATTGGTGAAAATAGTATGTGCTGTTCCTGCAGAGTTTGAAACGATATCAGTAATAGCAGCACCAACTGATAGATCATAAAGACCTCTATCAACTGTAGTTTTTGTTAAACTATTTTGTACGTCATCAACAACAACTTGTCCTAACTTTTCAGCAGGAGCATATGTGATAGCATTTTGTGGGTCAGAATCAGGATTGTCTCTATTATACTGAGGATAATACTTCTGAATGGGTTGAGAGAACGCAAACTCGCTTCTATCTGTAAATGGAGCAATTGTGGGTGTAGAAGTAGCATCTACAATAGAAAGATAGTAAATACCATCTTGAGTGCCTGCTTCATATTGTCTTACAGTTTCAATTTCATAGATGTAATAGTTATTAGGTGCTCTTACTCTTTGGAAGTTAGGCAAGTCAATCGTTCTTAATGAAGTATTATTGGTAAATGTTCCGGGGTCTCCTGTTGTAGTCTGAACAACGAATGAAGTAGCGGTTGGTGTAAGAGCAACTGTATACTTTTGATTATACGCTGAGTTACCAATACCTGCCGTGTTATTGGAACTAGTAATATTATTAAGTCTTACTTCCGATCCAGCATTAAGTCCATGAGGTACTTCAGTTACAACCGTAATAAGTCCTGCGTTATATGATGCGGAACGAACGAATCTAAAGTTCCTCATTTCACTGAGGTTGTTCATCGTTACTGTTGTGGGACTGTATTGAAGTTGAACTTCAGTATTGTTAGAACCTGTTGTATCATTGGACTCTTCTAGAACATAAGAAACTCTAGGAGGTCTTGCTGAAGTGATTCCACTACTAGAAGGAATAACCCATCTAAACTTATAGACCTTATCAGATAGACTTCTTGTATCTGCTTGTCTTGTGATATAGGTTCTTGATGTTGCTTCGCCAAGAGAAGTTGTACCGAGACTTACAATGTTTGGATAGATTGTGTTCTCAGTAGAAGCACCAGAAACTTGAACATACCACTGAGAGTTAGTAGTATCATACTGAATTGGATGTCCTACATCTCCAACAACTTTATCACTAACACGACTCTCACAAATAATAGTTCCACCAAATCTATTGATCGTGACTGCGTTTCCTTCTAATGCTTCATTGAAAGAAGAGGCAATCTTAATCTGATTTGGATTCAACCCATCAGTGATAGCAAAATATACTTTATTATTATCAATACCATCAGGAAGTCTAGCATTATCTGAGATGAATCTAATAGTCTCACCAGGTGATAACTGATGATTATCAGTAAATGTTAATGTGTTAGCAGTAATACTATTACTTGTTCCAACTCTTCCAACTGTTCTACGTTTGATTGATGATGCTTCTTCACTACTATAAGCAGTAGAAGGCATTACAATCCTTGCCTTATACTCAGTTTCTAATCCACTACCGTTGAGAGAAATACCAACCTTTATCTCATCATTTGTCTTAGCACCAATTCTGTATCCTTGAATACTATGTTCTGGTGGGTTTGAAATATTTGTTTTAGAGTAAAGATATAGTCTTGAGGTATTAGCAATTGAAACTGTTTTTGCTACATCAATTTGATTAAACTCAAGATTGAATGGTTCAGATGTAATCAGTTTTGGAGGAATGATGTGTGAAATATATCCTACATCATCTTGAGCAAATGCCTCTTCACGATATCCTTTTGATATGAGAGCATTCTGTCCAAAGTTTGAGTTGGAGTTTGTTACGGAGAAGTCACCACCACTTTCAGTTACAAACTGCTGAGAGAATCCAATAGCAAAGGTGGATACTAACTGACATACCGCATTATTGGATGCTTTGATATGGAAGTTGTAATATGATGGTTTATATTTTGCATCACTATCACTGTGAATATTTGATACTGTCGTATTATCAAGGAATGATGCACTTGCTGCGTTATACTTAACAAAGGCATTATCATCCTTCTGAAGAGACACAGCAGTAAACTGTGCTACAACCATAGACTTGAATCCATCTGCCTTACTGCCATCAGCGTGCATACCACACATACCGAATACAGACCTCAAGGAGATATTAAAGATATAAGGAGAGGCAGATGATACTGTATCAGTATCAAGAGAAACAGAGGCAGATGCTGGTGTTAGAAACGCAGCAGCAGGATTAAGAGCAGCATTAAAGGTAAACTGAGTAACATTGCCGTCTACATCAACTGCTTTAACACCCTCAACTAGGAAAGAACCATTAAATGCATCTTCTGTAGATCCATTCAGTTGGAAAGCAGTATCTACATTAAGACCAGCAAGACCTTTGTTGAGAGTAACAGTAACATCTTTAGAAGGTGTGGTTCCATCTCCAGAGAGAATACTACTAATACCTACAGCACCAGATGTTGGTCCAACAATTCTGAACTCATCAATCTTAGGTTGAATATCAAGTGCAGAAGAAGGAAAGTCAGGTTGAATCTGTCTTCCAGAAGCAGAACCATATGCAAGACCAACCTTTTCATAATACATATCAAGATCAGTTCTTGTATATGTTTTATTAGATAAGAATGAGTCGTTTATATAGACGTTATTTGCGCCATCAGCATACTCAAAACAAGTTAGTTTATGGTGTGAAAAATTGGGAACAAATGTAGAGTTAGAATAATCTTTATATACGACACCATTTGGGTCGCCATCAAAAAGAGTAAACTGCCAGAAATAACATGCACCAGTTACTCTAAAAACAGCACTTCTTTCAATATTTGTATTAATTGGATTGGGAACATATTTTGGACGAATCTTAGTTTTACGAAGATCTGTTCCTACAATAGAAACTCCTCTAGGAACAATAACTCCACCATAAACACTATTGAGTTTATAAAGGTCATTATCTTCCGAAGATAAATCAAAATTAGATAATGAGTTAAATGCTGTAAAATTAGTAGAAGTTGTTCCGTTTCTCAGTTGATACTGACTTCCCGTTAACGGTATCCAACCTGGTCTATTATCTACATAATGTTCACCTGGAGACAACATAACCGTTGTCTTACCAAATCTATCATTATCTAAACCTGCTTGATATGAAAATCTTGCTGCTTCAATCAGTGCTCTCTGAAGAGTTTTGAAGGGTTTCGCCATCGAATTGCCCTGATTTGTAATATCATCAGTAGCATCAAGGTCATTAGGGTTAACATATAAAATGTTACCGCGAACGTTCTTCAGGAAATTATCTAATCTCGATAAAGGCATCTTTCGCGCACAATTACTTCTATTAATCTTATTTATTACATAAAAAAAAGCACCCAATATTTGGGCACTCTATAGCACAAAAGTGCTCACTTCCTTCACACATTTATTATAATATCATCAAATATTGTTTTTGTCAAGTAAAAATTCAACAGTATTGGCAACATCATTCATAGCATCTCTCAAATCCTCTTGTCCTCCAGTATGTTGAT
>Ga0115551_1001620_pt1 | contig 14233 bp, 12 predicted proteins | sample COGITO_mtgs_1103_FD_87179 | JGI IMG/M metagenome (GOLD analysis project Ga0115551, IMG submission 87179) | Pelagic marine microbial communities from North Sea - COGITO_mtgs_110321 | ecosystem: Environmental > Aquatic > Marine > Epipelagic | place: Germany:Helgoland, sampling site Kabeltonne... | reverse complement strand
TCTTTTGTTAAGAGTTTGTACTTTGCTTTAAGGTCGTCTATTGTGGTTATACTTCCTTCGTCAACCTTTCTCTTTCTTTCCGTCGCTTCCTCCGCCTTTCGCATCGCTGCAATCTCCAGGTCTATCGACCGATTCATCGCCTCTTCGGGAGACAGCTCTGGGTGCATCTGCTGTAGGATCTTGGCGAAACCTACGACCCTTCTAGCAATGGCCGGGTCAATAAGCATTTCAGAAAACATGTCACCGTACGCCGGTGTTTGGCCTCTCATGACTGCTTCCGTAAGAGCCGCTGCCCCTTTTTTAAGTCTTTTTGCCACCTCTGCAAACGGAAGGTTTTTAATCTTTTCGAGTTCCTCTTCTCGCCTTCTTAAAAACTGTCGCTCATTCTGAACGGCATTCGCAACCGCCTCTTCGCCTTTTGCAAGCTCCTCTCTCGCCTGCTGCACCTTCTGTATCAACACCAGTATGCCTTCGAGAGCAACCAGTACGGCGACTCTTCTCATGGCAAGCCTGAGCTTGTTCACGGCAAGCCTAGCGCCGGTTGCCGCCACTGTTACACCCTCCATTGATAGCGTCGCACCACGCGCGGCCAGGCTTTGCGCCAACCACGCCCCCGGTAAAAGGCCTAACTCTATTAAAAGCAACCTAAATCCAGCGAACGCACGGCCAACCCACTTTACCAGGCCTGCGCCAGCAGTCACTAGCACCGAAACAGCTGAGGTTATCGCACCAAGCACAAGTAAAAGAGGGCCCAGGACGGCAACGAATGCGAGGGCCTGCACCACGTTCTTCTTCGTGGTTGCGTCAAGCTGAGAAAGAGATTTTACAAATTCGGTGAGATCTGTTAGGGTCTCCCTTAAGGCTTCACCAAATTCATCGTCAAGCTTTAGGGCAAGTTCGGTAAGCGCAGATTGAAGCTTTCTTACCCTGGCCTCTAAAGACTTTTCAATTTCGTCGGCAAAATTTTGAGTCGTTCCTTCCGACCTTTCCAGAACATCTACCAATTCTTCAAACTCCCCCCTTAAGCCTCCGAGCACCGACGCAGCACCGGCACCCCTAAGGCCAAATCTGTCGAGCGCTTCGTTATAGTTCCCTGTACCCTGGAAGAGCTGCTCTAACGCCTGGTCTGCGTTTAAGCCGTCCTTAGCCAGCTGTCCTAACACACGCCGCAACGCCGTACCGCCACGAGATGCCTCATACCCTCTGTCAGAAAGTAGGGCTAAAAGAGCGGTGGTTTTTTCGAGGCTCAAGCCATAGTTCTTGGCTTCCGCACCTACGTAACCAAATGACACACGAAGGCTTTCCGACGTTAAGGTGGACTCTTGCGTGGCTTTTGCGAAGACATCAGAAACCTTTGTGGCGCGATCCATAAGCGTTTCCGTATCGTCGAAGGTATCGTTAAATCGCTTTACCGTTTTAATCGCAATACCCGCCGCCGTAGCAAGGTCTATGTCCATTGCTTGCGCAAGGTTCAAGATAGGCTCTTGGAGCTGTGTAATCTCCGAGCCTTGAGCCCCCATCTTAGCAAGTTCTACTTGGAGGTTGGCCACTTCTGCGGCAGTAAATATTGTGTTTTCCCCAAGCTTCCTTGCCGTCTTTTCAAGCTTAACGAAGTCGGCGGTAGGTTTGAGACCTCTAAGTTTGGCTTGAGCGAAGTCAAACTCTCTGGCCACGTCAAAAGCAGCCTTCCCAGCTAAAATTAATGGAGCAGAAATAGCAACAGAGATATCCCTGCCAGCCTTTGTGGCGGCGCTGGAAAACTTCCTCAACGACGTCATCGCCTTGTTTAGGCCTTTTGAAAAACCACTAGCGTCGGCTAAGATTTTTGCTGTTACTGTTGTTTGTGCCATTAGAATTTTTTAAACTGTTCTAGTAAGTCTTTTGGGGTGGCTTTTTGGCCTTTTTTCACATCCATTTTTGAGTAAGGATTAAATTGCGCGGGCTCAAAGGTCTTTCCTTTTGCGGAGTTCACGTTTGCAACTAAAGACATTATTGACGCCGTGTGATTCCACGCAAGCCTGTCTTTTCGCCCCAGCCGATCGCAACAGCAAGCGACCTCTGCTATGGTCATCTTCCAAAAAGACTCTGGAGAGACGCCGCTCCTTACGGCCTCTTGATACATAAGCGGCAAGGAAAGCGGCTCTCCGTCGTCTTCGCCCGCTAGCTCTTTCCCAGGCCTTTCTCCACTTTCATTGCGGAAGTCATGGCTTCGGTTATTTTTTCTAGCTGACCGTTGTCTAGCATTTCTGCAATAAATAAATCCTTGTTTGCTGAGAACTTTTTCCCAGCATATGTTTGACTGTTGATTACGCTGTAGTACGCAATCAGAGGAATCGCAGTGAGTGGATCAGAAGACACCCAGCTATCGAAATCCTCCAGCTTCAGCTTTTCGTTCTTCAACAATATGCGCAGAGCGTTCATGCTGAATAAAGCGGGGGTTTCCTTTTTCTTAAATGTAACGGTAAACTCGCCCCTAAAGTTGTTTGATAAATCCATGTGGTTGATTAAAAGAGTAAAAAGGGCGACACGACTTTCATGCCGCCCTATAAAGATTATGCAAGTTTGTACAGGTCGCCAAATCCTCGGAAGGTAGCGCTGTATGTCGCGATGTCGTCTACACCACCGGTAAGGCTAGCTGACTCAACAAGAGCTTGTCCTGCGTACTCGACATTATTTGACCCATCGTTTACGTCGGTAACGAACTTAACAATCACCCACTTTTTATCGCGAGCGATGTCTAAGACAGTTACCGGAGAGCCAGAGCCAGCAGTAAGGTCAATGAGACCGTCGAGAGAAAAGTTCCAGCTAAAAACACCTGAGGCGATGTAGTTTACTGAATTTCCGCTCCCGTTTCGGGCCCCTACTTCGCTGATTGCGGTAGATGTGTCGAGAGTTGTTGATGTCGCTGCGGCGAGAAGGTTCGAGGCCGCGATTGCAGTTTCGGAAACCACACTTCCGTCGGATGAGTATATCCCCTCAAATGTACCCCCGTTGACGTGTAGGAATTTCTCGTTGTTAGCAACGCCTGCACTCGTGACCTCTGCGGCTGTTGGTGTTGTTGCTTGATCAATAATGATCATGGGTGCTGTTAACCCGGAATCTACACTGTAGATTGCTAGTTGATTTGATGCTATAGTAGCCATAGTTAGTTATTTAAAGTTTTGGTTTGCGAGATTTGTTAAAAGTTTCTCTATTTCTTCCTTTAGTTTTTTTATTACTTCTCCGTTTTTCTTTCTGTAGATTCTTGAAAAGTTGATTCTTTTCCCTGGGCTTATTTGCCTTGCCGGAGAAGCAAAAAAGTGGACTCTCCAGCCAGCGGATTTGCCTTTTGCTTTAGGACCCACCCTTCTTCCGTAAACCTTTTTTCCTTTGATCTTTTTGTTACCCATAGGGTCGTCAAAACCGCCGGTTAACCTGCGTAGCTTTCGATACATAGTACCTCCTTTGAAGGCGTCTTGCCAAGGTTTGGCCGAAATCCTTAAGGCTTTGTCGAACATTCTTTCAGCCTTCTTCGATTTCTCAACGTCGTGGGAAAACTTTTTTAGAGCGCCGTGAAGCCTTTCTATTTCTGATTTTGGTATTATGACTTTAACCCCTGGCATCACACAAGTTTATAGGTCAAGTCAACATTAAGGGCGCTGGTTAGATTTTCGTTATGCACAGACCCCTGGAAGGCCGTGCTTGGGGAGAAGTTTACATTGAAAGTGATCTCTCCACCCGCCCATTCTGCGTCTAGCGAAGCGAGAACGTCGTTACCGTCTTCGTCTTGAGAAACAGTAAACTCTATACCCGCCGTATTTCCTGCGTGAGGCTGAAACCTGTCGATTAAGGCCATCTCTTCCTCTTCAAGCACGACTTCCACTCCAGCGGAGTCCGTCACTGTTACTGAGTTGATCATAGCCACGTCTAAACGATACAAGGCATCCCCGGTAAGAGGTAGGTTTCCTGTTTTAGGTTTTTCTTTTGAAGAAGAAACTAGCAAAGGCTCTTGACTGGAGACAGACACCCTGCCGCTAAGTTGTCCTGACTGCCTAAGTGTTCTGGCTGTTATGTCTGTGGGAAACGACAAGCAGCCATTGAAAACCTGCATGGGCAGCTCGTAATCCTTCGTTATGACCCCGTATCCAGATATCTTTGTTATCGAGTTTTCAACATCTCTAGCATTTAGTCTAGAGTAGTATTCTGTGCCCCCTGAGATGGTGCCGAGCCTATAGAATAAAGAAGCGGGGTTATAACCGAACTGTAGGTGATAGAAAGGTTCACTAATATTCGGGAAGTCTCCGGTGTCAATCGTGTAAGTCCACTCTCCGTTCGCGTCTTGATAGGGCGATGTGTCATCTCCTGACCCGACAAGTATTGCGTTGTTGTCGTTTTTTTCCGCCAAAACAATATCCCCCACTACGACCTTAGCGTAAGGTGCGGAAAGGCTTGGATTTGGAAGGTACCACGGAGAGGTATAGCTAAAAGGGCTTTCTTGAACCACGCCTCCCACTGCGTCGGGAAACATGCTCGTGCCGCTTGAGGAGTAGGGGAACCTGTCCCTTACGGATTTTATCGCTGTAGAAGGGGCCGAGCCAATTCCTAAAAAAACTGTAAGCAAATCGTAGGTCTCGCTTTCGCTTTCGAAAATGTACTCACCGTTTGTTTCTTTGGGAAATGGTACGTTTTCAAACACCTCGTAATCAGCGTTTGTTCTAAAGTGAAACTCACTCTGAACTGGTAGAAACTCGTACTCCTGATCTGGTAATCCGAAATAGGTGTCGTCGTCACGAAGCTCTGCACGTAGCTTTAAAACCTCGTGCCTACCCTCGTACTGAATAGAGTATATTCTAAACTTACCACCCTCAAAGTAGATTATGTCCTCAAACTTAATCCCCCTAAAGTACCGGCAGCGGATCTCGGCCTTAATCTTACCTGTCCGTTGTTCTTGAATGTTGTCCTCGGAAGCGCCAGCAGACGGCGTTCCTATGTACTTAAACTCGGCGCCGACATCCTTTTTTATTAGCGACACAGTCTTAGACTTTTCACCGGATTCTGTGTTGACCACAAAAGACTCCCTGTAAAAGGAAATCTTATTCTTCATGTTGCCTGCGGTGAGTACTGCCATCAGTATCGTCTTACGGACGCCAACAATCGCTGGACCCCCTCTTTTATTTCAGTGGTAATGCCGCCTACGTACTCGGCCTCTCGGTGCGCGTCATAATGAGCCACAAGCATGAGTGCTGCTTGGGTAAACTGCTTTGGAAGATCCTTTACGTTCTCCCCTCCTGTTAAAACAATCTTATACAGGTCGTAATCCTGGTCCTCGTTGAGATCGTCGGGAGCCTCTGCTCCTGTGAAGTCAATCTGGATTGGGTACCCTGTATTTCTAACCTTTGCCTTAGCGTCTGTGTAGGCCACGTAGTTTCCTGACGTGTCCAGGTAGTCGATATCGTCTATGGTATAAGATCCTGTGACGTTACGAAGTGTTTGGATTTCGTTTGCGTCAAAGCGATCCATATATACCGTCACCGTTGACAGCTTGGCGGCGTCTCCTGACTGAAGAGCGTAGGTCGAGTCCTCGTGCAAAGCGGGCGTGCTAGAACAGAACACACGATTGGTCGTCGTGAGCATATAGTCCATCGATGCTTCGAGGTATGAGTTGATCAAATCGTCAGCCTCCCCTTGCTCATAACGCAAGTGGCCACGAACAATGGACAAAGGAACTAGGTCTTCTGCGTAGTAATTCTGGGTGACGATTGTTTTCATTTCTTTGGTTTAAAAAAGGGGGACGACCGCAACAGCCGCCCCCCTTTCATTCGATTGATATATCTTATACAGTGAATCCGTCGAATCCGTCGTGATTCAAGATCTCTACGTCTCGGTAGACGTTAGCGATGATTCGAGTTACTCCGTGATCCGCATCAGTGTAAGGGTCAATAATCAAGTTTAATCCACCCCAGGTTCCTGTTACAACTTGCTCTTTGTCGAACATGAAGAAGTCGTCACCATTGCCTCCCATTTGAGAAGAGACAAACGTATTGTATCCCATTACGTTCGGGCTCTTAGCTTCTCCAGCAAACAACATGCCTGAACCAGCGTCATGGCTCAAGGCACGCAAGGTGCGGTAAGCAGTTGGACCAGCCAAAGCAACCACGTTCTCCAGAGGTACATCGCGGCCCATCAAAGCAGCCTCCAAATCGAGAGGATTCATTGTACCAGCGACATAAGGCTCAATAGTTCCAGGAGTAGACGCATTCTTCAAAACACCACTGTTAGCGTCACCCAAGATGGCGGCAATGATGTCAGCGTTAAACTTCTTCGCTACTGCGTCACGGATGTCTTTCGCGAGGAAAGCGCCCATGTCGTCAGCAGACTGAGCCAACATCTGATCAGTCACCTGTGTGTGAGCTGAGTATCGAGTTGGGTTCAACGTTCGAGAAGAGAACGTAGTGTTGTTGATGCCTTGAGCAGCGGCTTCGTTGGGCTTGCCTGCTGTTGCAGCAGTTCCTTGAACCTGAAACACAACATCACCAGTCAAATTGCCCAAGTTACGGACGCCCATTTGAGCGGCTAGGTCGTTTGGCTTGAACGCCTCTGCAATTCCGTTGTCAACCTTTCCGATTGTACCCCCAAAGGCTACGGATTCGTCGACGCCGGATCCAACGCTTGACGTTCCGAGAGCGGCACGCTGAATGAACGAAGGGATGCAGATGCCGCCCGCTACGTTTACTTTTGCGTTTGAGAACTCGTTACGAGCCTCTTGGTTCATCTCTGCTTCTAGGCCAGTTAATTTGCCCTGAGCAGCTTCCTTTACCATCTTGCCGAAGCTAAATTGCTTGGCAGTGCGGGCCTCTGAATCGCCGAGGCCCTGGACGAACGCCGGAGCGTTCTTCTTGTTTTCTTTTCCCATAGTGGAATTTTGTTTGTTTGATTTATTATTACGAGCCTCGGTTGGCTCCTTTTTTTCTGTGTTAAACGCCTGTGAATATGGATGCGGCAAAATTGCTGGATCTACTAATTCGTCTACTCGCTCTTCGCCCTCTTCCTCTTCCTCTTCTTCCTCTTCTTCCTCTTCTTCCTCTTCTTCCTCTTCTTCGTCTTCTTCGCGTCCCTCTTCTTGCTCCTCTTCTTCGTCTTCGGCTCGCTCTTCCTCTTCCTCTTCCTCTTCTTCGTCTTCGTCTTTTACGCCATCGTAATCAGAGTCAACGCCAGGAGGCCGTGTCTCAGCTTTTTCTTCCTCTTCTTCCTCTTCATTCTCCATGTATCCTTTTTCTTCTTCCTCTTCTTCTTCAAGTTTTCGAAGCTCTGCTTCTACGCCCTCGTCGAGAAACGCCTCCATTGCCCGCAAAGCAACCTCCGTTGTTGGGTAGGCGCCCTGGGTGGTCGGTGATACGTCAAACAGGGTTTCCACCTCGTTTATTACACGGAGGTTTACCCCGTCTTCCCGTCGCTCCCACGAATCGTCGGAGATTGTGAACCCAAAGCTAGACGTAGATACGTTACCCATGCGAATGTTCTCCTCCAAGTCCTTGGCGTAGCTTTGGCTTCCGAGTTCAAATCGATACTTGAGACCCTTGTCATCGACTTCCAGTTCCAAACCGCGACCCACGCGGGCCAGGGGCATATTCCAGTCGTGATTGAACAGGGCGACAGTGTTAGTCATGTCAGCACCGTCAAAAGCACCACGTGCAATTCGCTCGGCAAACCGTCCGCCAATAACAGTCTCGTCTTCAAATCGAGCGGCATATCCCTCAACGACTGTTTTTCCGTCCTTTTCAGAGCGGATCTCAAAGTCGGAGTTCAGTGACCTCTTTTCTAAGTTTTCCATTATTGGTTTTCTATTTTGTTTATAGTCTTTTCACACCAGGATTTCATGCTGTCGCCGCCCCAGGCAGCGTACATGATTGATCCGCAAATATCTTTTCCTTTCGCGTCAGTGAACTTTCCCTGATCATAAGTCTTAGCTCGTGACAAAAAAGAGAAGGTACGCTTCAATGTAGACAGGGTCAGCTTTTCGCCTGTAGATAACTGCCGAGCACGAGTCCAACCCACGCTGGTTCCACAGCTTGTGCCTTTCTCCTCCTTGTGCTTCAAGGCAGCTTTGGCGCGATTTTTAGCAGCCTGTGGATATCCTCCGTAGGTTGCCATTACACTAAGTCAATAACTACTGAGGCAGCAATAGCCGATGTCAATGCAGCAGCGTTTGTTCCTGAGGCGTAACCATATGTGATTTGCCAGACACCCTTGCCGACGCGCTGTTGAAACGTGTCTGTGTCTTCTGCTGCCGAACCTGCGGCTGTCACTAAGGTGTCAACGACCGCAGACAGGGACGCAATATCTGTTGCGTCGTAAAGCTTGATCGCGTTAGCAATCTCGTTAACCGCCGCTGTCTTATGGGCTGTGGTGACGGTTGACTGCTGAATGTACGCGCTGTGAGTTGTAGAGATTTCTATCTTCACTCCGTCAGAACCCACAGCCGCTGTGGATCCTTTTGTTCGCACGTTGTTTACTTCAAAGTAATGTGTGGGCATGTTATTCGTTGTTTTCGTCTTCTTCTAGGTTCATTTTCGCTTGGTTATCAACCCCGTCAGAACCCTGCTCATCCCCTTTAGAAACCACAGCGCTAGCGTAATCAGACATAGAAGAAAGCGGTATTTGATTAAGTTGTATATGGTGGTTGTCACCGCCTTGAACTGGCGCCAAACCTTCCTTAGACCTGACCTCATTGATCGATAGGACTCCATCAGATAAGAGGGAGTGATAGTAGCTGGACCTGGAGGCGGAGTCTGCACGCAACATTGAGTCGATGTCGAACCTACAGGAAAGGTTGTTGTCTTTTCGTAACACCTTCCGTTCGACTTCAAGCTCGATCCTCCGCACCCAGGGCAATATTGTTCCCTGGAAGAATTGTAGTGTTTGTTGTTCATAGTTGTCGTATGAGGAGTTGCCCTCCATTCCAATTATAGCCGGAGGCACCTGAAAGAATCTCGCTATTTCTTCAGCGGTGTGCTTTTTTACCTCCACGAACTGTAACTGCTCTAAAGGCACAGAGAGCGGTTGGTAAGCAAAACCACCCCCCAAGATGGCTACTTTGTGAGCGTTTTTCTTGCCCATGAACTCTTGCCTCCAACGCTCGCTGGCCTCCCTCATCTGGTCTATAGTAAGTGGCTCCTTTGTTGTAAGGATTCCGCCAAGCATACCGCCGTTTTCAAAAAATGTACTGCCGAAGTTTTGTATCGACTTAGCGGTGTTGAGGTTTTGAAGCTGTATATTAGTTGGGTTCTTGCCCCGGAAGGCTTTAATCTCCAGGATTTGATCCTGCGGGATTGGACTAGGGGAACCCGTGTACGTGTACCACCGACTGCCATCGGGCTCAACCTTTGATTGAACCTCTGTTGCTGGAAGCCAGTAAATCTCATCGTCCAAAAGAAGGGCCGTTCCTACACCGTAAAGCAGAGCGTCGCTAACGATCATCTGCCAGAACTCATAAGCACCCATCATCGGGTTTGGTTCGACGGCCATCAAACGACTTACGGGGTGAGAGGGGAGCGGTCGGCGGATTCCATCCTTGTCAACCCGCTCTACCGTGATCCCCATGGAGGCAATCGTGTCTGATATCTTGCTTACGCAAGCGTATACAGCCGAGAGTGTAAGCGTGTCTACGCCCGAATTTAAGGTAGAGTCACTGACGATGGTGCTTAACCAGCCGGTGTGAGCTTGTGTTGGAAAGATAGGCGCAGCGGCCCGTTCATCCTTGTTTAAGCCGAAAATACGTTGGAATAGGTTCCGTTCCTTAGACATTGGCGCAAAGGTAATGAACAGCACGCCCTACTGAACGAATTTTTTCCTACATTCCCACAACGGACATGAAGAACTCGAAATCAGGCGCTGCATCCTCCTCTTCAAACGTCAACATTTCGCCTATCGCCATGATTGCAGCGACAACGCCGTCAATTTTGTCTCCAGATTTTGACTTATCTACCTTTATGTTTCCGCTAGGGTCTAATTTTAAGAAAACATTGCTCATCATCCATCGCAAAACCTCATCCCCGCCGTGATGCAGTTTGCCCTCTAGCGCCAACTTTTCGTAAAACTTAGAGGGGAAAGACATGGAAGCGTAGCCTTGGCCAAAAGGGTCGCAGGGCACACCGTCGCCCTCAAGGTCTCTGATTAAGCTTAATGAATTCCACCTGTCGTAGGCCACTCCCTTAATGTTATATTTCTCTGCTAGGTTGTTTGGGTCGTATTGAACCTTCCCGTCCATCACATAATGACCGCTAACCATCCTGCGTATAACATTGTAATCTGTTACGTTGCCCGGTGTCACAATCACGTTGTCGTACTCTTCTATGCGGGCGTAGATGTGAGCCTCGTCTTTCTCCAGCCTACGCTGAACAGCGCGTTCTGGCAGGAAGTAGTAGTTCTCTAACTGCACACCGTTGTCTGGATCACCAACAGCTACGCTGAACGCGGTTATGTCGTCTGTAGCAGCGAGGTCAAGACCCATGTATGCGTCCACTTTGTCAGAAGAGACATCGATTGGCTTGTTTATGTTTGAATCACACATCCACAAGTCATCCTCGATCCATATATCTTGAGCACCAACAAAGAGGTTGCAGTGCTTTACCATGAACTCAGTGATCGTTCTGCCTCCATAAAGCTTTGCATTCCTGCACTGCTTCTCTAAGTATTCGATGTTTATCGAAGCACCCAGTCCTGGGTTGGCCTTTTTCCAGGCCTCAGGGTCGTCCCATTCGTCGCCGTCGTCTTTATCTATTTCGTAGCACAAAAACAATAAACTGTCATTGTCTATCGAGCCGTCTAGAACTTTCTTGCCTCCTTTTACAAACTCTGTAGCCACTCCGTCGAGCACAAATCCAGCCGTAGAAATCGCTAGCATAAGTGGGGACTTACGCGAACCCATGGATGAGGCCAGAACACGATACAATTCTCCGTCCTTCATGGCGTGCATCTCATCCACACACCCGATGTTTAGGCTGAGACCGTCCAGCGTGTTGGCGTCTGACGATATCGGCTTGATCGTACAGTCCTTTGGGCCATGGATTTCTTGTCTGTTTGCCGTAAAACGCTTGGCCAGCGCAGGGGATTTTTTTACACACCTGCGGATCTCGTCGAACACCTCCTTCGCTTGATCCCGCTTAGTGGCCGCTGTAACAAATTGACCAGCTCCGTCATCATCGAGCACAGACATCGCGAGTATTATGGCCGCTGCAAGCTGTGATTTCCCCGATTTACGAGCTACAAAAAAATGAGCGGTAGTAAAACGCCGCTTTTCTGAGTCGTCTTTATGCACCCAACCAAACAGTTGGCCAATGAAAGCTACCTGCCAGTCAGAGAGAATAAACTTCTTTCCAGCCCACTCACCTCTCGTGTGGACACAAACGGTCTCTATGAACGTGATGTACTTAGCAGCAACTTCTACGTCAAATACCCAAGGAAAATCATCGTCACCGACCCTTTCTAGATCATTTGTAAACCTTTCGTAGGCTTTTACGATGTATTTACCAGCCACAACGGAACCGTCGAGCACTCCCTCGACATAGTCCCACATGCGGTTAAGCCTTTCTGTATTAGACAAGGTCGTCAATTTCGTCTCCCTCAGACCGCTTGCTGTTGGCGGCTGCGGCGTTTACTGCGGCGCCCATCATGCGGGCGCGGTCCATAGGCGAAAGCCCTAGTTTTGCAGAAAGCTTGCTCACTTCGCCCTGAACCTTTGACAATGCGGTCATTTTGCCGCTCACATTGGACGATCCGTTGTCATAAACCTGTACGATGTCTTCGATGGTCTGTATTTCACGAGACAACATAATGAACATAGAAAGGTTCTTTGCAAGCATCGTTATGGTGACAACGTCGACGCTCTCTAGAAGGCCTGTTTCGTCAAGATAATCTAAAACCATAGCAAACATTCGCTCACCTTCATGATCTAGGCTGACAATTGGCTTTAATTCTTCTGATTTTTTGACGTCAGAACGCAAAACCTTTGTTACTTCGTCTTTTGCGGGCGAAGTAGCCTCTCTCATCTTTTGTAACAACGTATTCTTGTTCGCCATATTGCGCTGTATTACTTTCCTTGACCTCGATATTTCTTTTTGTAATTTTTAGATCGCTTGTGCGATGAGGTCTTGTTCTTGGCGTGAACGCCTGGTCTTGAGACGAAACGCTCCTGCTTTACTTGTGTTAATATTTTTTTAGCCATTAGTAAACGCTGTAATACGTGTTCAAGTTAGAAAGAATAGCAGAACGTTCAGAGGACTTGTCACCGTCAAGCATAATGATCTCCTGTACGTTTCCAGCAAAGGAGTACGCTTGATTATTCCATGCGTTAAGGATTCTGTCTGTCTTCATGGCTCCATTCCTTGTGTAGTTATGATCACCAACCACGTCGTTCCTTTGTGCGGTGTTCACGTCAGAGGAGTCTCTTCTCACGTTAAGGATAAGCTGACCCATTTCATACCACCGTGTATTAGCGCCACCGTCACCGTATCCGTCATTATTGTTCTCCCCATTGTTTACCTCCAGGTATAATCTGTAGTCGTACAGCCAAACCCTACAATCATTTCCAGTTTGGGTTCCCCAAATCATACCGTGGTTATTATTATTTAAGGTTTTTTGAGCAACAAAGAACAAGTCGTACTCGTTAGAAGCGCTGAATTGCTCATCCATCACCATTCCTGCATCAATGGTCTCCAGGCAGGGCTTGCCGTTATCTGTAATGACAGACCCAGCAGACACAATCTGTGGCTTTCTGCTTGAGTACGAGGTGCTGCTTTCCCATGTGGCGTCATTACCATCGCCAGTAGAACCTCCCTTGGCTTGATCGTACCACTTCACTAGGTACCCATCGCCGCTACCACAGTGAGTCAAAAGGGCTGTAGTGTCGAGTTCGTAATTAGAATCAAACCCTATATCGGCCTCTACGTCGCTATCGTTTACAACCCTTATGGCCGCTCCACCATAGGTGTGATTAAGCAATCGAAGGCTGTAGGCCACGGATGTACCTCCAAACCCGTCTGCATCTCCGCTAACAAAGCCTGATGAACCAAGGTGGTTAGAGACAACAATTTTGGTTGAAAGAGGAGGCGTACCAGTAGACTGAACATTTAAAATAGTGTCAGCAGACTGAGATATAGAAGACGCGAGACTGGTGGACGTATAGACCGGCCCCTGCGTCCAGTCAGCTGCTGTGTCTGGGTCCGCGAAAGCCTTGTCAGAATAGTAGCTCGTTCTGGTTAAGGTCTGGCCTGAGGCTGGTAGCGCACCAATCTGCTCTTGAAACCGTCCTTGACCATCAGCCCTAGCCGTATAGTAGTATTCAATATCTTCTGTAGCCCCCGTTACTTTACTGGCAGATTCAGAATCAAATCTATTGTAATAAAGATTCGGCGTTGTATCTAGGAGTACGTTACCAGAAAGTGCTGGCAGGACGATATTGTTTGTTCCGAGTGTATCGCTTGTGAATATCCACGTTCCTGGATTGGTGTTGTTTATGTCATGACTAGTGGCACCTCCGTAACCAGAGGGTTGATTGATACCAACAAACCCTATCGAGCGCATACTCGTACCTAAAACAAACGAATTACCCTTGGTTACCGCTGGACCAGAGTTAAACCCATTCCAGTTCATGGCCCCACTGAAATATGCGTTACCGCCCGTCCTGAAGCCAGCAGATTCAATCGTCCCTATAACCTCTACCTCACCGTAAGACCTAAGCCCTTTTTGAAAAACAGCCTTGTTGTTAATCCTGCTCTCAAGGCTAAGTTCGTAATACCTTTTATCCAGGCGGATTATCTGATCGTTAGTATTAAAGAGCACATAGAGATAATCTGGCGTAGAGAAAAGACCAGAAGGCCATGCAAAGCCTTCCTGATTCCAACTAGGGTATTGAGAGCTAAAAGCTTGCTCTACGTATCCCTGATCAAGATGCAAAGGAATACCGTCGTCAGTATACGTAGACAGATCCCAAGCCGTAGAAAGCGTCGTAGTGTGAAGGTCGTGTCTTGTTCTTCCTGTAAAATAAGCTTTTGTTCCGTCTGTATTGAAACAAACGTTTACTACATATGCTTCGTTATTTCCATGACTAGCCCCTGTTACAGAGATTGTAACAGACTTAGACGAGTTATAAACAGCTGTAGATAAATCCCAGGCCGTAGATAAGTCAAAATGTGAAAACGTGTTAGGGTTGCCAGCTCTTCCGACATACATAATAGTGCCGTCAGGATTAAACGTA
>Ga0115551_1001614_pt1 | contig 14250 bp, 10 predicted proteins | sample COGITO_mtgs_1103_FD_87179 | JGI IMG/M metagenome (GOLD analysis project Ga0115551, IMG submission 87179) | Pelagic marine microbial communities from North Sea - COGITO_mtgs_110321 | ecosystem: Environmental > Aquatic > Marine > Epipelagic | place: Germany:Helgoland, sampling site Kabeltonne... | reverse complement strand
AGATTTTTTTCTTAACTCTTCAATCTCATCAATTAAAGCTTTATATTTTGAATTTGTTGTAAGAAATACTAAATCATTATGATCTTTTCTTGCCATAGGAACATTTGTTGGAATAATGATGACGTTTAATCCATATATCTGGCTAAATTCTACAGCCTCAGTATCAGCAGTTCCTGTCATTCCGGAAAGTTTTTTAAATAGTCTAAAGAAATTTTGGAATGTTGTAGATGCTAGTGTTTGAGACTCCCTTTGGATTGGTACATTTTCTTTACACTCTAAAGCTTGATGAACACCTTCACTCATTCTTCTGCCAGGCATTGTTCTTCCTGTATGCTCATCAATTAACAGTACTTGATTATCTCGCACCAGATAGTCAATATTTTTTTTAAACAAATATTGCGCTCTAAGTGTTGCTTGAACGAACTTCATTATTTTTAAGTTTGATCGAGAATAGAGTCCTTCAGATGATACAAGCATATTTGCTTCTTCAAGAAGATTTTCTACTAATAAATATCCGTCATCAGTAAGTTCTACACTTCTATTTTTTTCATCAATTAAGTAGTGACCTCTCTCTTCATCTAAGAGGGGCTCTTCATCTGTCCCTTCTCTTTTTTGAAGTACAAGTTTTGGAATAAATTTTTTAATTTGTTTATACATTTCAGAACTTTCTGCCGACGGCCCTGAAATAATTAGTGGTGTTCTTGCTTCATCAATAAGTATAGAGTCCACCTCATCAACGATTGCATAATCAAGTGAGCATTGCACTCTTTGCTCTACTGAGTGCGCCATATTATCTCTAAGATAATCAAAGCCTAGCTCGTTATTTGTTGCATATATGATGTCGCATTTATAAGCAGCAATTTTTTCTTCTATATCTTGATTCGATGTAACAATACCAACACTAAGACCAAGAAATTCATATATAGGCCTCATCCATTCAGCATCTCTTCTTGCCAGGTAATCATTAACTGTTACCAGAATAGTTTTATTTCCTATGGAGGCATTTAGAAATGCGGGCAGGGTAGCAACGAGAGTTTTTCCTTCTCCAGTTTTCATTTCTGCTATATTGCCTTCTGCTAGAGAGATACCACCAAGCATTTGTGAATCAAAATGCCTTAAACCAAGTGTTCTTTTACTAGCTTCTCTAACTGCTGCAAAGGCAAGAGGCAATATATCGAAAGGATTTTTATGATCATAATCACCAGCCAGCTGCTCTTTAAGGGTTTTAAAATAAATATCAGGTTGTTGTGACAATTCTTCTTCTAAATTATTTGCAATGTTTACATGACGCATCATGTCTTTAATTACTCTGTCATTACTAGAGCCAAAAATTTTAGAAAAAATATTTAACATAAGATTTTAATGTTTAAAAAAAGCTTTAATACTTAATTCAATTATTCAATATCTCCAAAAGGTGGTCTTACATATGAGATTGGAGCATTTTCAGAATTTTTAAATTCAACAACATCGTATGCATCAGGATCTTCAATTATTTTTCTTAGTAATTGATTATTAAGAGCATGGCCAGATTTATACCCTGAGAATTCACCAATTAAATTACCACCTAAAAGGTATAGATCTCCAATAGCATCAAGCATTTTATGTTTAACAGTTTCATCTTTGAATCTAAGTCCTTCATCATTAAGGATTTGATTTTCTCCAACAATTATAGCGTTTGATGAGCTAGCACCAAGTGCTAAGTTTTTTGATTTTAGTAGAGCTGCCTCTGCCTCATAGCCAAAAGTTCTTGCTCTACACACCTCTTTAACAAATGATGTTGATGAAAAATCAATTATAGATTCTGTGGGTAACTTTTTATGAACTGGGTGATCAAAATCAATCTTGAAAGATACCTTAAACCCATCAAAAGGTTTAATAGATGCATAGGCATCGTCTCTTGTTACGGTTATCTCTTTTTTAACTTTTATAAATTTCTTTAATGCATTTTGGTCTTTTAGGCCTGCAGATTGAATTAAAAAAACAAAAGGACTTGAACTTCCATCCATGATTGGAACTTCAGGCCCATCAACCTTTACAAGACAATTATCTACGCCAAGTCCAGCAATTGCAGATAAAAGGTGCTCGATTGTTGATATTTTAATATCTTCTTTGATTAGTGCAGTTGATAGACTAGTATCTCCAACATTTTCAGCTATGGCAGGAATAATTAAATTTTCATCTACATCTGTTCTTATAAAACTAATACCAGTATTAATTTCTGAGGGTAGGAGCTCCATGGTAATATTTTTACCAGTATGCAAGCCAATACCTACTGCCTTAATTGGATTTCTTAATGTTCTTTGTTTTAGCATCTATATAAATTTATATTTGACGTTGTCTGCTCGCCTCTGAAAGTATTATCCCAGTTGCAACAGAAACATTAAAGCTTTTAAATAATTTATTGTTACTTAGGTTTATTTTATGATCGCATTTTTCTAAAGTCTTTTCTCTAACTCCAGACTCTTCAGCTCCCATTATAATTGCAGAAGCCTCTTTAAAATTATAATCAGTATGATTTTTGGAAGCATGCTCACTTAGACCATAAATATTTATATTAATGCCTTTAAGATATTTCAAGCAATTTACTAAGTTAGTAACATGAAAAATTTTAATTACTTCAGCTCCACCAACAGAAACTTTATGAGCAACTGAGTTAATTGGAGCACAATGATGTTTATTAATTATCATTGCATCAACACCAATTACAGCAGCAGACCTTATGCATGCCCCTAGATTTCTTGGGTCTATAATATTATCAAGTATTAAAATTAATGGATCTCTAGCTTCATCTGAATCAAAGAATAACTTAAGATCTTTAAAGCCCAACTCAAGATCGCTTGATATGAATGCCTCAGGTTCTTGTTTGATCTTGCTTGAATATTCAAACGGAATTTGATTTTCTTCTATTTTTTGTATTAGTTGAGTTATTCTCCTGTCTTCTCTTTTAGCAGGAAGGGTAATTTTTTTTATTTTGTGTGGATTGTGCTCAAGTATGCTTTCAATACTATGAAATCCAACCCTTAAATCATTTTCTTTCTTATTCATTTGTTCTTTTTCTTTTCTTTAGGAACAAGTGTTATTTTACGTTCTTCTGGAGCTATATTAGCTATAGTAACTAAAATATTTTGACCTAATCTAAAAGATCTACCTGTTTTCTTTCCTTTCAAGATATTAGCTTCTTTATCATAAAAATATCTATCATTAGGAAGATCTGTAACATGAATTAATCCCGATACATAAAAATTATCTATCTCAGCAAACAGACCAAACTCTGCAATACCAGTCACCACGGCATTAAAATCACTACCAACATATTTTTTAAGATAGTAACAAATCATTTGTTGAGTTACCTGTCTAGATGCACGTTCTGCCATTCTTTCAAGGTCAGACATCTCAATGCATTCTTCTTCTATCTCTTCTTTATTAATTAATACATCACCCTTATTTAGGATATTTTTTATTAGCCTATGAGTCATAAGATCAGGGTAACGTCTAATAGGAGAAGTAAAATGTGAGTATCTTTCTAGTTGAAGACCAAAATGCCCAACTTCCTTTGTAGAATACTCTGCTCTTTTTAAGCTCTGAAGAACAATAGTTTGTAGAATTTTATTTAACTTTTTTTCTTTAGCATAAGACAAACACTGATTAATAAGATCTAGCGGAGTTTTCTTGTATGAATCTGAAAAACCTTTGATAGAAAAGAAATTTTTCAAGCTTTCTAATTTAAGTTCTTCTGGCTCTTCATGAACTCTATATATCCCTAATTTATAATGCTTATTCATAAAGCTGGCTGCACAAACATTTGCAGCTAACATAGCTTCCTCAATCATTTGATGAGAAAACAGCCTCTTGGGCAGAGTTATTTCCTCAACCCTCCCTTCATTATCTATTCTTAACAGTGGTTCTTGCCCTTCAATCTCAAGAGCCCCTCGCTGACTCCTCTTTTTTAAAAGAATATTAGTAAGTTCTGAAAGAGAGCATATTGAATTTTCAATAGACTTTGAGAGATTAGAATTATTTTTGAGATATTTATCTACCTCAATGTAAGTCATTCTTTTATGAGATTTGATTCTCGCTTCAAGAAAATTATAAGAATGAAGATCGCCAGTTTTTGAGTAAACCATTTCACAAACCAAGACATTTCTAATCTGATCTGGGACTAGTGAGCAAAGATTATTTGAAATTTTTTCTGGAAGCATTGGAATAACTTTTGATGGAAAGTATATCGATGTCCCTCTTTCGATCGCTTCATTATTTAATGCAGTTCCAAGTTTAACTAATTCAGCTACATCAGCTATCGCAACACTAAGTGTAAAAGACGATTTATTTTCAACACAATGAACTGCATCATCAAAATCTTTAGCATCAGCCCCATCTATTGTTATAAATGGGACTCTGGTTAAGTCTTTTCTTGGTAAATTTTCATTAAGTTTAATATCAGTCAACTCATCATTAATTTTTTCATTCCATTCAAATGGAATATAGTTTTCTTCAATTACTTGGGATATTGTATTTTCTAGTTCATTCATTATGTGAGTTTAGTTTAAATTCTATGTAAAAGGTTTCTAAGAGCCTTTTAAGTTTGATATTTTTATTAATCTTAATTTCTGTATTCAAGGCTTATGCCTATGATTCTTCCTCTAGGATCATGAACTCTAGTATCAAAACTAAAATCAGGAGCATCATAAAGTTTTGGCGCTGCTTCATCAAAAATATTAATGATTGATAGCTTCATATCAATTTCACCACTATTCGTTATTAACAATTTTTTTAATGAAAGGTCGTGAACAAAAAAAGAATTTACAGAATTATTATATCCATATGACGTTCCGAGACTATTAATCGGTCGCTTATTGCTATATCCATCAATATATCGTGAATTAAAGTTAATATCGTAATCTTGATATTTCCAATTTAAGAAAGCATTGATTCTATTTTTAGGAAGAGAATGGGTGTTAGTATCATAATTAAATTTGCCAACTCTATCTGTCATAATTTCACTACCTTCATTTACAAGGGCTGGTGTAAGAAATTCTATTAAAGTTGTTGAGTTTATTGATAGTGATAAATTCCCAAGCCTATCTGAGTTTGCTAAAAGTCTATTAAAACTTAAATCAACTCCTGAAACTTCAGTTGACTCTTCATTAAAATAAGTTGTGCTAACCCCAATCAAATCTCCACTAGAATTTCTTGTAATACTTGGACCATTTGGGTTTGTGTTAAGAATTACTTGCGCACTTTGAGCTTCAATTCTATTTTTGTAATTAATATTCCAATAATCAATACTTAGTCTTTGATTTTGATTTTCAAAAATAAGCCCAATATTTATATTTTTTGAGGTTGCAGGCTTAAGGTTCGGGTTGCCGATTTGTGCTTGCCTTACAAAAGGTGAATTACCATTAAAGTCCCTTACACTTCCTAGAATAATATCACTTGAAAACATTTGTGCCATGGAGGGCATAGAAAAAGATGAACTTTTAGAAGCTCTTAAAGTTATATTTTCAGAAACGATATATTTAAAAGAGATTTTAGGATCGAATGATGAGTCATTCTCAAGCTCTTCAAATCTACCGGCAATTTTGATATCAATATTTTCTATAGGTTTAGCCTGAATTTCAAAAAAACCAGCATATTTATTTCTATTTTTTGAGACATTTGTACCTCCACCCAAAAAGAATAAGTCTGCTGATTTAATAATTTTGCCATCTAAATCAAACTTAGCTCTGCTGATATCATCATATGAAATTTTAAGTTCTTCATCATTTAATTGAAGACCATATGCTATTTTATAGTTATCTATATTAGTCCTAAATATAAAATCAAGAGTTTTTAAAGATGCTTCTTTAGAAGAAACTTCAGCACCCATAACATAGTTAATTAGTTCTTGAGAATTTTGCGATGAATCAAAAATATTCCAATATGCAAGATTTCCATTTGATTGACCCATGGTTGTCCCACTTAATGCTTCTAAGAACCTTGAATCAATAATATCTGGTCTGTAATGATTGTTAGAGTGACCACTAAAAGTTAAAGATGCCTCTAATTCAGTATTTTCATTAACATTAGTATTGATTGTCTGACTAAGATTATATTGTTTTATATCCTTGGGAGAATATGGAGATTCAAATTCGGATCCAAGAGGTCGCCCATACCAAGTTACTGGAACATTAAAAGGATTTCCTCCTTGATTGGGTTGAATTTGTCTTGATAAAAAAGGAAGAGCAGGGTATGAGGGTGATTGAGGATTATCGTTTACTTCAACCTCTGACCCCATAAAGCTAATCTCATAAACATAACTACTTCTCTCAAAAGTTAAATTGGCATATGCTTTTGAGTGATCTTCATCATTCACTATATTAAATCTGGCTCCATACAAGAATCTACAAAAAGATCCATCTAATACACCGCCATTTGTTTCACATTGTGGGTCAGGAACAAATTGATTTGCATTATAGTTTCCTGAATATAAACCACTACTAACTGTATCATCGGTAGAAATTTTGAATGTTTTACCTAAGCCACTAAGGCCAAGCTCTGCTATTCTGGGAATCTCGGAAGCAGAAAGAGCAGATCTTTCTAGGATATTAAGACCAAATACATAATTGCCATTTTTATAATTTGACCCTATCAATAAGCCTAAAGATTTATCACTCTGATTATAATTCGAAGTTTCAAAGTTATTAATTCTTAATTTAAATCCTTCAAAATCTTTTTGAGTTAAAACATTTATAACACCAGCAACTGCATCAGATCCGTATAGTGAGGTAGCTCCTTCTTTTAAAATTTCAATTTGTTTGATTGCTATTTCAGGAACTATATTTACATCAATATATCCCTGACCTTGATTAGATGGTGTTCCAGCAAAAGTATGTCTCTTTGAATTTAGTAAAAGCAGAGTAGAGGAGTGATCCAAACCTCTTAGTGTTATTGAGGCCATTCCTTGATCAACTCCCTCAAGTGCATTTGTTTGGAAATGTGAACCAGATGATGATGTTAGAAATTTACTAATTTCTGCAAAATTTGAAATATTAAAATTTTCAAAGTCCTCTCTAGTAACAACATTTACTGGCGATGCGTCTTTTTCTGAATTATTAATTAATGACCCAGTAGTAACTATCTCTTCAACGTTAGAGTTAGCTATGATAATTGGGCTTAATAATAATAAGTATATTAGTTTACTGTGTTTAATCATGTTAAGGCTCAAAAGAGCACATTCTCCGAAATATTTGCTATGAAAGTAATTAATTGAATTTTACAGAATATAAAATATTAAGCTTCTGAAGTTTCGTGACAGTCACAGTTTAATTTTTTACAGACATTATAGTTTCTATAATGACAAGTAATTACCATGAGCGAGCCTAGGATCGTTAAAATTAGTTCTGCATTTGCACTAATACTTTCTCCTATTAAAAGCGCTGAAATAAGAATAGTTAATCCAGCAATACCAGTATAAATAATAGAGTTGTTTGAATGATTTTTATATCCCAAACTAATCGCGAAGATGCTAACCGGAATTGTTAGAAGCAATATAGCTTTATGTATGAGCTCACTTTCCAGAGTTAAGGCCAAAGAGCTATATGACAGTACTATTAAGGATGGAGCAAATAAACAATGTATCATGCAAATTGCTGAAAACGATATTGCAAATTTATCTGATGTAAGTTGTGATTTCATAATTATAAAAAAACCCCCAAACCTTATTTAAAGTTTTGGGGGCCTATATTAATTGAAAAAATTTAATTTAGTAAGTTAAATTAAATTTAATTCCATAATTTCTTCCAGGCAATGGAACCTCATTTTTTACAAATGAAGAGTGATTTCTTGCCACCTCATCAAGTAAGTTCTTCCCAAATAATGTAACTTTAAGGTCGCTATTTCCTCTTAGATTAAATGTTTTAGTTAATCTTGTATCAACCATTTGGTATCCACTAGTTGCAGTTTCACCTTCACCAAAGTCATTTTGTTTTGCTACATCTTTAAGATTAAGCTTAAAGACTAAATCTTCTTGCTCATATGATAAGGAATATACATTTCTTGATGGGTTTATTCTCGGAACATTATGTCCATCTAAGAATTTAGCATTTACAACATCTCTACCAAAAGATAATTTAAGCTTTCCTGTGCCAAGATCAATAGTTCTTCCAAATTCTATTTCATATCCATCAAACTCTGCATCTTCTTGAATATAATTTGCATGTATTAAGTTTCCATGGTCATGCTCGTCTTCGTCCTCATGGTGCTCATCTCCATGCATTTCATGATCTTCATCTTCATCCATAAGAGTGATGTAGTTATCAACATCATTGATATAAAAACTTGCATAGCCAAAGTAGTCACCATTGTCAAAGTTAAATGAAATATCAAAATTGTTCGATGTTTCACTACTCAATGTTGGGTCGCCAACTTCAAATCGGCCTGTAGCCAAATGAGGACCATTCATAAATAACTCAATAACTGAAGGCATTCTTTCTACACTAGAAAAACCTAAATTTATATCCAAACTATCAGTAAGATCTCTGCCAATACTTACAGCAAAACTATTTGTGTTTTCATCAATATTGTAGCTATCTATATCACCATGATCTTCATCTGTAACAGTTCCAGATCTATCTACTTGATCTATTCTCATACCAAAATCAAGATGAAACGGGTCAAAGTCTTTACCTATAAAATAACCAAGCGTTAGCACTTCATTATTTGCAGGATTCATAAACGCTTCTTCTCCAAAAATTGAGGTATTTTCATCAACAAAATTAAATGAGAATTTTTGAGTCATACTATCATTTGACATGTCAAAGATTGCACCATACTCGGTAGCATCATTTAAAAAATTTGTTGGTGCATGTTCTTCGTGTTCTTCTTCACCTTCATGCTCTTCATGACCTTCCTCTTCAGCATGAGCTTCAGTAAGCCTGTAATCGCTATCCCTATATGTATAGTCTATTTTCTTAACTAAATTTCCATTAATATTATATGACCCTTTAATTGTAAAACTTTCTGAATCAGTGGTTGAAAATATTCTTTCCTCTTCATGCTCTTCCTCATCACCATGCTCATCACCATGCTCATCACCATGCTCATCGCCATGATCATCACCATGCTCGTCACCATGCTCATCACCATGGAAAGGAATTCCATAAACACTCTTAAGACTATCTACAGAAAGCCCAACATAGCCCCAGTCTCCTACTTTTGAAACACCAAATTTAGTTGCCTCAACCGCAAAATCAGAATTGTTAACATACCCAAGATTTTCTTCATGCTCTTCATGTTCCTCTTCATGATCCTCTTCATGCTCTTCTTCATGAAGAATAGCTCCATTTGGTATATCATAATTTCCGAATTCAGTATTTTTATATCCAAAATTTACATTAAAACCATTGATGTTTCTTTTGAGATTAATAAATTCAGAACTACCATCATTTACAGATTGAGTTTCATATCCTATTTTTACTTCTGGAATTTCAAAATTCATAGCAGCAATACAGTCATCAACTACATTAATTATTCCACCAATTGTTCCATTAGCATAAAGCAAAGAAGACGGACCTTTCACGATTTCTATTTGTTGAATATCATTTAAATCTACATCATTTAAATGGTCGACCCCTAGTCCGGATACATCTCTGTTAACCATTCCATTTTTAAGAATTTTTACTCTTGGACCTGACATCCCTCTAATTATTGGCTGTCCAACAGCAGAACCATAATCTGCCATTGATATTCCCAGGTATCCATCTATTGCATCACCTAGATTTGTTGTTGCATCATTAACTATTTCATCCCCATCAATAACATAAAGTGGGTTTGTAATTTCAGTGGTATCTATTAGAGCAGAAGTAACCACTATTTCTTCTACATCTTGGGCACTAACTGAGTTAGAAAACATCGACGATGTTAATAAAACAATAAGTACGTTATAAAATTTGTTCATATGAACTCCTTAAAAAAAATTAAAAATTAAAAATTTAAGTTTTTGGTGGAGCTCTTGATTGAAAGTTTTGAAAATCAGGGGAAAAGCATTCTTCTTCTATTTCGTCAGTTTTAACTTCCGATATATAAACTTTAACAATACTTAATTGGGTATTTGAGTCGTCAAAAGTTTTATTTTCACAAAATTCACACTCAATTGTTGAGTGTGTATCTTCGAAATGCTCATGAATTATTGGATCAGCTGAAATAGCAGTAACAAACAAGAAGCCTGTTAAAAACGTTGCTATTATTTTGTTAAAATCTTTCATGTAATAAATTTAGTGCTTTAAGCAAACCAATCCTGGTATTTTTCCCGCTTTAAGGTCAGCGATAGTATCATTTGCCATGGATATATGTCTAGTCTCGACAGGAACAGGCTCTATTTTTTCAGCTTTAACTAGCTCCATTAATTCTTTCATTTCTTGAATACTGCCAAGATATGATCCCTGCAAAACTCTTGATGAAAAGGTCATTAATGGAAGTTGGACTTCAAATTTGCCACCAAGCATTCCAACAAGGATATATAACCCATTTTTATTAAAGCCAAATAAGTCATATCCAAATTCTATGGATGCTTCTGCGCCAACATAGTCGATAACAGTAGAAGCACCTCCACCTGTTAGCTCCATAATTCTTTTTTTTGCATTCTCATGAGAGGAATTGATTACTTCAGAAGCACCAGCAGCCTTAGCAATTTCAAGCTTTGAGTCATCTATATCGACTACAATTGGGCTTACATTGAATGCAGCCTTTGCGATTTTTAAAGCTAATAAGCCCAATCCACCAGCACTAATAATTACTAATTTTTTATCATTAGGTTTTAAATTTGCTTTTTTTAATGAGCTATAAGCAGTCAATCCTCTACACGCATAACTACCTGCTAGGTCATCTGGCGTATTACCTGCATCAAAAAGATATTTAGAATCTTTTACCAAAACATATTCACCATAACCACCATCTACAGAAACACCTATATTTTGTGCAGTAAATGGGCCGCATTCATGCTCATTATCACTTTTACAAGCTTCGCATTCTCCGCATCCTATCCATGGATATACAACAAATTTTCTACCTAGCTCAATATCTATAACATTTTGGCCAACAGCTACTACCTCACCAAATACCTCATGACCCATAGCAATGGGCTGAACGAGTCTAGAAGCCATTTTTTTCCCATTTCCAATATCAAAAAAACCATCATGAATATGAATATCTGTATGACATACTCCGCATGCAATAGTTTTGATTAATACTTCATTGCCTTTAGGAGAAGGTGTTGGTATTTCTACCTCTTTTATTGGCTTTGCATTTTCAAAAACTTGGTAAGATTTCATAAACTTATTTATTATTGTCAAGTAAGTATAAGTGATAAAATTCTTTTACAGAACATAGCAACATAGTTATAATTTTTGAATGCACATTAAAAAAAATAAACTAATTCTATTCATAATTTTAATTTCAATTACAGATTTTTCTTTTGCAGAAAAAGCACCTTTTGAATCAACATACGAGGCATTACCTCCAACAAATACAATATTCCGAAATGCTAATGTTTATGATGGAGAGGGTAATGAGTTTTCTGAAATAGATCTATTAATAAAAGATGGAAAAATTATAGCAATGGGTTCTGACTTACCAGGTTCATCTGAATTTATAGAGGTTGATGCAACTGGAAAATGGATAACGCCTGGTATTATTGATATCCATTCACATATGGGTGTCTATTCAGCTCCCAGCGTTACTACTAGCTCTGATGGAAATGAGTCTACCAGTCCAGTAACTGCAGATGTCTGGGCCGAACATTCAATTTGGGTTCAAGACCCTCAATTTGCTCTAGCTTTAAAAGGAGGAGTAACAGCATTTCATGTTCTTCCAGGTTCTGCAAATTTAATTGGGGGTAGAGGGGTTACTGCTAAAAACCTCCAGAGAAATACTATCAATTCTATGAAGTTTCCAGATGCACCTCATTCATTAAAAATGGCCTGTGGAGAAAATCCAAAAAGAGTTTATGGAAATAGAAGTCAAGCACCGTCAACAAGAATGGGTAACATTGCTGGATACAGAAAATCTTGGATAAGGGCCGAGGCTTACTTAAGTCGTCTTGATGAGTATGAGGCTAAATCAGATGATGCTAAAGAACTAGGCTATAAGCCTCAAAGAGATTTAGAGCTTGATACTTTAGCAGGTGTGTTGAGAGGCGAAATTCTTATACAAAACCACTGCTATAGAGCTGAAGAAATGGCAATGATGATAGATATAGCTAAAGAGTTTAATTATAAAATAACAACTTTCCATCATGCAGTTGAGGCTTACAAAATTGCTGACCTGCTAGCAGATAACAATATCTGTGCGGCAATGTGGGCAGATTGGTGGGGTTTTAAGCATGAAGCATATGACATGGTTCAAGCCAATGTTGCTATTGTTGATCAAGCTAGAAATGGAACAGGTTGTGCAATAGTCCACTCAGATGATGAAATTGGAATCCAGCATCTTAATCAAGAGGCTTCTAAGGCATTATCAGCCGGTCTTAAAGCTGGCTTTAATATCTCCAAAGCAAGAGCTATGAAGTGGATAACTAGTAATCCAGCAAAAGCTTCAGGAATCTATGATCAAACAGGATCTTTAAAAGTTGGTAAAAATGCTGATGTTGTTTTATGGTCAAAAAATCCATTTAGCGTCTATACTCTTGCTGAAAAAGTTTATATTGATGGTGCTCTTGCTTTTGATAGGAATTCAGGTTTAGAGCCCAGTTCTGATTTTGATATCGGGATATTAAATCCAAATAAAAATAGGATACAAGAATGATGAAATGTAAAACAATATTATTCGCAATGGTAATTCTTTTAAATATCAATTTTATTGAGAGTCAAAGCGTTGTCATTAAAAATGCAACTATCTACGATGGAATATCGGATGAGCCATTTGTTGGCAATATTCTTTTTGAAGATGGAATTATTAAAAAAGTATCTTCAACTTTAGTTCAAGGTGATATTTCTATTGATGCAACTGGCAAAATAGTGACACCTGGATTCATTGCTGCCGATACTGAAATCGGTATTGTCGAGATTGGAGCTTTAAGTACAACTAGGGATGATGGCTCAGATATCTATAAAATTGGATTTAGTATTCATGATGCATTTAATCCGAACTCTACACTGGTTCCTTGGAACAGGGCTAATGGTATTACTTCAGCAATTACTCTTCCAAGAAATACATCTAGTCCAATAGGTGGTCTTGGTTCATATTTTGTTCTAGATGGTAGTCTTAACATAACAAGCAATAGAGACATGGTTATGATAGGGAAGCTTGGTGCGAGCAATTCATCTTCAAGGTCAGAAACCTTATCTGTAATGGATGATATTCTTTCCTTTGCATCTTCTATCACTGTTAAAGATATTAAATCTAATAGTGATCTAAATGCACTCATCGAAAACTCAGCTGTTGCTAGTTATATGGAACTGATGCCGAGAGATTTAAAAGCACTTTATAGCTTAATAAATGAAAATCTTCCTTTGATTATAAAATCCAACAGAGCATCGGATATTCTGAAACTTATAGAACTAAAGAAAAAATATAAACTCAACTTAATAATTATGGGCGCTCAGGAATCAGCTTTAGTTTCTGAGAGTTTAGCTAAAAATAATATCCCATTAATAGTCAATCCAATAAACAATATCCCAAATTCTTTTGATGAATTAGCTTCAAATATCAATCTTTCAAGTAGGCTTGAAAAATCAGGTATTAAATTAATGTTTAATACTTCGCGAGCACATAATTATCATTTAATAAGACAGGGCGCTGGTATAGCTGTTGCAAATGGTATGACATATGGCGGGGCGATTAGGTCGATAACAAGTAATGTTGCAGAGTCATTTAATATAAAAGGCAGGGGCGCTATAAAACAAGGAAATATTGCAGATTTAGTAATATGGGAAGCAGATCCGCTTGAGCCATCAAGTATGCCTGAAAAAGTATACATAAATGGAGTCGATGTTGATTTAACAACAAGATCAAGTAGGTTGCGTGATCGTTATACTAAAAATCTTGAAAAACCAAATACCTATAGAAATTAAGTATATGGTGCCGGCACCAAGAGTCGAACTCGGGACCTACTGATTACAAATCAGTTGCTCTACCAACTGAGCTATACCGGCAAAAAAAAACATTATATACAAATTAATCGTTTGGGAAAGAACAATTTGTCCCACCAAGACCACAATAGCCATTTGGATTTTTTGCAAGATACTGTTGATGGTATTCCTCAGCAAGAAAATACTT
>Ga0115551_1001605_pt1 | contig 14293 bp, 15 predicted proteins | sample COGITO_mtgs_1103_FD_87179 | JGI IMG/M metagenome (GOLD analysis project Ga0115551, IMG submission 87179) | Pelagic marine microbial communities from North Sea - COGITO_mtgs_110321 | ecosystem: Environmental > Aquatic > Marine > Epipelagic | place: Germany:Helgoland, sampling site Kabeltonne... | reverse complement strand
GTGCCTTTAAGGATTCTGTCGAAGTCCTTAAGTAATGATTGCTGATATCGATACATCAGTCGGTTAAAGAACTTATCACCAGTGTACAACCACTTCACTGATCTCGACGCTTGGCCACATACCTCATAGACGTCTGCAATGCGCGCTCCCGGCTTGGCCACACCATGCGTCTTTGGGCAGAATTTACAGTGATACAAGTCGATATATATCGCGTTCTGGTTTTCACGAATTGCCACTAAGTCAGCAATTTCGCCTTTACCGTCATCGTTAAACACGATCGAGTAATCTTCTGCTATCTTGTCAAAGGTGAACCCTTGTACTGAATCCATGCGCTGCTCCGCACGCATGGACTCTTGATGAATTTTCGTCGCTCCCCAGTTCCAGGGTTCAAGCAAACTGGCAGGCAGTTTTACATCCACGCTGTTAAGGGAGTAGTGACGGTAGTTGCCCTGCACCATGGAACCGTCGACCTGGAGCAATACCAGCGGCTCTCTATCCAAGTAGGAGTCCATTGGTGTTTCGTTGGGAGAAAGAATCTTCATACCTGAGCATGAGGTCTTGTATCCGTCTTCCAACAACTTGATAGTGATGGAAGTGAGGCGACGCTCCTCGCCATCATTTCCCTCTACTAAGACAGGTATATCCAGTGTCAGCGCATCTCTATACTCCGGCTTACCAAGTTCAACGTCGAGAAGGGTGAAAGTCTCTCCCTGGAAACAGAGCGAGAGCCTTTGCTCGTTTTCGATTGCGATCGACTCAGGCCAATCGGCGTAAAACAGGCCTTCTGGCCAGCTTTCCTTGATTTGCTCAGCCCGCATAACATTTTTGAGTATGTCAGCAGGGTCGATGGAATTGTTGTTAAGTTTGACCGACATACGCTTGCACCACTCGACCCAGTAGTTGATAGGAGAGGAGTTCATCTCCCAGATTTTGCCTTTGTGCGAGCAGCCTACGGTAGTTCGTTCTCCAAAATCAAAACCGGTGGCGAAGATATTGGATTTTGTCGCGTTGCCTTTCTCGATGTCACTGATTACTTGATTGACATCACGCCCTACGTGCATAGTGAACCGTAAGTCTTTCCGCGCGCGAGAAAGCCCAACATTCTGAAGCTTCATCAGTTTGATGTCGTGAAGCGTGCGGAAGATCGGCTCACCATTGATACGACGAGGATCTTTGGCTACCAGGCTGAGAAATCGAGCTGCCTGAGAGTCGTCACCGGAGGTGTGAATGAACAGGGTTTGCTGTGCCTTGTTAAAGAAAGCGATGTACAGATTCCAGTTGGTATCGAAGATTTCTTCGGTCTGAGCCCACCCAACCGGCCTTTCTCGCCGAGTTACGGCAATGACGGTATCAGCCTGCTCATTGATCGAAATGCACTGCAGATTTTCTCTGCGTCCATCCAGATCCTGCGCACGCTCTGGTGTCCAGTTTTGGGCGGATACATGATACGCCACTGCGCTGATTTTGGGATTCGGGTTCAGCCCAAAAATCACTTGCGTATCGTCACAGTCAACAAACTGCTCATTAAAGTCCGCTTTCTCAATTTCTCTACTGACCTTTTCCTCGCTCACGTCGCGGATGACTGCTCCCCAATCAGCGCTCTCCTTATAGAGATCTGCCATCTGATGGTCGGTCTTCTGGTTAGCGATATTCGCCACGAACTTGGCATCACCAAGGGGGGCCTCAACTCTCGTCAACCGGCCAATGAACTGGAGGGTCACTGCAGGACTTTGGTGTTGATCATGAATTGCGGCGATTTTGAGCTCAGGCAAATCAAAGCCTTCGCCAAGCATATCAACGCAGACGATGATCCGGTGTTTCTTCTCGACGATTGCAGCCATGACTCTACCTTGGTTCGGAACCTTGCTGTGAATCAAGACTGGCGAGAGGTCGGGATGCTGCTTGTATATATTAAACAGGTCTGCAGCCCGTTTGTGCGACTTGGCCCGCACCATCATCAAATGGTTATAACCTGCCTTGAGGTCAGCCCGGAGCAGCTCGACTGCCTTGTCTGCGATGGCCTGGTCGGAGAGCTTTAGGTTGTATTCTCGCACCGGATGGAACTCAATGCCTTTGAAATAACCATCGAGCTGCGCATCCCTGAGTGGATAGTTGTAGATAATTTTACCGCCCAGAGCCAGACCATCCTCCCGAAATGGCGTCGCGGTGAACTGAATACAAGGTTTGCCCTTGAAGGCGGTTCTGACCCGATCCCAGCTGGCTGCTGCGACATGATGAGCCTCATCTATCATCAAGTGACTGCACATGTTCACCAGCACCCCCAAGGCAGCGTCTTCGAATAGCAGCAGAGACTGAGGTGTAGCCACAATGATGTTGGCAGTAGCCAACTCAGCAACCTGTGGCTCGGACAGCTTCGAATCGATGGCCTCAACAACGGGATTGAGCGCCTTTTCAGATACAGCCCCCACTTTACGAAGAGTTTTCATCTCAACACACTTGCTCACCAATTGAGCTCTGAGAGCATCTGACGGTACAAGAATTAGTGTTCGGCTCATTCTCGCCGCTATGATCAGTGCAAGCATTGTATCGGTTTTCCCTGTGCCAGTAGGCATAACTACGGAGGCCGTAGATGTAGGGGCGACTACTAAATGACCAAGAGTCGCATAAAGCGCGGCTAGCTGCGGCTTCCGTAGGCCAGGCGCCTCAGCTGCTGGATCGTCTAGATTGAAATTGAAGAGGTGGTTTTGCCAGCTCTGGTACACATCCCGATGGGTTTTCACTACGCCGTCCATGACAATTGCCTATGAGTAAAGGGGCTTTCGTTAATCAATGAGCAAAATAGTATCGCAGAACCTGATATGTACATGACTCGAGAGGTATACAGATGGGTGCTCTTCTCCGACCAAAGAAGAGGTAAAATGGCCATGATCTGGCTGCCTGAATATCGTGATTTTTTCACTGCAGAATCTCCTGCAAAATAGATACTAAACAACAAACGAGTCATAGAATCCTGGTACAACCCAATCACCCCAAACTTTCTCAGCTGAGTTTATAAGGTCATCGTCTGCATCGACTAAAACATGAGTTTTCAAATTCTCCAACTTATGAAGCATATTATTTCTCGACGTTATTTTTCCAGCTTTGCCAGAAAGTTGCTCCATCCTCTTCAAAATCGCTTTTGAGTGAACAGGCTCAAAACTTCTCTCATCAAAAGAAAATGCCATTTGGCGACTTTGAAGCAATACAGGCGGCAGACATCGGAATATAAGTTTCTTTAGTGCCTTATCACTTGTAACAACTGCCATCTGACCGATATTTTGATAACCAACTTGTATTAATAAGGGAATGTACATCCACATTGAGAGATCACCTGCACGATTTCTCAGGTAATGTTCATTAGGCTCAGCTTCATTTTTCTTAGCCTTATGTAGCGCCGAGAATCCGGCGATATAAGAAAATGCTGGCTTATCATCTCCTATCATTTTCACTTGTGGGTTATCTTTCAGATACGAAGCCAGTACACACAGCATGTTGCATCCTGCAAAAACAGGGACATTTTTTTCATGCAAAGTGAATAGTAGATCTTCGGCAGTTCTATCTCCTTTTGAAGATGATACGATCCTGTAAAGAAGCAGAGCATAGAGATAGCTCAACATCCACTGAGATCTAAATGCAGTTTCATTAGTTTTTAGTAACCTAATAAGATTTTCTGCGTAGTCTTCTTCAAATTTGAGACCAAATTTAACAAAAGGGCTAAATAGGCTTTCGATCTTCTTCTTACCATTGGCTTTGAAATCGGGATTGGATAGCCATTGCTCGGACAGAGCATGCATTGGTGTAACTGAAATAGAGCTACCTGTTATTCCAGAAGCTTCCTTCAACCAGACACTCCGGCTTAGAGCGTTATTATCCAACATCAATTCTGTGGCACTAAACCCTCTTGCTTGGTTTCGAAAAGGCCAAATAATGTTAAAGCCTGATGGTAACTCTAGGCATCGTTTTTCGTAGGTTATATCAAAATTGACGTCAAGCATTAAGTATTTTCCTTGTATAAGATCAAATCAAAATAATAGTTACTGTCAAAGGAACATATAGATATCTTGGCTCCTCTCTATTTGGGTACGATGAACAAAGGCCCAATCGGAACACCGTAATAGATAGCCATGTATCATCATGGTGCTAGCAATATAGTGTGGTATTGCTGAACCATTGTTTGACCTCAAATGCCGCCATTTATTAATAATATTTAGTACTTGGAAAAGGACCTGAGGATCAACCAGCAGGCCTTATTCACTCTATGGTAGACGCTTAGATCCACTATTTATTCGAGGATTTGCTTGGTTTTAAACTTGGTTTATTACCAGGCGTACTTTTGTTATCTCGTCGGCGCTGATCTAGTTTGCCAGTTGATTTAGCTTTTGGTTTTGGTCCAGGTTTAAGGGGCATAGTAATTCTCCGTTGACATTTGAATTTTTCAGCACAGTATTGCCTGCACTAAGATCACACTACCTAATCATAATGATCATGTAAAGCGAACTTAATAATGATATAATCAAACCAATACTATTGGGTGAGGCGAGAGATATGGGGCCGATAGATGAGCTTCCTAAGAATATATATGACAGGCTGGACTATTTAGAGTTTATGTTGCGATTCAGGGGATGGGTGTCTAGGGCCGATCTAACGGAACGCTTTGAACTCGGAGAGGCTGCTGCTACACGTGATATCCGTTTATATAGGGATCTAGCACCAAACAATTTAGCGTTAAATCAAAGTTCGAAAAAGTATGAGATTTTGGATGAAGGGTTTCACCCTTTATTTGATCTTCGAGTGCAGACTGCGCTCTCGAAGTTACGTGGAAGCAAAATTTGTGATGCGCTTGGAATGAGCGATTCCGGTGGCTTTTTATGTCCCCAGAGATTAGTTCTGCCTGATATCGACGTACTAGCGACAATTACTCGTGCTATTTCTATAGGCACTGAAATTAAGACTGTTTATCGATCTGTAAAGAATGGGCAATCAGAGAAAAGACTCGCTCCTCACGCTTTATTTGATAATGGTGTTCACTGGTATATGAGGGCCTTTGATCTTGATAAGAAACAATTCCGAGCTTATGCATTGACGCGTATTTGTTCGGCCGATATTGATCGTCAAGCCCAAGAATTTCCAGATTTGAAATTAAAAGATTTTCAGTGGAGTCGAATGGTTTCTCTTGAGTTAATTCCACACCCTAATAGAAAGAATGTCCCTCATCCTGAAACTATTGATCATGATTTTAAAATGAAGGATGGCATGCTCAATTTTATGGTGAGAGCAGCAGTGGCAGGTTACTGGTTGCACCACTGGAATGTTGACTGCACTGAGGATCATAGCTTGAAGGGTTATGATTACCAGCTGTGGTTGCGAAATCATCAAACTTTGTATGATGTTGAAAGTCGAGGTATCGCACCAGGTCTATCAACCTATAATCAAGATTAGAATTAATTATATGAAAATTTGCTAGACACTTTACAGAGAGAAAAAGTGTCTAAAAAAAAATTGTTTACGAGTGTAATTAATAACCAGCTCGGCCTCAGCTAAGGCCGAAGGTTCTTGTCAAAAAGAATCTTTTCAAATCGCAGTCCCAAAATTGATTGAACTAATAATGGCTCTAAAGGAGTTACTGTTTAGAATTTTGGAACAAAAGGCTCAAGTTATCTAGTTATTTGCTCACTTAGTGCCTGTCCGTGTGCGGCCCCGCTTAACTTGAGCAACCTGTTATATCTGGCCTCCATTACTAGATAAGTTGAGCGCCTTAGACTTTTCCCTTAGAACAAAATCGGCCTGTAAGTCCTGCACTTCATAGGATTCAAGATAACTTGAGCAAGTTGTCGCACACGGCATTGGGTTGTTTAAATCTTCTCAATTTTCCCTTTCAAATCTTTCAGTTTCTCGCGAAGTTCATCAATATAACTACATAGATAACCTGCTGCTTCCTGAGACTCACTTTTATCGTCTGAGAACCCTTTATCAGATCGATAATTTCATTTCATCTTCGGCCCACGAAACCAACATATCATACATTTGTTATTCATTATCAGACAATGTCGATTGCGGAACCTTCTTTTCTCTAACAGATTTTAGAGAAGCAAACTCTACAAAATGAAGGCCTCGATAAAAATTAATCATCATTGAAAACGTATCTGCTGCAAGAGATTCATATCTGCCAATTCTACTTCTCTCCCAAGGTAGCGTATCAGCATGGGCATTTCAGTGGTATGCGCCGCGATGGGTGCGCATACTCCTCAATGGCCTGCCATTGTAAATCCTTCTCGGACAGCAGTACCGGTTAAAAATTCTCAGTGGACTGGTGATATGGTATACCCAACTGGTATGGCTTTACCGCTTTAGGTGCGAGTTTCTGGTAAAGCGTTATGTCCTTCTGGGCGTGATATACCAAAAGTTTCCATCAGCATCGTTGTTGTTAAGCGGCACTCCCAAAGTAGTTGCCGCTCTATGTAACACAAACCCAACCACTGAGGGTGTGAAAACGCTCCAGCCTCAAGTCGCTTACTAGCCAGATCCGCCACAGCAATTGTTTGCGTACCTGACGCTATCGCGGGTTTAGCGGCGGAACTGGGCTTGTTAATGTTGTACTATTTAGATCACGCCCTGAAAGAGGCCCAGCAGCGTGCCCCCATATAAATCCGGCGCTGCGAATGACGGGCCTGGCGCTATCCCTATCATTGATCCCCATTTTAATGAGCGATGGCGCGGGTGCCGATATGATGAAACGCATTGCTGCGCCTATGGTAGGCGGCCCGACATCGGCCATGATGGTGTTATTGGTATTTCCGGCGTTATTTGTGTTGTAGAAATTATCTGGCACTCTCACTCAAACTAATCCCGAGCATTAACTCGCAAGTAGCTGCTCAAAGGTGATGCTGTCGATGGGCTAGCCTATCCGTTTTGAAAAAATATGACTTTATTGTTTGACATGGAGTTGACTCCAAGTAGTAAGGTCCATTCATAGACTACAGATCTAGACGCGTTCGATAAACTTTCATAGATGAACTTTTAGGGAGATTGAGATGAAACTTATTCGCGTATTATTCCTTCCATTGCTGATGGCGACATCCGGTGCCTGGGCACAAGGTCCCAGCTATCAGGTGGGTGTGAATGGCCTGTCTTGTCCGTTTTGCGCCTACGGTATTGAAAAGCAAATACATAAGCTGGATGGCGTCAAGCAAGTCAAAGTGGATATTGGGAAAGGCCAAGTTGTGATCAGCATGGATGATGATCGGACGCTAGAGGAAGCTCAGGTGGAGGCGGCTGTCAAAAGGTCCGGTTTCAGCCTGCGTTCTTTTGAGCAAAGCCAGGAGAGGGTGGAGAAATGAAATACCTGAGCTTTTTTCCGATCCTACTTTTACAAGCGGCTATCATGTCACAGGCTTGGGCAGCGCCTGTCACCTTCAACACGGCCCTACCGATAAGCGAGGGTGTGTTTCTGTACCGACAACAGCTCCGTTGGCAGAGCTCAGCTGACGACCCCAGCGGGATGAACCGAGAGATGGACGCACAGGTTGCCATCTCTGTGCTTGGTTATGGCATCAATTCAAAACTGGCTGTGTTCGGCGTGGTGCCATGGGTGGATAAGTCTCTGGAAATGACGGTGAATGGCAATGCCATTGAGCGCGATAACCGTGGAATGGGCGATGCGAAGGTGTTTGCCCGCTATACTTTCTGGCAGGACGATGCGCAAGGACGTACCTTTCGCGCAGCGGCTTTTGGCGGCTTGACAGCCCCGACTGGTAAAGATGACGAAACCGACCGCTTCGGCAGACTGCCACCGTCTCTTCAGAACGGCTCTGGTACTTGGAACGGATTCGGCGGTGTAGTGGCCACCTGGCAGTCGATGAACTTTGAGATAGATGGAGAAATCAGCTATGAGGAAAACCGCGAAGCAAATAACTTCGAAGCCGGAGACGAGTCTCGTCTGAATTTCTCCTGGCAACGCTGGTATTGGCCAAGCGATTCCAGTCGCGATGCAGGATTTTTATACGGTGTTGAGTTCAACTGGCTGCATCGGGGCCAAAACAAGGTCGGTGGCCAGAAGGAAGCTAATTCCGGCGGCGACACCCTGTGGCTGGCACCCACCCTTCAATACGTTACTCAGCGCTACATACTGGAGATGGCTCTGCAAAAACCGGTCGTCCAAGACCTGAATGGCACGGCGCTGGAAAACGATTTGATTGCCATCACTAGTGTGCGCTTTATTTTTTGACTATCAGGGTCATTCAACAGAGAAGGGCATGGATATGAGATATTGGTTCGGGGGCATTGCCCTGACGTTGGCTAGCCTAGCAGCTGTGCTGATATTGCTAACCTGGCTGTTATGGATGCCCTCTATGCGGGAGCCGTCTTATGCTTTCGTTCGATCTTGGGGAGAGCTGGGTGACCAAGCGGGTCAATTCAATGACCCCACTGGCATCGCGGTCACACAGGAAGAAATTTTCATCAGTGACGCTCGCAATGCCCGTATTCAAGTGTTCGACTTCGACGGCCGCTTCAAGCGGCAGTTCGGTGGATCTGGTCAGCTCGGGCGTCCTATGAACCTGTCGATTCATGGGGCTGAAGTGTATGTGGCGGATTATTGGAATGATCGTATTCAGGTGTTTACACTTGATGGCAAAGCCCTGCGAAGCATTGGTGGCCCCGGCGATGGCCCAGGTGAATTTAATGCCCCTAGCGGCGTGGCCATTACGGCCAACGGCGACCTCTATGTGGCAGACTTCTATAATCACCGTATTCAACACCTCAAAGCGGATGGTCAATTTATTGAGCAATGGGGAAACACTGTTGAGGCTGGTATCTGGGCTGGGCAGTTTAACTATCCCACCGATGTGGCGCTGGCGAAAGATGAACGCCTTTACGCGGCGGACGGCTACAATGACCGGGTGCAGGTTTTCAAGAAAGGAGAGTTCCTGCAAAAATGGGGTGGCCCCTTTGCACTTAATATTTTCGGCCCCTTTAACGGCTGGTTTGCCACCGTGACCTCGGTGGAGGTTGGCCCCCAGGGCAATGTGTTTGTCGCTGATTTCTACAATAACCGCATACAGAAATTTACCCCCGACGGCACTTTTCTAACCACATTTGGTGAAGAAGGTGACGGCCAAGGCCAGTTCAATCACGCCATTGCCGCGGCTGTCACAGCAGAGGGAATCGTATTTGTGGTTGATTTCGCCAATCATCGCATTCAGAAGTGGCGACCAGCCAGTCTGGATTAAAGCCTAACACCGAGACGGTAAACCCTATGGCAAAGCAAGTAACGATAGACGTGTTGACCGCCTCCGCCTGCGGTCGTTGCCAGAAGAGCAAGGCACTGGTTCAGGAGGTGATGGCCGAGTTTGACGATGAACATCGTCAGCTCATTCAATATCGGGAAATCAACGTGGTTGAGGAAATCGATTATGCGGTTCAACTGGGTGTGTTGAGTACACCAGCGATAGCACTGAATGGCAAACTGGTGTTTGCCGCGCCGCCGTCAAAGGCCAAATTGCGCCAGGCTATTCAACAGCGCCTAGGCGGTAAATGATGGATACGGCAGCCTGGATGCAGATGGGAGGGATTACGGGGCTGGGCGTCAGTACCTCCATCAGATCTGTGATCTATGGGGAGCTGCTGATGCTGGCGTTTTCTCTCGGTCGGGTAATTTCCCTCGCTGTGGGTGCCGTGAGTATCGGTTGGCTGGTAAACTTACAAACGATTGGGCATTGGCGTCGTGGCTTTGCAATACTCGGTGGGATCACCCTGATGGTGGTGGGCGTTTACCTGCTTAATGAATACTACTTCTGGTTTTGAATAATGAAACGAATTGGCGAAGTGGCGACAGAGTTAGGTATCAGTGCCGATACTCTGCGCTACTACGAGAAAATCAAACTACTACCTCGGGTGCAGCGCAATGGTGCGGGCGTCCGCTTCTACAGTGACAAAGACCTTTCGCGTATACGCTTCATCAAGCGGGCGCAGAAGATGGGCTTCAGTCTGGATAAGATCACTCAACTACTGTGCTTTCGGGAAAATCCGCAACAGGCCAAACCCAAGGTGAGGGAACTGGCCCATCAGAAATTGACGGAGATCGAAGAGCATCTCACGGAGTTGACCATCTTGCGGAACGAACTGCGCCTGCTGACCAACCTGTGTGGCGCCAGCGCAGACGGTTGTCCGATTTTTGAATCTTTCGACAATGAAGCGGCTGATAAATGAAGGAAATACTCAGGCACTGTAATCCACAGATAATTTCGGATGAGTAGATACCAGCTATAAACCATTTTGAACAAGTTGAAGTAACATGCTCGATTGGTGAAACCATTAACAATATGAGACAAGAAAATGACTCACACCATCAGCAAAGTGGCTAAAGAGTTAAACATCAATGTGGAAACCGTCCGCTTCTATGAGCGGCGCGGATTGATCGAACAACCGATCAAACCGGAGGTTGGATATCGCCACTACTCTAGTGAAACGGTGAACCGTATTCGCTTTATTAAGCGGGCTCAGGAGCTGGGGTTTACTCTGGAGGAAATTAACAATTTACTGAGCCTAGAGGATCGCCCATGCAGTCAAGTGCAAGGCTTAGCCGAGCATAAACTCACTGCCGTCAAGGCAAAAATGGCTGACCTCAGGCGCCTCGAAAAAGCACTTAAAGGGCTCTTGGATCAATGCCATCACAATGACGATGATCGCCACTGCCCCATTATTAATTCTCTGCAACCGTAATTCACTCATAAAATTCGCTTGACTCCGTACTCTAGTACGGCGGTTACACTTACTCCAGCCATTGAAACCAAAGGAGTAAACTGTGTCCTCAAAAGATCCTAATCTGCCGCTCATTGCTGGGGTATTAGCCTCCATCGGCGCAGGCCTCTGTTGCGCCGGCCCCTTGGTATTATTGCTACTGGGTATCAGCGGCTCCTGGATTAGCAACCTGACATCATTAGAGCCCTACCGTCCTATTTTCATCCTGATTGCCTTAATTTTATTTAGTCTTGCCGCTTGGAAAGTTTATCGCCCCGTCGAGGTTTGTGAGCCCGGTAGCGCCTGTGCCATACCGCAAGTACGCAAGCGTCGGCAAGTGATTTTTTGGGTAACTGCGCTCACAGCGCTGGTATTAGTCACCAGTAATTATTGGATTATTTGGTTTGTCTAAGTATGGAATTGAACACTGTCACCCTTAATTTTTTGGAGAAACTGATGAAAAAAATTGCCTTATTAACCTTGTTATCCCTGCTGAGCCTGAGTGCTTTTGCTAAACAGCAAACCGTCACACTGGAAGTGCCGACCATGAATTGCGTCACTTGCCCGCTTACGTTGAAAAGAGCGCTGCAGAACGTGGACGGCGTTAGCAAGGCCGAAGTTACCTTTGACACCAAACAGGCGGCGGTCACCTTTGACGACGAAAAAACCACCATAAAGGTGTTAACCCAGGCCACTACCCATGCCGGTTATCCCTCTACGGTCAAAGAGTCAGCTGATGACGAACAACATTAAAAACACCACGCTGCTACGCACCGGTATCATTGGCACAGTCATTGTGGCCTTGTGTTGTTTCACGCCAGTTCTGGTGATCTTGCTGGGCATCGTTGGCCTGTCGGCTTTAACGGGCTATCTCGATTACGTGCTGTTTCCGGCATTGGCACTGTTTCTCACTCTTGCGGGTTATGCCGCTTTCCAAAAACGCTCATCAAAACCCAATCAGGCCTGTTGTGAGACAGGCCACGACGATGGAGAAAATCGATGAAAGCTGCGAACAAGCTGTGTGGTTACAGAAGGCACTCATTATGGACAGGCTAGTACGTCTACTGACTCGTATCGGCGATAAGGTGGGCTCATTGGGCGCGCTGGTCTCTGCCATGGGCTGTGCCATGTGTTTCCCAGCTATTGCCAGTCTGGGCGCTGCGGTTGGATTGGGCTTTCTCAGCCAATGGGAAGGACTGCTTATCAACACCCTGCTCCCCCTGTTTGCTTGGCTCGCTCTGGTGCTTAACGGGCTGGGTTGGTTCAGCCATAAACAATGGCAACGCAGTTTGCTCGGTATGGCCGGTCCGGTACTTTTACTGCTTTCGCTCTATCCATGGTTTCAATACGGCTGGAGCAGCTACGTCACCTATGGGGCATTGGCCTTGATGGTGGCGGTCTCACTATGGGATATTTTCTCCCCAGCGAATAAGCGCTGTGATGACGAAACCTGTGCCACATAAATCCTTTAAAAGTTGATTAGGAATTGAGTATGTCCAACACAGAAAATATCTGCTGCGCAACCGCAAGTGAACAAGATGCAAAGCAATTACAGGTGGCTATTATTGGCAGCGGTTCTGGGGCATTTGCCTGCGCCATTAAGGTCGCCGAAGGCGGGGCCAGCGTGACGATCATAGAAGGTGCTGAAGTCATTGGCGGTTGCTGCGTCAATGTGGGCTGTGTGCCTTCCAAGATATTGATTCGCGCCGCGCAACTGGCCCAGCAACAGCGCACTAATCCCTTTGCAGGACTGGAAAATCATACACCCGAAGTGAGCCGCCGCTTGTTGGCTCAACAGCAAAGCGCAAGAGTTGAAGAGCTGCGTGGTGCTAAATATCAAAATATTCTCGATGCCAATCCGGCACTGCACTTGTTCAAAGGTTGGGCGCGTTTCAAAAATACCAATACCTTAACGGTAACCCTAGCGGATGGCGGCGAACAGGAAATTGTCGCCGACAAAATCCTCATCGCAACTGGCTCGACGCCGACCATTCCGCCCATCAAAGGGCTGATAAACACACCCTACTGGACCTCGGATGACGCCTTGTTTGCGCAGGAGTTACCCGAACACCTGGTGGTGATAGGTTCGTCCGTTGTGGCCTTGGAAATCGCCCAGGCCTATCGCCGTTTAGGCAGTGAGGTGACGGTATTAGCCAGGCACACCTTGCTTTATCGGGAAGATCCTTTGCTCGGTGAAAAGCTCAGCGAATGCTTTGAAAAAGAAGGCATTCGCGTACTGAGCCACAGTCAGGCAGAAAGTGTGGCACATGATGGCGAGCGCTTTAACCTGGAAACCAATGCGGGCAGCTTAAATTGTGACCGCCTGTTGATCAGTACCGGCCGTCATGCCAATACCAGCCAACTTAACCTTGGCGCAATCGGTGTTAAAACCAACAAAAATAGCGAGATCATGGTCAACGAACGCATGGAAACCCACATTCCAGGAATCTATGCCGCCGGTGATTGCTCTAATATGCCGCAATTCGTGTATGTGGCGGCAGCGGCAGGCAGCCGTGCCGGCATCAATATGATCGGTGGAGAGGCCAAGCTCGACCTGGCCACTATGCCCGCCGTGATCTTTACCGACCCGCAGGTAGCCACGGTAGGAATGACCGAAGAACAAGCCAGCACACAAGGCATAGAGACCGACAGCCGTGTGCTTGCAATGGAAAACGTACCGCGCGCACTGGCCAACTTTGAGACAGATGGCTTTATCAAGCTGGTTATTGAGAAGGCGACAGGTCGCTTATTGGGTGCGCAGGTTCTGGCCCACGAAGGCGGTGAACTGATTCAAAGCGCGGCCCTCGCGATCCGCAATCGCATGACCGTCACCGACTTGGCAGATCAGCTGTTCCCTTATCTGACCATGGTTGAAGGGCTGAAATTATGTGCGCAAACCTTTAATAAGGATGTTAAAGAACTGTCCTGCTGCGCGGGGTAAAGGGGTGCGTTATGAGTACATCATCGACCATCTGCTGACAGTCAGCAGATGGTCGAATGATTAGCTTATGCAATGATTGTCGGTGAACTTGCCTTTTTACCAGCTCTGATGGGACGCTCGCAACTATGTTGGGAAGGGATTGAAACCCTCATTTATTGTCAGCTCCTATTGCCGAACAAGGTCACGGAGGCAACCACACAACAGCAGCTAGATTGTGATGTACAGCAAGACCCCACCAAAGACATTGAAGTGCTTTAAACGGGCCAGAGAGCACAGTTTGAAAACAGAGGATATCCTGACACCCAGCTTGGAACAATTATAGAAATTTAAGGAAGATAGAGAACTTTAGAGCAACAATATGCTCAAGTTATCTAGTTTTTTGCTCACTTAGTGCCTGTCCGCACAACTTTTGTGCGGTAAAGCTTAAGTTGAGCAAATTTCTAGATAACTTGAGCATTTTTATAAATCAGCCCTCTATTTCTAGATAACTTGAGCACTTGGGATTTCTACTTAAAAAAATAATCAATCTGTAAGCCACGCCATTATTACGTTTCTAGATAACTTGAGCAAGCTGCCGCACATTGCTAAAAATTATGCAGACAAGCACTAAATAAG
>Ga0115551_1001599_pt1 | contig 14322 bp, 10 predicted proteins | sample COGITO_mtgs_1103_FD_87179 | JGI IMG/M metagenome (GOLD analysis project Ga0115551, IMG submission 87179) | Pelagic marine microbial communities from North Sea - COGITO_mtgs_110321 | ecosystem: Environmental > Aquatic > Marine > Epipelagic | place: Germany:Helgoland, sampling site Kabeltonne... | reverse complement strand
ATTCCCTCTGGTGTAATATGCCTCAGCATAATCAGGGTCTAATCTAATAGCAGTTGTGTAATCAGCTATGGCGGTATTATAATCGCCTAAGTCAGAATATGCATTCCCTCTGGTGTAATATGCCTCAGCATAATCAGGGTCTAATCTAATAGCAGTTGTGTAATCAGCTATGGCGGTATTATACTCGCCTAAGTTCTCATATGCAAACCCTCTGTAGATATATGCAGAAGCATAATCAAGGTCTAATCTAATAGCAGTTGTATAATCAGCTATGGCGGTATTATAATCTCCTAAGTCATCATATGCATACCCTCTGGCGACATATGCAAAAGCATAATCAGGGACACTTTTTATTGCGATGGTATAATCAACTATTGCACCTGCATAGTCTTCTGAATTTTGCTTATCCAAACCACTTTCGAAATAGTCTATTGCCACTAGCATTTTTATTTCAGCATTGTATTTTTCTGCAATCTCTTCAAGCTTAGCAGACTTATTCTCTTGAAGTTCTTTGTTGATTCTTGCTATTTCCTTTTCAGAGGTTTCTAGTTTTTGTTTTGTTTGCTCTAATTCTTTAATTTTTTGTCTGTCATTAATGAGCTGTTTCAATGATTCCTCTAAACTCTTTTTGTCAATAGTTATAGAGGCTTTCATCCAAAATGTTTTACCATTCCATGTTTCTTCTAAAATCTTAAATTTTGTAATCCCTGCACTAATAGTAGAAATATTTTCTACAAAATCTTGAGAGAATTTATCACCCACCTCTGATGTAGTAAGAATGCTTTCACTTTCTACATAACTTCCTATCTCATCTAACAGTAAAGACCTCAACTCCTTTTTAGCTATTGCTCTGCACGAGACCTTGCTATCTAAATCACTTGCATTATAGGTAAAGTCTCTGATAAATGTTTTCTCCTGAGCAATAAGGCTAAAACTCAGGATTACAAAAAAAAAGGGGAATACTTTTTTCATAGTCTAATGATTGTTTTTGACTATCAAACATAACTAAATCTGCAGATTTGATGTAACCTGAGGTTCTATTCATTTTCAAGTTTGTTTTATTTAAGAGCTTTCTCAGTCTAAATGAGAGTTTCATAGCAAGGTTATTTGCATTTTATTGGAAACGGCAAATACAGTCTATAAGATTACTTTCTTCTGAAAAAATGCTAATCAAAAAAGCATCAGTAGTTATTTCACCAATCATTTCACCTTTATTTTTAGTCCCAAATATCTGGCTCACCAATTCTATAAGTTGTTGGCACTACTTTAGGAAGTGCAAAAGGAAGTAATTTAACTAAAAGCTCTAATCTGTCTTTAGGCTCTAGTTCATTAAAGTGTTCTGGCAGTAGCTCAATTTCCTGATGCACTATGTTTTTAAGTATTGCGAAGGAATAGCAAACGCAATTCGAAGTGGGCGAATAGCTGCTGACCATCTCACTCGCGTATTTCAAGAACAGCGTTTCGATGCTGACTTCAACAAAAGTTACCATAAGGAGATTTATGCTCGAATGGGTAACGAATTTAGGGTAAGTGCTGCGATGAAAAAACTACTCCGTTTCCCTTTTTTATTCAACTTACTGATAAATAAAGCCGCTAAAAATAAATCCTTACAAACCTTCCTAACCGCAATGATTTATGATCTCGATTTGAGAAAAGAACTTCAAAAACCGAAATTCTATTTTAAATTATTGTTTAATCGCTAGGCTGAATAGAATGGTTTTCAGGGCCTAAAACATTAGATCATTAACCTAGAGGAATTATTACCGGTAATTTTACAAATGCATCAATCCTTCACGCAGTGACATAAACGGAATTTCAGCGTACCTATAATTACAGGAATGAATACCTATTATTAACACATAAGTTTTCAATCCTTTTCAGTAGATTTACATTTCGTCTTTTTCAATGTACAAAAGGCAACGCTTAAGTCAATTGAGCGTTTTATTATTGTGAATTTTATGCGTCAATTGTGCCGTTATTTTCTGTTGATTTCTTTGCTTCTAGCTAGTGCTGTGCTGAGTGCTCATAATACAGGGTTTACGGAGTTTGAATTCATAAAAAACCAAGGGCAATGGCACAAAAATATTGAGTACAAAGTCCAACTTCCCGAGGGTAATATTTACATTGAGCAAGGACGACTTAAATTCCATTTGGCGGATATGAGTGTGGTTAGTCAAATTCATATCGGAGATTATAAAGGCGATTGGAAAGATGCCATGATCAAAAATCATGTGTACAATGCCAATTTTATTGGCGCTAACACCAATTGTCAAATTGTCCAAGAAGATCTTCAAGAAATGTATTACAATTACTACTTGGGGAACGACAAAACAAAGTGGTCAAGTGGAACTCCTGCAAGTCATGCTGTGCGCTACAAAGCTCTTTATCCTGGCGTTGATCTGCTTATTTTTTCGCATGAAGGTGGCATTAAGTACGAATTTCATTGTGAGAATTACGCTGCTGCTCAACAAATTCAAATTGAATACGAAGGACAAGATGATTTAAAACTAAAAGACGGAATTTTTACGGTGTACACCAGCTTAGGAGACGTAAGTGAAAGTGCTCCTATTGTTTTTCATTCATCGGAATCAAATAACGATACCCTCTCCGCCAAGTATTCACTTTCCAAAAACGTACTGACCTATGATTTGAAAGTTGAAGACAAAAACAAAAACCTTCCGATTGTAATTGATCCTGACCTTATTTTTTCTACCTATTCTGGCAGTACGACTACCAATTTTGGATTTACTGCGACTTACGATTCAGAAGGCTTCTTATACTCCGGAAGCCTCATCTTTGGAACGGGTTACCCTACTACAACTGGTGCGTTTGACCAATCCTTTAACGGAGGTTCAAGGGTGTTTGGATTGCCGGGCTGTGATGTTGCTGTCACTAAATACGATACCTCTGGTACTAAAGCGATTTTTTCGACCTACCTGGGCGGATCTGGCGATGAAATGCCTCATTCCATTGTAGTTAATAGCCGAGATGAATTGTATGTGTATGGCACAACAGGGTCGCAAAACTTCCCTACTACTGGAGCGGCCTACCAAGACACTTTAACCAATCCCAATGCAGCAAATTCAAGAACCTTAGAGGTTGCTGTTGGCTATTTACTGGGTTGCGACATGTTCATATCAGCATTTCAACCCGATGGAAGACAATTGTTGGCCAGCACTTATGTGGGTGGTAGTGAAAATGATGGTATAAACAACCCTAGCCCATTTGGATTTGGCAATCCTAGAGTATTAAATTACAACTACGCAGATGTTGCTAGAGGTGAAATAGATATTGATAAAGATGATAATATTTATATTGTCGGCTCAACTCGGTCCACTGACTTCCCCATAAAAGGAAACCCCATTTACCCTACCTATAGAGGTGGAACTCAGGACGGAATTATTGTCAAGTTTAAACCTCTGCTGGATACGCTTATTTGGAGCAGTTACTTTGGAGGCGCATTTTCAGATGCCATTTATTCCCTAGCATTTCGAAAAAACGGAAACATAACCATTGCGGGAGGAACGACTTCTTCTATTCTTTTTCCTTCGGGTTCCCTAACAGGCTTCACTACTTTTCAGGGTGGCCGAGCAGATGGTTTTGTGGCAGAAATAAGGCAAGACGGTCAAGCGGTTGTTGCCTCCACCTATTTTGGAAGCAGAGAGTACGATCAAATCTATTTTGTGGAACGCGATCGATACGACAACGTTTATGTTTTTGGGCAAACCGAAGACGCATCGAGCAGACTGGTTCAAAATGCACAATACGCCGAACCGACTGCAGGCCAATTTATTACCAAGTTTACTCCTGCGATTGACTCTATCATTTGGTCCACTAAATTTGGAACACCTGTAACTTCAGGTAATGCGAGGCCAAACATATCTCCTACCGCCTTCTTAGTCGATTTGTGCAATTCCGTTTATTTATCAGGTTGGGGTGGCACTACCAACGCTGGAAATGGAAACAACTCGACCATAGTTACTGGTATGGACACCACACGAGATGCATTTCAACCCACAACAACAGGAAGCGATTTGTATTTAATGGTTTTAGCCGATGATGCTAGCCGATTGATTTACGGTTCCTTCTTCGGTGGTTCATCTGCTGCAGAGCACGTAGATGGTGGAACCTCGAGATTTGACCGCAAAGGAAAAATCTATCAAGCAGTTTGCGCTGGTTGTCCAACTGCTTCGCAGCCAAATGGATCCAGTGATTTTCCAACAAAGCCAAATCCGGGCGCAGTTTCAAATCTAAACAGAGCCAGTGGAGGTTGTAATAATGCTATTTTCAAAATGGACTTTCTTCTGCCAGCGGTTGTCGCCGAATTTCAGTTACCAAGAACCATTTGCACCAACGATAGCATACAATTACGCAACTTATCTTTAGAGCAAAAATCCACCAACTACAAATGGTTTTTCGGAAATGGTGACTCGTCAGAGCTAAAAACACCCAAAGTCAATTACGATTCGGTTGGCACCTATGAAATATTGTTGATTGTTTCCGATTCTACATCCTGCAATCTTAACGACAGTATCACAAAGAAAGTAACCCTCATTGATCCAGTTTCTTCAACCCTTCCCAACGATAGTATTTGCATTGGAGAGTCAATTGTACTTGGAAAATCAAACCCAAGCGAATTTAGCTACAATTGGTCACCGGGAAATCTATTGGATGATTCTACTAAAATAAACCCAAGCACTTCTCCCACTGCTCCAACTCAATTTATACTGCTAATCGATAACGGTATTTGCATAGATACCAATTACCAATTTATTCAAGTAGATTCCTTTATTAGGGCCGATTTCTTGATTCCAGACTCCATTTGCACCCCTGATACTATTAGCCTTGCAAACCGCAGTAATGTGCTAGTTGAAACTGCAATACGCTGGGATTTAGCTGGAGGCTCCTCAGATACGGTGCTTTCTCCAAATTATACCATTATTAAACCTGGTTTTTATGAGTTCCTTTTGGTGTTAACTGATTCAAATTCTTGCAATCAAGCAGACTCCATTAGAAAAACAATCGAGGCAAAATCCGATACTACTTTTAAATTGAAGGATATATTAATTTGCAATAACAGCGCATTACCGATAGGATTGCCCCCTGATACTAACTATGTTTACAATTGGAGTACTTCTTTGGGCATTAGCGACTCTACCGTTTCAGATCCCTTGGGTCGAACTTTAGTAGATACTACTTTAAAACTATTCATAAATAAAGGAGTTTGTACCGATACCGCTCTGCAATTGCTGCAAGCAGATAGTATTCGGATTTCAACCCACAGCGATACGGTAATTTGTTCCAATGTTCCTTCGCTTGTGCTAGACGGAAAACATTTCGGAACCGGAACGCTCTACCAATGGAGTTCGAACAATACGTTTGACGATCAATTAAACACCTCTATTTTGGACAGTACGGCACGGGTGTTTTATGGTTCTTTGTTTGAGAACACCTATTATATGCGCTCTGTTTCGTCCAGGGGGTGTAATGCTTTTGACTCTACAAAAGTTTTCGTTAACGACTTCGGTATTCGCGTTTCTGACTCGATAAGTTTGTGTTTAAACGACACAACTACCCTTTCTGTGGTTAGTCTAATCGAAAACGACACACTTAATGTATTGTGGACTCCTTTCAAGGATATTTATGGTCCAAACGACACGAGTAGCATTAAAGTTAACCCGAGCGAAAGCCGAACTTATTTTGTAGATGTTCAAACGGCATTTAACTGCAGAGCTTCTCGAGAAGTGTATGTATTTGTTTCAGATATGGACTCTTCCACCGCCCTGCTCACAGGTTCAAGAGACACCATAGTGAAGGTTTTGAATTCAGAATTGAACGCTGAGCCCAAAGGCTACTCTTACTTTTGGTCGCCAACAAAGGGGTTGAGTGATCCAAGATCGGACAATCCATTTGCAAAACCAGATACAACAACAACCTATACGGTTACTATTGTCGACCCCGAAGTACCACAATGCACTGTACAACGAAATTTTAAAGTGTTTGTTGAAGAACTATTTTGCGAACCTCCTTATGTCTTTTTACCAAATACCTTCACACCAAATGGTGACGGGAAAAATGATGAGCTGCAGCTGTATGGAAAGTACATTGACGAAATGAATCTCCAAATATTTAATCGCTGGGGAGAATTGGTTTTTGAAGCAAATGATCCATCCGAAACTTGGGATGGAAGTTATAAAGGAAATGAAAATTGGCCTGAAGTATTTGTTTACCAGTTGTACGTTAAGTGTATTGACGGTCAAGAATATAAAAATAAAGGCGATATAACAATTGTGAAGTAATTTTGAATTTAAAAAAAGTCATATTACTACTGTTTCTCACCAGTTCTGTGCAAGTATTTTTGCAAGGCCAAGACATTCACTATAGCCAATTTTTATACTCTCCCCACAACCTAAATCCGGGCATGACCGGTAATTTCGATGGCAGGTATCGAGTGGCTTTTAATCATCGTCAGCAATGGCAATCGTTTATTAATCCCTACCAAACTACTTCAATAGGATTGGATGCGCGCGATTTTTTAAATCTTAAAAACTTTGGGCTGGGTTTAAACTTCTTTTACGATCAAGTTGGCACAACAAACTTCAAAACCCTTCAGTTTAATATACCAGTTTCTTACCGGATAGGCATTACAAAAGACAGTGTGCACAGCATAACCCTTGGCGCACAGGCTGGACTTGAAAGCCAATCCTTAGATGGTAGTCAATCCACCTTTGGCTCACAGTATAATGGCAATCGATACGATGGCGACTTAGCTGGAGAAAACGTTTCTGGAAGTAGTGCTCGAAATGCTGTATTCGCAGCTGGAGCGGTTTACAATCTCGATATATCACGAAATTTAAGATTCAAGGCAGGAGTAGGCATTTACAACCTTAATCAACCTGACATTGCATTTACCAACGGTGCTACAGGAACCTTAGAACGAAGATTCAATTACCAGGCGGGAGCAACCGTTTACCTAAGTCCAGTATGGTTTATTACACCTGGCATTATTCACTCCAACCAAGGAGAATTTCGAGAAACGGTTTTCGGAACTGAACTCAATTACGAGTTTGATGCTGCCCCTTACCGCTACCGCGCGCTGTTTTTAGGCGCATGGAATCGGAATAAAGATGCAGCGATTGCTGATATTGGATTTTATTACAATTCATGGCGCGTAGGCTTTAGCTATGATGTTAATTATTCTCAACTCGAAACCGCCTCAGCAAACCGCGGTGGTTGGGAAGTTTCAGTTATTTATATCTTGCGCGAATTGCTTCCAAAGCGTAGCAATTACAAGTATTGCCCAAACTTTTTATAGCGTGAATTTCAAAAAAGGCTTTCTACTTTCCTGCTGCACTTTTTGGATGGCGATGTGCTTCGCACAGTCCCCTATTCAATGGGCTAAGTTTGGCAACATGGCTTTTGAAGAAGGCGACCTTTACGCTGCAATTGAATACTACGGAAAAGCATACTATGCCGACACCACTCAGCTACAAAACCTCATGAAATTGGCCGATGCTTATCGCCTAAACAACAATTACATAATGGCCGAAAAGTCTTATGAAGAAGTGTATTCTAGGCCTACTCCATCACTTTCTAGGGCAAATTACGGAATGAGCGCCTATTGGCTGGCACGTATGCAACAGTCGCAAGGCAAGTACGAAATTGCTGGTAAAAACTTTGAACGCTATGCCAATTACGAAGCACAAGCGGGCTCGTTCTTTTGGAAGGATGCTAAACAGCAAATAACTTCGTGTGAATGGGCATTAGAGAACATTAGCGACTCCAATGAGGTGGTGTTTACCAACACTAATTTCGCGAGTAATTACGCAGATTTTGGAGGGACATTGATCAACGATACCACCCTGCTGTATTCTTCCTTGCGCTTTCTAAAAAAGGACAGCACACTTAAAGTAGCTAAGTCAGAACGGTCTAAGAAAGTACAGACTATCGGTGCTCGGCAGCTAGATTCCAACTGGACTAGAGCAGCCAGCTGGGATAGCCTTTTCAACGTAACAAATGCGCATATAGGAAACGCAAGTTATTTTGCAGATAGCAACTGGCTCCTCTATTCCGAATGTTCGGATTACAGCAATTGCAAGCTAAAATACCGACAGTGGAAAAATGGACAATGGAGCGAAGCCATTGAATTACCTCCTACCATTAACCTTGAAGGTTTTTCAGCAACACAACCCACCATGGCTATTATCAAAGGCAAACCTACCTTGTTTTTTGCATCTAACCGACCACAAGGAAGAGGCAACTTAGACATTTGGTACTCCACCTACGAAGTGCGCTTAAAAGGCTTTAAATACCCCAGAAATATGGGTAAGAAAGTAAATACAGCAGGCAACGACATTACCCCTTTCTACTCAGCCGACAGCAATCAACTCTATTTTAGTTCTGACTGGTGGGAAGGTTACGGCGGTTACGATGTTTTTAAAGTTGATGTAACGAGTCTTCGGTCAACCAGCAAAGCGCAAAACGCTTCTCAACCCATTAACACACCTACTAACGACTTGTACTTTTGGGAAACACCGCAGCGAACCATTTTTGTAAGCTCCAATAGACCGGGAGGAACTAAAATGGAAGGACAAACCTGCTGCAACGACATTTACTTTGCAGGAATTCAACCGCCACCTGAACCTCTTCCACCTCCGCCACCGCCACCAACCCCATTAGATACGATAAAAGACACTGTTCCTTTGGTAATCACGATTCCAGAATTGAACAATTATTTACCCGTCTTATACTTCGAAAATGACCAGCCTAACCCGGGTAGCTTCAACACCACCACCAAAGAAAACTATGCTGATTTACTGAGTCAATTTATCAATAATAAAAATGAATATATTTCTAACAATCAATATTTTAAAGAATCTACTAAAAGTGATAGTTTAATTAATATAGTAAACCAATTGTTCGATAAAAAGGTAAGCGGAGGGTTGAAAGATCTCAATCGTTTTATCGATTTAATGTTGCCCGAACTCCAAGCTGGTAAAAAGATAAAAGTCACGATAAAAGGCTATGCTTCTCCCCTTGCTGGACCGACTTACAACTTGAAACTCTCGCAACGGAGAATTTCCTCCATCATCAATTACCTCAACACTTATCAAGAAGGGATTTTAAAGCCCTTTTTGAGCGACACCTCAACTTCGGGGCGCATTATCTTAGTGGAAGCTTCCTTTGGAGAATCAGAAGCCTCTGAAGCGGTTAGCGACAACCGCAGAAACAAAGCCTTATCGGTATTTAGTCCCGCCGCGATATTAGAAAGACGGATTGAGGTAATTAAGGTAGTTGAGGAAGGGTGAGTAAAAGTGTTGCGCTTTCACTGGAACTTGGCGTAGTTTGAAACTAGGCACATTGATTAAGACTCACTGGAACTTGGCGTAGTTTGAAACTACGCCCACTGAAAACAACCAAAAATATTTTTTGGTCTACAATAAACTAAAAAAGCGCAGTTATAATGCGCTTAGGTTTGGGAGCTGTTGTAATTTATACTAATAAACCCCATAGCTGCCGCGCGATTGTATCGCTTGGTAAAACTAGACCACCACTACACTTTCCAACAGTCCTTTTTCTAAAACATATTCTTTAACACGGAGCTCGTGCGCGATTGTATTGCAATCGGTCAGAAATGCTTTGATCTTTTTTCTTTAAATATAACCTCTAAATTTAAACTTAATTCAGCTGCTGCTCAGCTGATAAAACCACGCGATGCAATCGCGCGGGAGCTGGGGCTGCTACTTGGTGTAATTTGAGACTGCACTCAAAGAAAACATCCAACCTAATCTCAATTAAATTTCCAAAATATTAGAATCGTAATAACCTAGAAACACTTATTCTCGTACATTCGAATTCCTATGCAAATTGCAATCCCAGTAATTGTTTTAATAGTACTAATAGCATTAGCCTTTGGCATATTGCTATTCTTGTATTTGCGCCAAGAGAAAATGATTTTTTTAGCGGAGAAACTTCCTCGAAATCACGTATTTAACTTCCCTGGAGATGTAGAAGAACGTTTCATGAAATTAGAATCAGGAGAAACGGTTCATGCTTTACAATTCAGAGTTAAAGAACCAAAAGGGATTGTCTTCTACTTTCACGGAAATGCGGGATCTCTTGCCAGTTGGGGACAATGGGCCAGTGTTTTTCAAGAACACCATTGGGATGTGTTGATGTACGACTACCGAGGTTATGGAAAATCTACCGGTTGGATCCACAATGAAACGCAACTGCACGTAGAAGCCGAAGAAGTGTTCAATAAAGTAATTCCCGAATACCACGAAAAACGCGTGATTCTGTATGGACGGAGTTTAGGCACTGGCATTGCCTCCAAGTTAGCAACCTTGCATCAACCCGAGTCTTTGGTATTATGTACTCCTTATTTCAACTTTGACGATGTGGTAAAATACAACTACCCCTTGGTGCCTGTTTCAGTTTTATTGAAGTATAAATTCAAAACCAATGAATATTTAAAAAGCCTCACCTGCCCTATTTATTTGTTGCACGGCACTGAAGATGAATTGGTGCCCTACGCATCCAGCGTAAAGTTGAATGAGCTAAGTGACAATATTGAATTGACCACCATGAAGGGCGCTACTCATTCCGACTTGATTAACTATCCAGAATTCCGAGAAAAAATAGAAGAAATTTTGGTTTAAAGTAATCCGAAAAATCAAAACAACTTAAACCAAAAAACAACCAAAACCACCCCCCTATTAGGAGTGAACATAACGTATATTTAACAAAAAGCGACATTATTAAGCAATGATATCAATGACTAAAAGGTATTACTTCAATGCCTTGGAGTTTTTCTAAATAGCGCACTACATGTGCTGAACGGGGAACAATTCAATTGTTCAGGCAAGAAGTGTTATGGAAGAAGTCGTGATTACAGTCGTCAATTATAAATACTAAAAAAAGGTAGTACTATAGAATAGTTATTGTAAAGTCCGTAACACACATAATACACTCGCTATTAGTAATTCTGAACTCGTTTAAGAACCGACGAAGGAGCTCAACGAAGCTAATCTCGTTATAAGCAGCTATTATTGAGATGCTGAAACCTGCCCGAAAGTTCAGGCGGGTAAATTCAGTATAACTCAAAATTATACCAGTACACCGCTTAAAAACAGCACGATCTCCTTTCAAAACTTTAGCAGTTGGGGTGTTAAAAGAGTTGATATTGTGCTTTCAGCGTGATAATTGTAGCATTGATGTAGAAACAGTTCTTTACCTTTGCATTGAAATTATGGATTCGAGTAGATTAAAAACCGTTATTGGGGCAAGCTTTATTGCTATGCTAATGCATTCCTTTTGCTGTGTAATGCCTTTGGTTATTGTACTGGGCGGATTATCTGGTGCAGCTTCTACTTTATCTTGGATTGAGCCAGCTGAACCTTATTTAATGGGCTTTTCTATTGTTGCGTTGAGTTATTCTTTCTACCAAGTGTACAAACCAAAACCTAAAGTCGATTGCGATTGTGAAGAACACAATCATAAAAACCTATTAAGTTCAAAGGCATTTCTTTGGAGTACCACCGTTTTCACAATTGCCATGTATGCCTTGCATCATTTTACAGGTGTCTTTGGGCACATTCACTGACCAATAAAATTATAAGTAATAGTTCCCGTTTGTTTTGAGGCAGCGGCTATGTCTTCATTAAAAGTTGATGTGAATGCGGCATCTTTTGCAGCTTCTTGCAGGCATTTATCCTTGGTATTGGTTTTTGCTGAATTTATGCTTGCAGAAATAACCTCTCCAAACCTGTTTACCGTAATATTCACAACCACTATGCCCCCACCCTGACAAACGTAAATGGGGTTGTTCAAACCAATTATTCCTTCCGTTCTGTTTTTTAAATAGTAAGTAATATTAGTTACTTCATTGTGCTTATTCCCCAAATCAGCTTTCCCCTCAGCACCACTTGAAACTTTCTTTTTGCTTTTCTTTTTATCGAGTATCTCTCCTTCCAAACTACCGGGACCTTTTCGTCCTAGATCTGTGGTGCTTTCGTTGCGAGCCATGTCTTGCACTTGTTTAGCAATGTCTTGCTCAATTTTAGCCTTCTGAGCCCTACTCAATTCATTGGTAGCCTCGTTTATTGCTTCATTGGTTTTTGCTACTGAGTATTTTTTTGCATCCAATCCTTTTTCCTCGAAGTTCTTTGGAATTTTCACCTTTTCAATTTCTCGTAATTCTGAAGGTGGTTTTATTTCCTGTAAACTCATGTTTATGTAGGACCAGTCTTTATCGCTATTAAATTCAATTTGAAGGAACGCAAAGACCAACACCATTACCAAATGAATTAATGCGGTAATAATTACAGCCCAATATGAGGTTTTGGAAATTTGCACAATCAATAGTATAAAATAAAAAAAGCCCAATCCAGATAGTAATCCGGATTGGGCTTTCAAATATTGTTAATGTACTAACCTTACATTGCTAGGCTCAACTTAATAGCCAATTCAATATCATCACTCAATACCATGTCTTTTGCAGCATGCTTGTAAGCAACATCATAGTTTTGACGGTTAAAAGTCAAAACACCCGTTGCAGCCCCTGTAGCTTCATCAAATACTACATTGCTTACTGTTTCAGCATTTGTTTTTCCTCTAACAGTAAGGTTTCCTGAAACAGTACCAGCTGTCATATCAGAACCAGTAATTTCGAAAGTTGCAGTAGGATTGCTTTCAACTGCAAAGAAATCATCTGTAGATAAGTGACCTACTAATTTTTCAGCAGTATTTTCTTCTGTGTAACCGCTATCAGTAGGATTAATTGTAGTCATATCGATTACAAAATTTCCACCAACCAAATCATTGCCTTTCCAGTCTAGGTTCCCTTCTTTGATAGCAATCGTTCCTTCATGAGAGTACACTCCTACCATAGTTCCTTTCCAGTTCACTGAACTAGAAGCAGCGTCGATTGGGTAAGATTTCATTTCAGCTGCCTCTGCTGCTGGAGCTGCTGGAGCTGCTTCTTCAGTTTTTGTTTCTCCACCACCACAAGCCGTCATAGCGAAAGTAAATGCTGCAGTAGCAGCTAATAATGTAATTTTTTTCATCTTTTCAGTCTTAATTATTAAACAGTTCAATTATTGTAAGGCGAAAGTATAATTATTAATTCAGTAATTAATGTATATACATCTATTTTTTTGTTTTTTAAATAGTAATCTGATATTCAATACATTAACGATATTTAGACTTGTATGAATAGGTCCTTTATAGGTCTCCTAGCCTTTTTGTCGTGTTGCGTTATATCCTCAGAAGATCGATAACCCAAAGCCAAGACTACAGCAGCGGTTAAGCCTTTTTGTTTTAAGTCAAGAATAGTAGCGTATTTATCGGCCTCAAAACCTTCCATTGGCGTTGAATCAATTCGTAAGGAAGCAGCAGCAGATAAGGCAACACCTAAAGCAATGTAAACTTGTTTGTTCATCCAATTAACCGCATCTTCATTTGACAAGGCCAGTACTTTCATTTTCATAAAATCGGCATAGCCGGCAAATAGTTCGGGGTCCTTATCGTTTACTTGTGCTTTTATTTCTACATATTCATCAATCATTTCTGCTGTAACTTGCTTTGGTACACAAAAAACCAAATATTTTGAAGTGGTATTAGCTTGCTCCTGCCCCCATGAAGCAGGTACTAATTTTTGTTTAACATCAGCTGCATCAATTTCAAGTACCTTAAACAATTGCAAGCCATACGATGTTGGCGCAAGTTGAATTGCTTCTTTAATGGTTTCAAAATCTTTATCTGAAATTGACTTTGTTGTATCGTATTTTTTAGTTGCGTATCGCCACTTTAAATCTTCAATAATTTTCATCTTTTTACTTTTAATTTCTTACTACAAAATCATTGGAACTTCCAATAACAAAACCCTTGCATTGCTATTACTTTTAAAGTTGAAACTGTCAATGTCCCAAATTCCAAAACCGTCGCGTTTTCCTAATTGCTGACCTTCTATTTCAACTTCACCGTCCAGAACAAAAACGTAAACTCCGTTTCCCTTTTTATTTATCGAATAGCGTGTTTGTTTTCCTGCATCGAATTTCCCTAAATGGAACCAGGCATCTTGGTACAACCATACTCCCTGATCCTCTTGGGAAGGCGATAAAATCTGATAAAACTCGTTTTTCTTTTCAATATTTTTAATTGAAATTTGATCGTAACGCGGTTCTACATTTTTCTTGTTTGGGAACACCCATATCTGTAGGAACTTTACTGCTTTTTCCTTATTTCTATTATATTCATTGTGCATGATACCAGTACCAGCGCTCATTATCAGAACATCTCCCTCTTTAATCACCGCCAAGT
>Ga0115551_1001598_pt1 | contig 14325 bp, 15 predicted proteins | sample COGITO_mtgs_1103_FD_87179 | JGI IMG/M metagenome (GOLD analysis project Ga0115551, IMG submission 87179) | Pelagic marine microbial communities from North Sea - COGITO_mtgs_110321 | ecosystem: Environmental > Aquatic > Marine > Epipelagic | place: Germany:Helgoland, sampling site Kabeltonne... | reverse complement strand
GGGCGTTTGCGCACAGGATCAAGGCCACTCAGGACCTCGATCGACTGAGCGTTGTATTCTTTATTCGCCATTAATGCCTTTATCCCCTGATTGTGAGTAACACGGATATAGAGTTACGCGGATGCAATTTTTCAGTCCAGTATACTGTGGACGCTCGTAATTCCTAGATTAAAAAGTAGAAATGCTTAAATTTCAGAGGGTTAAACCCTTGTATAAGCAAGATCTACCTCAAGATGACAAGGTTTTTGTATAAAAAACAATCAGTTAGTCTTTTAATGTAAAAGTATGACTATCCACACAGTTGATTTGAAATAAATGTGAATTCTATACGATACAACCTTGTGTTCGACCATATGGGGGCTAATACTGTCAATATTGTAAATACAGAACACACTAAACGGAATTTTAGAGGAATAGGTTAAATACCTTATATCTCATAGAGATCTTTTATTATTCCCAATAAATACTTAATATTTTTTATAAAGTTCACATTTAATACTGCTTGGATTCACGTTGATTCGTTATGTGGTGTTACCTGTCTTAACTTATCTAATTGGATCGAAAAAATAAAAACATTGCTAAGAAATATTTAGTTAGAACATCACTTCGACATCAGCCCATGAAATTTGATATTTTAAGCCCAGCAGTATTTAGAAATATATGCTTGGTTTTACCGAGGTTATAATGACGTTAAACAAAAAAAACTTGCTGATACTCCCTGTCACACTATTAATCGTAATAGTTGTTGGATTTTTATTGCCCGAAAAAATTGTTATGCCTGTAACAGGGGCAACAATAAATGATTGGAATAAGGATACATTCTGGTATGAGCCTTGGGGCAGTTCTGGGGTTCACAAAGGGATTGATATATTTGCAAACAAAGGTACTAATCTAGTTTCAACTACTGCTGGCTTTGTTGTATTTAAAGGTAATTTAAGTAAAGGCGGTGAGGTTGTACTCGTTCTTGGCCCTCGATGGCGCCTCCATTACTACGCTCACCTGGAATCCGTTATGGTTGATAGTTTTGAATTTGTTTCTGCAAACGAAAGAATCGGTACTGTTGGTGATTCTGGTAATGCAAAGGGTAAGCCTCCACATGTACACTATTCGATCATTACGTTAGCCCCCCACTTTTGGAAAATAACTTCTGAGAGTCAAGGCTGGAAAAAAATGTTTTTCCTCGACCCTGGAAAATTTATTATAAGCGGAGCAGACATATAATCATCCGAAATAATAAGTTCCAATAGTTTTCTGCTCAATCACCCGAATTCGACACCCGTAGGATAGTTAGTTTGAAATGGATTTACGTTAAAGTACTTTGCATTATGATATCTGTAATGCTTACAGTAGATTTACTACAACATCACTTTGATTGGTATATCACAATCGGCGATGTTATTTTTTTTCTGCTCTCATGCTTATTACTTTACGCTATGCCATTCATTACGTGGCACCATAAGGACTGGAAATTAAAAAATAAAGTAGTAAGCCAGTCATTTCTAAAATTAATTGGGATGCTTTCCTTTACTGTTACTTTGATCCCTATCTCTATATGGATCATAGTCTCTGGAGTGATGGAGCCACTAACGCTATTTCAAAGTGCAAGAGGAAGTGGATCTCACGGTTATAGCAGAGTATTTATTGGTGGAATTATATTTATTTACAGTTGTTATTTTTCATTTACTACCATTGAAAAATTAAGAGTCAGACTATTTAGGTACCGCTCTTAATAGCAGCATTAATGCCATCAGAAATATGCTAAGACCATTAAACTCGCGGGCAGCGATGCCGATAAGAAAAGTCAGCTACAGTGTAGAGATGAACCAAGTAATCCAGCAAGTATTAGAGCACATTAAATACTTTAAAACTTAGCCCTCAAATGCGTACAATTGTTGGCCTAACGAGCACTTCATTATTAAAGGTTATTGATTCATCATGAACAGCTGGGACCAAGATAAATATCTAGAAGCGTGGAACTTTGCATCCGCTATTCATAATGGCCAAACGCTACCAGGAAGCAAGATCCCCTATATTAACCACCTTGGACTTGTCGCAATGGAAGCAAGCGCCACGATAGCCAATGAGGGTATCAAGCAACCTAATCTTCTTGTTTTATGTGCACTGCTGCATGACTCAATTGAAGATACTTCCACGACATTTAACATCATAAAAAATACGTTTTCCATTGACGTTGCCGAGGGTGTTTTAGCGCTCACTAAAAATAGCGAACTGCCTTCCAAACACGATCAGATGCAAGACAGTATCAATAGAATAAAAGATCAACCTATCGAAGTATGGATGGTTAAGTTATGCGATCGCATCACCAATTTACAGGCACCCCCAAAGCACTGGAATAAAGATAAAATTTCCCAGTATCAACGTGAGGCTCGCCTTATATTAAGTCAATTAGGTGAGGCAAGTCAGTTTCTGGCGAAAAGACTGAGAAACAAGATTGATGCCTATGAGCAATACTTATAGAGTGGATACACAGAGGCCATAGAGACAGAGAAGTTTTATGTTATCCATTTTTACAACATTCGCTAATTGGCTGACTTACTCTGTATTTGGCTTGGTGCCAGGCTCTAAACTGGGGGGAGCCGTTCAATTCTTCATCGAAGATACAACAAAGATCTTCTTTCTACTTGTTTTGATGATTTACATTATTGCTCTGATTCGCGCTTCACTCAATATTGAGAGGGTGCGTGGCTATTTAGCCAAAAACAATAAATTTTTTGGCTATTTGATGGGGTCGACTTTCGGGGCAATAACCCCCTTTTGCTCTTGCTCTAGCATACCGATTTTTCTTGGTTTCACCTCTGCAGGTATACCCGTCGGCATTACCATGTCATTTCTTTTAACCTCCCCCCTCATTAATGAAGTAGCCGTTTTACTGTTGTTGAGCTTGGTGGGATGGGAAATAACCCTTATTTATGTCTTGGTAGGTATGTCCGTAGGGATCGCGGGGGGCATTTTTCTTGACTTCATCCGTGCAGAGAAGCTTCTGCAACCTTTCGCGCTCAAGGCCTATCAAACAGCAAAACTTTCTAATGATGATAACAGCACCAAAACTAAGCTTTCATTTAAAGAACGACACAACTTCGCCAAAGAAGAGCTGCTGGATATTCTAGGGCGGGTTTGGAAGTGGGTCTTTATTGGTGTCGGGTTAGGCGCTGCCTTGCATGGCTTTGTGCCCGACACATGGTTTCAAGAAAACCTAGGAAACGGGCAGTGGTGGTCTGTGCCGATGGCTGTGTTAGCAGGAATCCCTCTCTATTCAAATGCCACGGGTATTATCCCTATTATGGAAAGCTTAATTGTGAAGGGCCTTCCGCTCGGCACAACACTGGCATTTTGCATGAGTACGGTTGCTGCGAGCTTCCCTGAGTTTATATTATTAAAGCAGGTAATGACTTGGAAGCTACTGGCTATTATTTTTATGCTGTTGTTAATGTCATTCACTCTCGTCGGGTGGGTAATTAATATACTCTATGTATCATAAGGAAGATTCATGAAAGAAATCAAAGTACTTGGCAGTGGATGTAAAAAATGTACGAAGACTGCTGAACTTATTCAAGCGGTTGCCAATGATGGTGGAATTCAAGTACACGTCGTTAAGGAGACCCGTCCCGAAGTCATGTTAGAATACGGTGTAATGAGTACGCCAGCCGTTGTTATAAACAACCAATTGGTACACTCGGGATCTATGCCTGATAGAAAGGAAATAGAAGAGTGGCTGAAGTAGCTAAAAAATACGCTACGCATGCCTTAATTAGACGTTAGGTAAAAAAATTGAGTAAAGAAAACGAATCGCATTTAGTGCCTGGTCGAGAATGTGGCGAATGTACAGCGTGCTGTGTTGTTCTTCTGATTGACGATGTAAATTTTAAAAAGCCTGCCGATCAAGTCTGTTCAAACTTGATCGAAAAAGGGGGCTGTAAAATCTACACAAAAAGACCTTCTGTATGCCAAGACTGGCATTGTGCATGGCGCTTCATGGCACAGCTAGACGATAACTGGCGACCTGATCGCTCTGGTATTTTGTTACGTTCAGATGAAGATGGCATTATTTTTCAGCCAATACGTGATCCTAAAAAAGTCTTAACCAGTGCTCGAGCCATTGAGTTAATTGGGGGTGGCGTCGCACAAGGAATTCCGATGTCGATGTCTATTCCTACTCGCAAGGGTTTTCGTAGCTATGGCTTGCCTATTAATCACCCATTAGAAGAAGCTGTAGAATCTCGAAACTTACTTGCGATTCAAACGAAGATGATTGAATTGATTGAATTATCGGCGTCACAGAATACAGATCGTATTCCACTCATTGAAAGTCAGTAGCTAAGTAATACGTGATGTTATACATCACGTATTTTATAAATATGGAAAATAAGAATGAATAATAAAATTATAGGTATCGTACTGATTGTTACAGGTATTGCTTTGATAATCTGGGGATATAATATTTATGATGCTATTGGCTCTCAATTAAGCCGTTCATTGAGTGGTGATATATCGATTAAAGCTTGGGTAGGAATGATCGGTGGTGCTATTGCTTTCTTAGCTGGTGTCTCAAAAATAAAATAATTTCCTAATATTTAACTGATGTAACGCCTTCCTGAGTACTTACGACATAGAGGGGTTATTTAATCAACTTGATAGCGAGCTAACCATGCGAGGTGTTCTCTAAAGCCAACAGGTTTTTGATAGTAGTAACCCTGCATTATTTGGCAGCCATGACGTTTTAATATTTCTTCAATCACTTTCGATTCGATTCCTTCAGCAACAACCTTTAATCCTAAATTTTTTGCCATTTCTATTGTCGTTCTAACAATGGTTAAATCGCGTTCAGAAGTATCTAAGTTCATAACAAAACTTTTATCGATTTTTAGTTCATTAAAGGGCAGCTGAGAAATATATAATAATGATGAATACCCTGTTCCATAATCATCAATCGCGACGTGAATACCCATTGAAGAAAGTTCATTCATTATTTGGCTTAGATGATGAAAATCATTTACCATCACTGATTCTGTTAACTCAAAGGTTAAGCTGGATAATGGTATATCATATTGACCAATCACCTTTTTAACATGTGTCAAAAAGTGAGGTTCTGAAATATCTTTACCACTGATATTAACTGACACGTTATAATCGTTATAACCCAAACTAATGATCTTTTCTAAATCACGACAAGCTCGATCAACAACCCACAGAGTTAGCTCGTTAATAATACCGGTGTCTTCAGCTAACTTGATAAATACATCGGGAGCTATAAACCCATAATCATGGTGCTGCCAGCGTAGCAATACCTCTGAACCATCTACTATTTTTTTATTTATATCAATTTGAGGCTGATGAAAAAGTTCTAATTCGTTACTTCGCAATGCCTGCTGTAAATCAGAGGCTAGCGCTAATCTTTGGGCAACATTAAAAGCTTCTTTTTGCTTATAAATTCCAAAACCCATACCTTCGCGCTTACCTTTTTCCAGTGCTTGATATGCCTGTTTAATAATATCAGACGCCAATATTTCTTTCTGATGTTCAAGTAAGGAAATACCGACATTGGTTGAAAGATTAATAAACAACTTACCAAGTTGTGCACCTTTTTCCATTTCGCTTTGTAAAAAATCAAGTTGGATTTTTAAACGATCTTGTTCTTTTGACGCTGTAGAAGTTATCTCAACAAGTACAGCGAAAACGCCCTCATTAATCCTTGCTAGTTTTGTTATTTTATTTTTCTCATATTCTAGTATGAGAAAGTTATTTTTATTATAAAGTTTTCTTTCAATCGCCTGAGCGACCATTAGCGTAAGGTCATTATTGTCAGTATTGCTTATGTAAGGCAATAAATTTGAAAAATCAGAAATTTCAATAATACAGACGGCAAAACTACTATTACGTTCGAATAGTTTTTTCATTTTAGCTTCTAATAGATAAGTATTGGCCAACCGAGTTTCAGGTTCATGCGTTGCATTATATAAAGCTTGTTCTTTTTTATATTGCATGCGCTTGGCGAGCGCCATGGCCATTAAAACAATTTCAAATAATACACCTATCATGAGCGCATGATGAATTATAAAAGAATCTTCAATGACTCCAGTTAAAACCATAGGTTGGAGGGTGCCGCCGACAATAAGTGGAATCCAAGAGACAATGTATAATCTTGCCCATTGATAATTAATTTTGTATTGCTGAACAATAAGTAAAAACGCGGCAGGATAAAGAAAGGCCATACTCACAAAAAAAATGGGAGCTGCTATATATTCTGGTAAGAACATGCTGATGAAAGAAAATGCAATGAGGTAAATCACATAACCACTACAAACAATAGCGGTTCGCGTTTTGTTCTCAAAGGCATTAAAAAATGATAAAGCAAAAGATAACGTAAAAATCATCACTGACACATTAGCCGCTACGATATTCTCGCGAAGAAATCGAATAATGCTTTCAGGAAAAATATAATGACCAAAACCAATCACAACGCCCAGCATGACCAATACCGAAGTGATATAGCCGATATATAATAAATAAACACTGTCTTTTAATCCTAAAAATAAGACTAGATTATACAAAGCCATCGCAATTAAAATGCCGACAAAGCTTCCCCAAATCAAGAATGTAAAACGCACTAAATTAGAGAAGTCATCTTTGGTATATAAATCGATGGGAGTGTTAGCAATTCCCTCTGTTGCAATACGAATGTATAATTCAATCGTTTGCTCTTTTCCTACGGTAATGTCATACGATGGAATACTTCGACTCATCCTGTCTAAGCCTGATACCTGCCAGCCTAATTCTTTTTCGTCCACCAGCTTATTATTAATTACTTGATAAATTGCCAACTGCTCAAGCATCGGATTAGAGAAATGACTGACAATATCAACGGCATGCTGATTGTTATTATGTACTACAAAATGTATCCAATAGGCTTGCGAAGAAAAATTCCAAGGTATTTCACTAAGCGGTTGTTTAACTAACAATGTCTTATTAGACAACAGCTGAGCGAGCGTCAGCTCCCCACTCGTATCAATGAGAAATGCCTCTTCCACATCAAAGCCTTGCTGTCCATTTTGAATAGCATTTTGCGTCGGATCTGAAATAGAAATCACATACTGATAAACCAGCATAATAAACATACCCAATATTAGGTATGCTAATGAGTGATTGAGCTTTTCCTTAAACAACATCTACATTATCGCACCAATCGGATAGTTGTATAAAGATTAGCATACGGACTCAACATCAGGAGGTTAAGTAACCGTTTTTTACATCTTTACTCACCCTACTTACGCAGTTTTTGTTATTCGTCGATCATCTAGAAAATGTATTATAATGCCCGTAATAATCTTCTCACTAACTAATTGCATCGATACGAGACACACTACTGCATGAGCCACTTTAACGTTACTCTAGGCCTTAGCAACCCTAAAAGCCCAACCAATGTCGGCGCTGTTTTAAGGGCTGCGGGCTGCTTTCAGGCTGATAGTATTCTATATACTGGCGTGCGCTATGACCGTGCAGCTGCGTTCTGTACGGATACGCAAAGCCAGAGCAAAAATATTCCGCTCACCGGCGTAAGCTGTTTATTAGAAAGTGCCCCAAGAGATGCAAAGATTGTGGTAATAGAACTGGCGGAAAATGCTGAGTCGTTAGCCAGTTTTGTACATCCTGACAATGCGTTTTATATTTTTGGTCCTGAAGATGGCACCGTAAAACAGAAGGTTGTGAATAATGCGGACAGCGTGGTTTATATTCCCACTCACGGCTGCTTAAATCTTGCGGCCACGGTCAATATCGTTTTGTACGACCGTCTTGCCAAATCCCATCAGCCTAAAGAAGGCAACGAGCTGATTCGCCAAAGCCGCGATATGAATAATCGCCTCAAGGTTAAGTAACCACTTTTTTAACGGCTAGCGCTGAACAAAATAAAATATAGACGCTAGCTTTCCCATGAATCCTTCATAGCTATGGTTACCGCCAGGCTCGATCCAGCTAGGGCAATCAATGTACTTTTTGGTTGCCCATCGATAGTCCAATGTTTCATCCCCTGTTTGCAATAATAAAAGCTGATCGTTTGGTCTTGTAAGTTCTTCGACATCGATCGCTTGCAACTGCTCGATATGTTTCGTTTCTAGCAAATACGTTTTACCGTCATAAAAGTGTTCATTCGGGCCAAGATATTTATCAAACAAATCATAAGGACGAACAGCGGGATTAATCAGTACCGCTTTTATATTTTCTTGCTGCGCCAAGTAAGTTGCATAAAAACCGCCTAGCGAGCTTCCCATGACAAACACTTGATCAATGCCGTCTTGCTGCTGCAGTGTATGAATAGCCTCTTGTGCTTGCTGAATCGCAACGGCGGGCTCAAACGATAAGGTCGGCACACACAGCTGATTTTGAATTTGATGGTCAGCAAAAAATTGAATTAATTCTTGGGCTTTTTTAGACTTTGGAGAACTTAAGAACCCGTGTAAGTAAACACAGGCGATATTGCTAGGAAGGATCATAATAATGAAATTTTACAGCCTTATTTAATACTATTAATAACCTTTAACGGATAAATCAACTTCAAACTCAATACCCTCAACTCGCGACATCTCAGTTTCAATACTACCATCAGGGTTCAATTGTAGGCGACGATAGCCAGGCGCGATCATATCAATATTAAAGTCTTTCGATTTCGGCATAAACTGCACACATGTAGAAGGTGTGGATAACATACGAATACCATCAACCATGCGATCGCTGTCCTGATGGACATGCCCCCACAGTATGCATTTCACCTTGGGATATTTACGAGCCATCGCCATAAGCTTGTCGCCATTTTTCACCCCTATTTTATCCATCCAATTACTTTCCATTGGAATAGGGTGATGATGCAAACTAATCAAGGTATGTAAATCTGGGCGTTCTGTTAAAGCGCGTTCCAAAAGCTCGAACTGATCATCACCAAGGTTACCAAAGACAGCGCCTTCAACTTGAGAGTTTAACAATACAAGCTGCCAATGGGGTGTGCGAATGATATTGACGAGATGCTCGGTATCTTGGCATACCACCTTCATGTTCGACATTTCATCGTGATTTCCAGGAAACCAAAATGAAGGAACGTTGAAAGGCGCTAATGATTCGTGCAGTCGCTGATAGGAAGAAAGTGAGCCATCTTGGGATATATCTCCCGAGACAACGAAAAAATCAAATTGATCATTTTCAGATTGAACACTGCTCAACACATGCTCAAGGCTATTCTGGGTTTCTAAACCCAACAAATGTCCGTCCGCGGCCTCTACTAGGTGCGTATCTGTAATCTGAATAAATCGAATTGGTCCTTCGTTATCTAGCGAATACAATAGGAGCTCCATGTCCAAATGTTAATACTTTTTCAACCAGTCTCTTACTATATAGACTATTGTTCAAATCTTTTTAGAATTAGATCACATTTTATTCGATTGGAGAACTATTAACGCAAAGGTGCAAAATCCAGTGCGACTTCTGCATGACCGTATTTAAGGCAATGAGTCAGCCATTCGGCTAAGAATTGATTGAGCTGTGCCTTTTCATCCGGCATACGCATTTGTGGATTAGGGTATTGGTACTTGCCATGAATACGTTTCTGATTCTGATAACTCGTCACTTCAGCAGATCGCGCGTCATGATAGACACGTACAATCATGCAAGGCGGCTGAATCCAATCAGGGCAAATGCCTTTTTGCACAACTTCTATCGTCGAAGTATATGGAAAGCTTTCTATCACTTTCAAATGAATGCGAGCTTCATATTCTGGACTCTCACTAGGCGTATCACCACTAATGAAGAAGGACTTCTCATAACCCAGCTCAAAATCAGGCATCAGTTTATTCAAACGAATGTAATTTCCTTCGCAAGCCGCAGCCATTTTCTTTAAATCAGGCACGTAGCGGCGATTTAATGCCATACCATCATCCTTCTATTACTCAGAGTAAGACGACACACTAACGAAAAGCGTGCATGTTTCCTAGAGGAAAGAATTATAGGGTTTAACAACAAGGCCAAACCGTCTTTATCGCTATATCGTTTATGGCTCTACCGTAATTGACTTTGATTCAACTTCAGCCACTGCAATGCAATAATCGTCGCCGCATTATTAATTTCACCACCCGCAATACCGTTATAAGCTTGCTCAAATGGAATGAGGCGCACCAAAATATCTTCGTGCTCATGATCAAGACCATGTATCCCTCCCATCCCGACACTGTCAATTAAAGCACAATACAAATGGATTTTTTCTGAGGTGCCGCCAGGAGATGACCAATAACTGGAAATAGGAATAAGATCTTGAATGATACAGCCTGCTTCTTCTTGCGCTTCACGACGCGCAACCTCAGCGGGCTGTTCGCCTTCTTCTATTATCCCTGCCACCACTTCAAGTAACCAAGGCGAAGTTTGTCTGCTATCTAGCGCAGCACCAATACGAAATTGCTCCGTCAATACCACGACCTCGTTAATCGGATCATAAAGCAATACCGCTGCCGCTTCACCACGCTCAAATAACTCTCGACTAAACGCTTCACTACTTCCACCCGCAAACAGACGATGTTGAATTTCAAAACGATCTACCTTAAAAAAACCACTGTATAAAGATTCTTTGGTTATAATTTTGCAATCGTCCTGACTAAAGCTTACGGTTAATTCTGACATTGTGATTCACTATATTACTCATTTTGAATATTATACAATTACAAGATTGACTCCCTGTAACGCACTGTTGCTAATACTGGAACAATTTAGCCATGTATTCGCTGATTAATCTGTTAAAATTCTAATTAATCTATTTTTACAAGATGCCTGAGACCTTGTTATGAACAAAATAATTGCACTAACGTCGGTAATATCCTCTGCTCTTTTTGCTAGCAACATCATGGCAGCAGACCTTAACGAAATTTATCAGCTATCACTAGCGAATGATTCAGAGCTTGCAGCGGCTAAAGCTAAGCGTGACGCAGGCAACTACCAAGTTGACCTTGCTCGTGCAGCACTATTACCTCAAGTGTCTATCGGGGCAACGAAGGTAAATTCAGAAACAGAAATTGACGGTGGCTCTACATCAGACATCGATGCACTTTCTTACAATGCTACCATCAGCCAAACACTGTTTAACTTAAACAGTTGGTACAACTACAAAGCCGCTTCTGCTGGTGGTAATGCTACTGGCCTAGAATATGCGCTAAGCGAACAGCAACTCATATTACGAAGTGCAGGAGCTTATTTTGATGTTTTACGAGCCAAAGAAAATTTGGATACCGCTCGTGCTGAAGAAAAAGCGGTTAAGCGTCAGCTTGAACAAACTGAACAACGCTTTGAAGTTGGCCTAATTGCCATCACCGAAGTACATGAAGCAGAAGCGTCGTATGATTTATCATATGCCAACCTGATTGGCCGAGAAGCCTCATTAGATATTAGCTACGAATTCTTAGAACAAATCACGGGCCAGCGTTTTGAAAACCTTGCTCAATTAAAAACGGATGTAGAGTTTTCCGCACCGAAAAAAGCAGCAAATGAATGGGTTGAAGCAGGCTTAGGAAAATATGCAGGTATTCAGCTAGCGCAAGAAGGTGTAAACGCTGCAGAATATACGCGTAAAGCAGGCTGGTCTACTTACGCACCTGAAGTGAACGCTCAATGGAGTTATACCGATGGGGAGCAAGTATGGAGCAGCACCGCTGTTGATAGTACAACAACGTCACTTGTATTAACGGCGTCTATTCCACTATTTGCAGGTGGCAGTAATTACGCCAGAGCAAAACAAGCCGCAGCGCGCTCGACGGAAGCCAGCGCTAACCTAGACTTGCAACAGCGTACGGTTAAAAATAATATCCGCAGCTTATACCGCAAAGTGCAAACCGATGTGTTAACGGTTAAAGCCCGCAATCGTGCAACGGTATCGTCTCAGAGTGCTCTTGAAGCAACAGAAACAGGTTACCAAGTTGGAACCCGTAACATCGTTGAAGTATTAAACGCTCAGCGTAACGTATTTAGCGCACAGCGTGATTATGCCAACGCGCGTTATGATTATATTATTAATCTACTAAACTTGAAGTTCTTTGCTGGGTCATTAGACGAAGCCGATATCCAAGCATTGAATGCTTGGTTGAAGTAGATCTTCTCGTTATTAGCTAAAGTTAAATAGCAGACATAAAAAAACCACTCATTGTTAAGTGGTTTTTTTATGTCTGCTATTTAACGGTCTCAATGGTTGCTAAGAGCTTTTCGCAAGCCTTTGCTCTGCTTTAGTAGGAAAAGAGTATTTAGCAACTCGCTTTAATACCGTCCAGTATTGCTGGACAAACGATCCCGTATTGTAAGGAATATTGTATTTTTTACACACTGCCTGAACCTGACTTGCCATTTCAACATAATGGTACGCAGGCACATCAGGAAACAAATGATGTTCAATCTGACAACTTAAGTGCCCTGTTAAAATATGAAAAGCCCGATGGCCTTCAAAATTTGAAGAGCCTAATATTTGGCGATAATACCATTCGCCACGTGTTTCATTTTTACATTCCTTTTCATCAAACGTCTGTGCATCTTCAGTAAAATGCCCACAAAAAATAACACTAGCCGTCCACCAATTACGAATAAACTCAGCGATCATATTACCGGCTAATACTGCAAAAAACATCGGCCATGAAATTAAAGCGGCAAGCAGCGGAAAGAATAAATACTCTTTAAAAACTTGTTTCTTAATTTTAGAAAAAAAAGAGTGTTTTAATTCTTCACGGCTAATAGGCAAGCTCGATTCTTCTTTACGTTTACCCGCAAAAATCCTCTCACCAGCAACTTCATGATACGCAATACCAAATTGAAAAAAACTACTTAATAATGAATAAGTAATGAACTGAAAACGATTTTTTGGACGCCAGGACATATCGTCACTCAAGCGTAATAAGCCATAACCATAATCACGATCTTTCCCGATAATATTGGTATAGGTGTGATGTTCATGATTGTGGTAACGCTTCCAAGATTCTCCATCACCCCAAATATCCCAATCAAACTTACGGGAATTGATATGAGGGTCATTCATCCAATCATACTGGCCGTGCATTATGTTATGGCCAATTTCCATATTATCTAAAATTTTGGACAGGGCTAATAACACGACTCCCGCAACCCAAAATAGCGGATTGAGAAAACCAAGTACTAACGCTAAGCGACCAAATATATCACTACTGCGTTGCACACGAATAACGTTTCTAATATAGCGCGCATCTTTTCCTCCGACCTTAGCCATTGTTTCTTGACGAATTTTGTTTAGATCGTTTTCAAATGCTTTTAATGATTCTGCATCCGGACGATTACTGGCGAGATTAGTAGTCATAGTTTTTCCTTATCGTCGGTTAAAGATCGAGTACAACATCGCCTTGGGCGACGGAGATACACAGCTGAATTTCTTCACTGCCAGTATCTGAATATTGTTGCGTGCGAGTATTAAACACAATGCCGCTTTTCTTTTTACAGATGCACTGATGACAAACACCAATACGGCAACCCGACACTGGGGTTAAACCTTGTTCTTCTGCTTGCTCTAATAACGTCGCCGTTTTATCTTTTTCGCTAAAAATCGTTTTTTCCGACGCTTGAAAATGCACAACCGCCTGTTCACTACTTGCCATCTCAATTGGTGCTGCACCAAAGAATTCAAAGTTAATTTTTTCTTTAGCAACATCAAGTTCAGCAAGCACTTTTCGTGCTTGTTGAATCATTGGGCTAGGGCCACAAATATAGCTAGTACGCTGATAATAATCAGGGCAATAATTCTGCAAGTGCTGGTTGCAAATAAAGCCTTCTTGCTCACCATCAACAAACGTAATAGTGATACTAGGATGTTCTTTCTGTAATTGCTCTAGCTCTTGCTGAAAAACGACTTCATGACTATTCCGTGAGTAATACAGTAGGTGAATATCAAGTTCAGAGGATGATTTATTTAACGTCTGCCGCCTCAATACCTGCTGTTGCAGCATGGCACGAAATGGAGTGATACCACTTCCCCCCGCAACTAATAAATACTTTTCTGAATTATGGCGGTTGCACACAGCTTCAGGTAAAACAAAATCACCTTGTGCCGCAGAAATATTAACTAAACTGCCTGGCGCGAGCTGTTCACGAATCCAAGGCGTTATACGACCTTGCTGCTGAATACGAATACTCAACTCGATCAAACCTGTCTTTTTATAATAAGCAGGTGACGATGAAATACTAAAGCAGCGCAATGTGCGGCTGCCGTCTTTTTCGACCATAAACTCAATAAACTGCCCCGCTTGAAATGCTGGCCACTTGCGATCAATT